>Ga0116228_10004928_pt1 | contig 11872 bp, 9 predicted proteins | sample S1TSphfallax_2_FD_89694 | JGI IMG/M metagenome (GOLD analysis project Ga0116228, IMG submission 89694) | Host-associated microbial communities from peat moss isolated from Minnesota, USA - S1T2_Fc - Sphagnum fallax MG | ecosystem: Host-associated > Plants > Peat moss > Unclassified | place: USA...
AACAATTGTATTAACTAATTAAAAGATTACAAAGGTTATATGCTTCAACATCTACAATGCAAACTATGACTTGTAACAACTAACAAGGCTTGAAGATTTTATGTGCACTCAAAATCATGAAAGGAGAGAATGAAAAACCACTCAATAACACTCCACTATATACTATCTCCAAACCCTAAAGTAGCCGCCACTAAACCTTAACCCTAGCCGCCACCAAGCCCTAACCCTAGCCGCCACCAAACCCTAACCCTAGCTGCCACCAAGCCCTAAGTAATTTTCACTTCTAAACCCTAGCCACCACTATTCAACCTAACATAACTACTACAAGGATGAGAATAATATTCATCCTTTTGATGAATGTTTAACACATTCATCTTCATTGGGAATTAAAAACGAATAGTATTTCTAACAAAATTTTGTGTACATAGGGTTTTGATACCATCAATAATGTCAAGGAAAATATCCTAAATAATTCATTTAAATTTTGTACACATAAGTTTTTGATACCATCAATAATGTCAAGGAAAATATTTTAAATAATTGATTTAAATAATTAATTAAATTGTGTACATGTAGGGTTTTGATACCATCGATAATGTTAAGACAAAAATCCAAAACAATTAATTTAAATTTACACACATAAGGTTTTTATTCCATTGATAATATCAAGACAAAGATCCAAGATAATTTATCAAAATTATGTACACATAGGGTTTTTGTTACCTAGGTTTTTGTAACAAATGATTTACCCTCACAAGTGATTATAGAACCTAACAAGTGACACAATAACACATTAAGTGACATGTCAATAAATAATTAGTTAATCGATAATTTACAAAACCAGTAGTTGGCAAAACAAGTAGTTAGTTTTTGAATTTTGGAAGTATTAATGAATATAATGGTTAGTGGATGTTTAAACGGTCCTCAATTTTTTTTAATGTTGAAAGAACTCACAAAATGTATTTTGTTAATTTTGAACTTTTGAAAAAGTCAAAAATTATCAAATGACCACTTGGAAATTGGAAATTTGGAAATTTGGAATGAAACTTTGATTTAAAGGTCACCATATGATGCAATAATAGATACTAATAATGTTTTGTCTCACTAGATGATCCAACCAATAGATGTTTCTAATGTTTCGTTTCAAACTCAATAGAAAACTTGATTGTAACCACCAAGTTAGAAATGTCCAAAATTAACAATTTAGTCTACAATTAACTAAATACATCAATGTATATAAGAAGGAAAAGAGGAACAATCACTACTATAGAACCTATCCCCAAACCACTATGCAATTCCATGCAAACTCATCCAAGTGGAAAGGAGCTTGTCAACTCAAAGTTTGGTGGACCATTTCCACCAAACTTCCACCCAGTTGCATGCATAGTGGATTATTAATGGGTATTGAACCCACTAGTTGTTCACTTGGGTGGAAAGTGCACCAAAATTTTTATTGTTGTTAGCATTTTCACAAGCTAAGGTGGAATTAACTAGTGGAAAATTCAACCCAAGCTACCTAAGTATAATGATCTACATTACGTAATATATTGTTGGCTATTCATCATTGGAACATGTACATCAACATTAATTGTTTAAATAAAATATTTGGACATTGTGAACTATTGAACATGAACACATGCAAAGGAATGCCTTTTTGAGCTAACTAACATAATAGATGCCATTTATAGCACTAGTTTGGTTTCCACTCATAACATAATATGTGCATTTTCATTCCAAACTTTTGTACATATTTAGTAACCCATGTCATTCTTGGAAACAACTTGAAATCAAGCAAGAAATGAAACATTCAAGGTTCATGAAATGGAACAATTGTATTAACTAACTAAAATATTACAAAGGTTATATGCTTCAAAATGCAAACTATGACTTGTAATAACTACAAAGCTTGAAGGTTCTGTGTGCACTCAAAACCATGAAAGGACAGAATGAAAGACCACTCAAAAACACTCCACTATATACTATCTCCTAACCTTAAAGTAGTTGCCACTTAACCCTAACCTAGTCGCTGCCTAACCCTAGCCGCCACCAAACCCTAACCCTAGTCACCGCCAAACCCTAACCCTAGCTGCCGCCAAGCCCTAAGTAATTTTCACTTCTAAACCTTAGCCACCACTATTCAACCTAACCTAACTACTACAAGGATGAAAATACTATTCATCCTTTTGATGAATGTTTAACACATTCATCACCATCGGGAATTAGAAACAAATAGTATTTCTAACACTCCCATTCTATGAAGTTTTTAATCCGAACATGCTTATCAATTTGTTATATCGTTATTTTGGTAATGCCTTTGTTAGCACATACGCCCCATGTCTTTTGTTGAACAATATTCAAGAGTAACTTCGCCATTTTCAACTCATTTTCGAACAAAATGATGTTGCACATCAATGTGCTTTGTTCGAGCATGTTGTGTGGGATTCTTCGTCAATGATATTACACCTTGGTTGTCACATCAAATCACCATTGCCTTCTTCTTTTTCATGTACCCTAATTCCTTCATGAGCTTTGTCATCCATATGGTTTCCTTGGTACCTTGTGTATTTATCATGTATTCGACTTCTGTCATTAATAGAGCGATTGTGGGTTGTCATTTGTTACTACAAGAAATGGCTCCATGTCGCAACCCCACTTTTGGAAGAGTGTGAGGATGACACTCACACTCCCAAAACTTCAGAGCTCGATTATAGGGGTCAAAACACCTCGCCTTGAGGCGTTCTTCATATCATTGAAAAACTATCAAAGTGTAAATGTCGAAAATGGCCTCGCATGAACCATTTGGACATTTGAAGCACAAGTTATGACAAAAAGAAGGGTCGGGAGTCAAACTGCCAGTTTGACTCCCGACCACTAAAAGTCAAAAATCGACCCGACCCTGGTGTGTGCAGGTGAAGTGCAACACACCGTTGGAAAGCTCTCAAGGAGAGCTACAAATTTTCTTTAGACCTCATCCCAATCAGAGGTCTGGGCAAAGAGTTATGAACTCACAAAGTCCCGGGAGTCCAAACCGGGACAGTTTCGGGACTCCTCCTTGGGAATCCCGGGATAAAAAGCCATTCTAATGTAGGTGCCGTGGAGTAACGTAAAGAATACTATATGGGGGAAGGTGGTGGCTTCCCCTAAGTCTAGGCCATGATGAATCTTGTGAGTCCAGAGTCGCCCATGGCTTGTCGTAGCACTAAAGGTGCTCAAGAAGTTGAACTAACCAACTTGTTGGTTGGTTTGATGCAGGTCCGAGTAAGTAACTAAAGCTTGTCCCTCTTCCTAGTCCTATCCTGGAGCTTCAGTACGCCCCTCTACCCCTTTTAGTGCTGAGAGTTGGGAGCGTGCCCTCAAGTCCCCACAATTCCGTTGTTTTAGAAACCAAGGCCCATCTTAGGTCTAACTTGGGACTTAGGAGTGCGTCATTGTGGCACATGTAGTACTTATTTCTATAGTTCCTACACCAAGTCTATTACATTACAACAATGTTGGAGTTACCTATGTAGGAACTTCTAATTTCAAAATGGAACCAATAAAATCTATACCATTATATTACGTGGCAATGCCTCAATCTATGATTATAGTTATTGAAGTTCCATTTGTAACAACACCAATCCATATTGTTGTGGTATAAGGTCAAGACCATAGATTCCAAGGGGAACAGAACTTGTGAGTGTGCATGTAGAGATGCCCAAAAATGTGAACAATTTTTTTGTTCGATAACCATCAAATTTAGGAAAAGGTGGATTAGACCCACTAGGACTTCCAAGATATTTTGGATTACCAATGGTGAATCTAGGCATGCCACCATTACCACCAAACATGCCTTATTGTTGACCACTTAACTACCTTGAGTATGTGAAAGATATCAACCCATATGTTCATGTCAATGTTTTTAAGGTTGCCATTAAAACAAATGGTGAAATAGAAAATGACAAAAAAATTAATCTATTTAGTTTTACCTTCAGAAATATTGTGTTTGACCGGTGTAACAATTACATGGGAGATTACCCAAATTATATTTTTGCAAAATTGCAATTAGCTTTTTATAAAAGGTATGAAAAAGTTCAAAATGGTGAGCAAGTTTACGTGTAGTTGAAAAACATGAAGTAGGAGAAGAATGAAAGAGTGGAAGTCTATTATGAGAGATTATTGAAGTTGGCCAATAGTCTTCAACATGGGACAACAAATAGTTTCCTAACTACTATTTTCAGATCTAGATTACAACCATATTTGTGTGTAGCAACAACAAACATGAAGAGACAAACCCTACAACAACATAAGGAAATAACTTTGGTTTATAAAGGAATTTCTAAAGTAGAGGCTATCAACAATTTGTTAATACCACAAAGTAGTAAAACAATATTAGCTCAAAAACCTTAAACATTTTACAAAGAAAACAAGAATGTATTATACAAACTATCATAAGACAAATCATAATGTTGAAACTTGTCGAGTCGAAAGAAAGGAAGACTTTGTTCTTATAGTATTTGAAGTTACCACTCAACATATCAAAGTATAGAGACCTATGAGGTATTCATGTCATACTTGTGACACTGGACATAAATCATAGATTATCCTAAGTATAATGACATGTAGAATACGTTTAAAAACAAAGGAGTGAAGACTAAAGAAAAATAAACAACGGTAGAGCCTAAGGTTGTAAATCCTTCAATTCATATAGTGGATGTCAACATGGCTATCACCAAGAGCAAGGTCATTGAAGAACATGTGTTCAAGGACAAAAACCCAAATAAGAAGTCTACTACTAGTTGGAAAGATGAGCAAAAACTACAACAATCTTTTGTCAAGACTATATACAAGATGCAAGTAGAAGACCCACTAGAAAATTTGAATCAAAAGGAGAAAGCACAATGGAGTACAAGTTGGGCATGATTACCAGAGGTTGAGGTGTCCACAAAACAAATTGTATCACAAAGTTTGTTTGTTATTCCTAATAATATAGTTATGTCTATGGAACAAATATTCCAAGATATAAATAGACAAATGCTAAAAACCACTTATACTTTAAAGTTAGGTCAATGCTAACGATAACACCAAATTTCAAAAAAATATGTGACAAAAATTAAAGCTAAAAAAACCCAATATAACTACTAAAGTGATATTAGAGCCTAATGTAGCCATAGTGGTTGAAACACGTTCTGAAATATACACTATAAGCTATAAAGGTAGATAATCAGATAGCAATTATCCAAGTACAAGTTGGGAAGAACATTGTTGAAGATGTTTTGTTAAATGGAGGAATTCAAGTGTAAACATCATAACAAAAAACCTCAAAACAAAATTAGGTTACCCAAACTAAGACCTCAAAATGACAAATATGAGTATGACTAGGCCTTTAGGAATCATCAGAAATTTGAAGATTCATATACATGGTATACCATATGTAGGCACATTTATTGTTTTGCAAAACAATGTGATAGATTCTAGCTATTCCATGTTACTGGGAAGACTTTGGTTAAGAGATGCAAAGGTTACACATGATTGGAACAACAATGTCATTACTATTCAAGGTAATGGAACATTAAAAAAAAATCAATTAACAAGAAATTGGGAGTGAAAACCAAAAGGCCCCAAGTACTTATTTGTTATGATTTGTTAGAAGGGCTAACAAATGAAAAGGAAGATTTGATCTTTGAGACATAACCATAGTTGTTTTCAATTAACACAATTACTATTTCAAATGAAACAATTTCATTGCTAAGTGTTGGAGTGTTAAAAATCAAAATCAGTGAAGAATCTGACCTAGAGCAAAGGGCATAAAATCAAATAGTAAAAAAAATGTTACTTTCAAAACCAGAAGACTTTTATATCAAACTAAATATATCATTGGAAGATAAGGTTTATTTTTAAACCTATTATCATCATAGCCAAACTAATATTGAAGTGGATGAAACATTGACCAAAATACAAGTATAAAATCTTTAAATAACAGGTTGGATTTTGACAAAAGAACAACAACTTATTAAGTTGAATCTTAACACATAGCCAAATCCATAATACATCAAAGTTAATGCACAATTGATAAAGGAGAAAACTGAAGAGCTTCAAATGTTACTCAAGGAGTTCAAAGATGTGTTTGCTTGGACTTATAAGGATTTACCTCCAAAATTGGCTCAACACATAATTGAATTAGACACTTCAATACCGCTAGCACATCAAGCAAAGAACAAATTGAACTCTAACTATGTTGCACCTATCAAACATGATATTGACAAACTATTCGGAGGAGGATTCATTCAACTAGTAGAGGAGGTTACATGGTTATCACCTATAGCGGTAGTGCTTAAAAAAAATGGAAATTTGAGAAATTGTGTGGATTTCAAGAAGATGAATAAAGCAACCAAAAAAGATCCTTATCCTTTGCCATTTTTTGATGAGGTATTGAACACTGTAACAAAATATGAAGCCTATTCATTTTTAGATGGATACTTAGAATACCATCAGATTTTTATAGCCCACGAGGATAGATATAAACAACTTTTGTAATAGATTGGGGAGCTTTTGTTTAGATATTAATTTCATTTAGTGTTAAAAATGGGCCACCAACTTTCTAAATAGCAATTAGCAAAGCTTTCAAAGAATATTTAAACCAATTCATGAAAATATTTAAAAATGACTTCACAGTCTATAGTGATATGGAGAGTGATTTGATGAAGCTCAAATGTTGCTTTCAAAATTTAAAGAATATAGAATCAGTCTTAATCCATATAAATGTGTTTTTATGGTATTTGTAGGACCAATTTTAGGGTTCATAGTTTCCAAGCAAGGAAAAATACCACACCTTAACAATGTTCAAGCAATAATAAATATGCCAGTACCTACAAATCCACAACAAATTTAGGTTTTTAATGGTATGGCTAAGTTTTATAGATGTTTCGTCAAGAACTTTGCTTTTATCATGGCACTAATCACAAAGTTGATGAAGAAAACATAACCTTTTATTTGGACCACATAGTGTCAAGAAGTTTAGGATCAAATTAAATAAAAATACATGGAAGCACCAATTTTGGTACCTCCAAATTGGTAGTTAGAGTTTAATGTGCACACATATGCATCATTATTGGCAATAGGTGCAATGTTGGCACAAAACCCAACTAGTAAGTATGACCAACCTATAGTATATGCCTCTAGACTGCTAAATAAAACATAGTAGAATTATACTACTATAGATAAAAAAAACCTTAGCAATGGCTTATGCTTTTCATAGGTTCATGCAATTTTTGTTGGGAAATAAATTTGTCTTGTATGTAGACCACATGGCTCCAGTATACTTGGTCAACAAATCACATGTGTTTGGAAGGATAACTAAATGGTTGTTATTTTTGGAATATGAATTCACAATAGTTTACAAGCTTGGTATAACACATGTAGTTGCTAATGTTTTATCCAAATTACTAGATAGTTCAAAACCATTGGGAATCCCATATCAGATTATGGATGCATCATTATTTTATGTAGAACCTGTATGGATGCAAGAAGCTACCTAGAGATAAATTAGATGCCAAAAACTTTAAACTTAACCCAAAAACAAAAATTAGCCAAAAAGGAAGAACCCTTTACTCTGAAAGAGGGGATAATGTACAAAGTGGGACAAGACAATAGAATGTGTACATATTTGACCATTTTAAAAGCATAGATTGTTCTGAAAGAGTTACATGGAGTGGCAAGAGGACATTTTGTTGCAAATATTACTACAAATAAAATTTTGGATGTAGGATATTGGTGGCCAATTCTCACTACTACCAAATTGGGGTGCAATTTATTAGCTTAAATCATTATGGGACCTTAAAAGTGAAATAACTTCATTGCATTTTATTGATTTCACCCTGTTGAAAGTTATTTCATTATAATATCACTATGTAAACATCATGTTTCAAAACTAGTTAACATAATTCATTATTACAATTTACTATAGTATATAGCTTTATTTTTATGTTTTAATTTTTTTTAATCTATGCAACTTTATGATATACCCTATATTATTTTAAACTACTTTAGTTATTTTAACTTATATTTTATGTTATTGTAGGCTATTATAAATTATTGTACCCTAAATTATTATATATTATTTTACCTTAAGGTATCTTAACTAGTTTATTATAAGTTTATAAGTTATTTTAAATTAAATTATTCAATTAATTTTAGGCTATAACTTAGGTTATTTTATCTTAAATTAATATATGTTATTTCAAGTTATATTTTAAATTATTCAAGGTCATTATATTTTATGTTATTATAAATTATTTTATCCTAAGTATAATAGCTTAAAATAATCTAAAACAAAATATAATGACCTAAGGTAAAAATAATTTATAATAAAAAATAATAACCTATGAAAAATAATTTTAAATACCTTACAATATAATAATTAGCAATAGCCCATGATATTATAACATAAAATATATAAAAATAATTTATAATACAATAATCACCAATAGTTATAATATAACATATAATAACCAACAATAATTTATAATACAATAACTAGTAATAACCATTAATAAAATAGCCATCCATAACCACTAATAAAATAACCACTAATGGTTTATAATGGAATAATCACTAATAGCCATTAATATAATAACCACCAATATCCACTAATATAATACCAATTAATAATTACTAATATCCACCAATATAATACCCACCAATAACCATTAATAAACACCAATATCCACCAATAGAATATCCATCAATAATCATTAATAGAGTACTCACTAACAATAATTAATAGAATAATCACCAAAAGTCATCTATAGAATAACCACAAATAGCCATTAATAGAATAGTCACAAATACCCATTAATAGAATAGTCACCAATAGCCATTAATAGAATAGTCACAAATACCCATTAATAGAATAGTCACCAATACCCATTAATAGAATAGTCACCAATACCCATTAATAGAATAGTCACCAATACCCATTAATAGAATAGTCACCAATACCCATTAATAAAATAGTCACCAATAGCCATTAATAGATAACCATTAAAAAACATTAATAGACACAAATAAAGTAGGTACGAATAACACTAATAAAATAACAACTAATAGCCATATATTAAAATTACTTAAGATTGCCAAAAATAATCTAGGGTAAAATAATTTATAATAAACAAAAATAATTTAAGGTGAAATAACCTATAATAACCTAGAATTGTCAATAATAACATAAGGTGAAATAGCTTTCAATAGCCAAAAGTAACTTATAATAGTTGCAAATAATCTAAACTTACAATAGCCGAAAATAGCCTAAGGTGAAATAAGGTAAAATAACCAAAAGTAACTTAGAATAACTAAAAGTAGCCTAGGGTGAAATAACTAAAAATAACCAAAAGTAATTGACAATAGTCATAAATAGTCGTAAATAATGTAATGTGAAATAATTTAAATTAATGAAAAATAGTCATATAATGATTAAAAGTAGCTTAACATAGGTAGTATTATTATATTAACAAAAAAATAATCCATTTATAAAACTTTTCTTTTCAAAAGAATGGCCATTGAAATTTTATTGAATAATGATATTCAACTTTAGTTAGTGACCTATTAATAGCCTATTATTTTAAACTTTCAAAACGAAATAAATGTAATTATGTACATTATTGAATTTAAAAAAAAAGTAAACTCGAATCATTTCATTTGAAGAAAATCTCAATAACATATGAATTTTCAAAGTTTATGTTTTTATAATGTTTAAAATGAAATATTTGATAAATAGAATGTAATGTAACATATTATTACAACAAGTGGGGTGGTTTGATGGTAAAGTTGTTTGCCTGCATTCTAAATTTTAAGGGATCAAACCTCATGGGTGGTGTTATGTGTGATCAACAATGGTATGTTGATCGAATATTTTTTTATTGAATTCCTAAAATAGGTGCATAGGTTGATTATGTGGCCTACCTACCTACCTACCTACCTAGGCTAGGTTTTTAACCTAGCGTAGTTAGTGACACATGTCAATAAATAATAGGCTTTAAAAATGATGAAATTATCAATAATATTATATATTAAATAATTAAAATTTAATTGATTTCCATATTGGTTAATTAATTAACTGGTAAATGAATGGTTTGGTAAATTTGTATTTCACTTTAGAGTAACCTTGTCCATAGCAACTGGTCCCCATTCACTAGGGGGTTGAACAATTTCACTAGGTAAAAATGTACAAATCCACTCAAAATCTAGTGAAACCTAAAATGAATAAGACGCATTTCCTAGTAGTGTCTATTTATGGACATTCATGAGTTTTGCAGAAGTTGTAATAGCTATCAAAAAATTAGAGGACTAAAAACAAAAAGTTTAACCAAGTTGGTGACAACACTTCCAAAGGAACCTTTTATGAAGTGAGGTCTAGATTTTATAAGTCCAATTAAACAAATAGGAAGATTAACATGGAACATATATATAATAATAGCTACAAATTATGCAACTAAGTGGGTAGAAACAAGGTACTCAAAACTAATACTACAATATTTACATGTAAATTCCTATATGGGTATATTCTAACCAAATTTGGATGTCCTTTGACCATAATTACATATGAAGGAGTACATTTCATTAATGATGTAATAAAACATATGATATAACACTTTCTCGTAAAACATGTTAGTTCAATTACATATTATCCAAAGGGAAATGGACAAGCAAAGTCTACTAACAAAGTCACTAGTAGATTATTGATTCAAAAGTGGTTTTGACTAGAAGGAGTAGATTCATAGGAGAACAAGAAGTAGACATGAGAAGAAGGGAGACTTTGAGGGAAAGGTTTATTGAAAAAAAAAACCTTTGAACCCTACACACATTTTTCCAAAAATGATAAACAACCAAAGACCAAGACAACTAGAAGAATAATTTTGATGTCCTAGTTTGATGATGATGAGGATAAGGAAACTCTATTCAATAAGTAGAGAAAACAAGAGGATACTATGATGAGAGGCAATATTAATGTAGCAAAATTATTGAAAAAACAGTAATAACAACATCAAAGACAAAAGAAGAAATCAATATATTTTAAATTTGATCCAAGACCACAAATCTCTCTTCAATAGGAACAAATACATTTGGAAAAATTTGGATTTCACATAGAAGTCTAGGTTCTTTAGGTACAAGTTCCAAATGTCAAAATCCTAGGTTTCATGTATTGGAAACAACTCGAAAATAAGCAAGAAATGAAACACTCAAGGTTCATGAAATGAAACAATTATATTAACTAACAAAAACACAAAGGTTTTATGCTTCAAATGTTATAATCACAAAACTATGGCTTGCAACATCTAACAAGGATTGAAGGTTTTATGTGCATTCAAAACCATGAAAGGAGAGAATGAAAGACTACTCAAAACCACTCCACTATATATTATCTCCTAACCCTAAAGTAGTCGCCACTTAACCCTAACCTAGCCACTGCCTAACCTTAGCCGCCACCAAACCCTAACCCTAGATGTCACCAAGCCCTAACCCTAGCCGTTGCCAAGCCCTAAGTAGTTTCCACTTCTAAACCCTAGTCGCCACTATTCAACCTAATTACTACAAGGATGATAATATTATTCATCATTTTGATGAATCTAAATCACATTCACCAACTTTGGGGATTAGAATCAAATAATATTTCTAACATTCCCACTTTATGAGATTTATAATCCGAACATGTTTATTAACTTATGATGTCATTTTTTGGATAATGTTTTAGTAACAACATCCGCCACCATGTGTTCCGTTGGACAATATTCAAATCAAACTTCTCCATTTTCAACTTGTTCTTGAGCAAAATGATGTTGTACATCAATGTGTTTAGTTCATGCATGGTGAGTGGGATTTTTGGTCAATGATATCGCAC
>Ga0116228_10004929_pt1 | contig 11871 bp, 6 predicted proteins | sample S1TSphfallax_2_FD_89694 | JGI IMG/M metagenome (GOLD analysis project Ga0116228, IMG submission 89694) | Host-associated microbial communities from peat moss isolated from Minnesota, USA - S1T2_Fc - Sphagnum fallax MG | ecosystem: Host-associated > Plants > Peat moss > Unclassified | place: USA...
CGCAAATAATGTTTTTTTTAATTTAAAAAACAGGCTTCAACTTATGAGAAATAATTGTCTACTCGGATCCTACACGTCAGATCTACTGGCATCCAACGGCGTGGAGTGAGGAAAACGTGGCGAAGTAAAACACAGCCAGAGTGTATGGAATGAATGATGTTACCTAATTTGACTACAAAGTGTGAATGCGGACACAAGAAAATCACAAAGAGCAGCTTATCCGGTAAGAACGAATGGGTGAAGGCCACGTCGGATGAAAATAGATTCTATCCAATTGCATCGAGCCACGTCAGATTTTCCCGCAGGAGGGGGATTTTTGTACCAAGTTTCTCCTGCTCTCTATTCCCGGAGAGCATTGGACGTCCAAAATTTGGTCCCCAATTTGCGATACCGAAGAAGCTCGAGCGTTGTCGTCCAAATTCCAGCGATGGCGTCGTCGTTGTCAGCGATTCTTCAGCTCACCGGCAGCAGTTGCCCGGCGAATTTGGTGTCCAGTTTCTCCTCCTCGTTCTCCGCCTCTTCATCATCATCATCGTCGTCGTCATCATCGTCTCCTTCCTCCTTAGTGCCGAGTTTGAGCAAACGCACCAGCTGTCCTGCTCGCCCGGTCACGGTTTGTGGAGCGAGGAGGACGAGCTCGGGGGACGAGCATAGCAGCCGGGTATCGAGAAGAGTGATGAGTTTGTTGGGAGGAGGAGCAACGACCGGGTTGATGCTGGTGTTGTCGCTGATTGAGGCGGGAGCAGCAGTAGCGGATGGGGCGGAGGATTATAAGAACGAGACGCAGGAAGTGATTGACCAGGTGAAGGCGACGCTGGAGCTGGACAAGACGGACCCCAGAAAGGCAGAGGCAGTGGCTAACCTCAGACACATCTCCAACGATTGGGTTGCCAAGTACAGACGCGATAAGAAAGTGGCCGGGAAGCCGTCGTTTAGCAATATGTACTCTGTTGTGAATGCCATTGCCGGGCATTATATCAGTTTTGGCCCTACATATCCCATTCCTGTTAAGCGTAGGGATCGCATTCTGGACGAGGTCAAGGATGCTGAGAAAGCTCTTAGCAGGGGCAGATAAAAAAAAGATGATCATCTCCAGCAGAGAGGACTAGCAAGAGATCAGGTCGAGAGAGAAAGAAGCTCTTGACGTTTATGAAGTTTTCTTGGAAAAAGCAAGAGAGGTGTCTGACTGCATTTGGAAGCTCTGCAAGCACTCCTCGGAGCACAGGAATGGGGTGAATTTTGCCCTTGGATGGTCTTTGAGCTCTTGGACAAGCTGGACAATGCAACGGCATCTTCTTTCGCATGTTCCAGCTTTGGCAAGAGTTCTGTGGGCTAAAAAGCTTGCGGTTAGGGTTACATCTCTAGTCCTCTACCACTGTGCTTTTTGTTCAGATTTTGTGATAGGTTTTATGTAAAATGAAAGCGTGTTGTTGTTTTTTAAACCTAAAAAATATGAAGAATTGTACACCATTGCTCTATGCTTAAGCCCATGCCCTTTGAGGGTATTATATGTTCCTGGTACCTATTAGGGTTTCCTTATCACATGGTGCGCTGGTGAGCTTCACTGCAAGGAAACTTGGCCACATTCTTGCAAAGATTTTTGAGGAGCATTATGGCAGCAGGCTGTGTGAGAAGCTTTTGCTCATGGGATGTGCTCCTTATGCCACTGTTGTGTCCACTGCAATGTACATCTCAATCACCCTTTTTTTTTGGCTAGATTTGGGTGTATGGTAGTTTTGATCTTGCTCTTGCTGCATTGTAGTGATGCTGCTGCACAGTGTCTGTGTATCTAATCTGCTGTCTGTCTGTCTGTGACTTGCGATCTTCACTCCTGACCAGGCAACAATATCCTGGAGGATGGGGATGAAGGGGGGGTTACCAATAGCATTGCGTCACTAATTGACTGAATCGTGTTTCAGTGTGCCTCTGTTTCTCTGTTGTTTTATTTTGCTCTCCGTGTCTTTCTGCATCCACATTCTCTGCCCTGTTAGTCAGTGGGCAAGCAATACCTGAGTGAGAAAGAGCTGAAAGTCCACAACTTGAAGGCATCTCTGAGAGAGATTTGCTGGGACATTTGCTGTGTACATTTGCTGGGATATTTCAATCCTTTTAAACTCTCTGCCTCAATGTTTGTGCTTGCTCTTGCATATCTGAATAGCATCAAGTCTTGGGTTTATGCTCCAATTCTGCCCCAGTTTGAATAGCACAAGTACAGGTGCAGATGCAACAACACACAAAATCAGAGAATTTGGCCTGCAGGCTCTCTCTGCCATTTTATGCTCAAAATAAATGCTGCACCTTCTATATGCTTATTGCATTTTGTGGAGCTTACATTGTCCCCACTGTCATGCTTGTTTGGGACACTGTTCAGATTTAGGGGAGGTATTCTTGATACCAGGAATGGGTTCATGGTACCCTTTTGTGAAAAAACCTGGTTTAGAGGGTTTAAGGACCCTCTAAATTTTACCTAGAATTGTTCTCAGGTAGAGGCTAGGAGTGCCCTCCAGTGACCACACCGCTGGAGAAGGGTTCTTGGTTCATGTTTGCACCATGAAAACACCTCTTCAAGAATCATGGGCAATTGACTGAGTGTCTTCAACTCTTCATCCACATATCTCCTTAGATTCTTAGAATGGCTGCTAAAAATGTAAAGTTTGAGAAAACCAAAGGGTGCTGTCATGTTTTTTGAGAGAGTTGAATGCTGTGCCAGTCCATGGAGTGTATGAGTGACAAGAATCTACTTTGGGCTGTTTAGTATTAATGAAAGGGCAACACAGAGACCTTGTGACATACCACACTTGTCTCAGACATTTTGGAAAGGATGTTACATTGAGAGGTCTTTGTTGTTTGTTGATTTCCATTGCACATAACTTAAATCTTCATGTGCATTTCTCTCTAGTTCAGATTGAAGAAGGTACATCCATAGGAGAGTATAAACTGAAACTTGAACTATTAATTTCATTTGTAGCAATGGCAATTTCTCCTGCAGAATGGGTATTAGAATGAAAGGCATGGTGGTGCAAATAGTTCTGATTATTATCTGTGGTTGTATCCAGATTTCTGAAAGAGTAAAACCATCCCATCACCCATGTGGAATTGCAAACTCAGAAGATGAATGTGAGTGCAAGTGCTGGTCATGTGCAATGATGACCGGGTCTTTCCATCTCTATGAAACCCTTAAGACTGGCAGGAGTTTTCTGCCTGGTGTTTTACATCAAGACAACACTATCCCTGACTTGACAAGTTGTTTGCCCTTTGAAAGAAGACAGCAACTTAGGGGCACCTTGCTAGGATGCTTCAGCCAATACACGATGAACACTTGTGTGAAAGCTGAAAGATATCTGAGGAGGTGCTAAGTGCCAACCATGTTCCATGACCTTCCTGAATGCAGGGTTCACCACAAGGAGATTATGACCTTCAGTGTATGGTAAAACACCAGGGTGAGGAAGTTCTCTAAATCGGGGGTCTAGGATGAGGTGATAGCTGGGTACACCCCCCACCTGTGAGCTTTACCCATTGTAAAGCAAGAGGTCTAAACCGTAAACCCTAAGCCTACATAATGTGTAGGAGGGGGAGGGATTTTGTTGCCTACTCCTTAAGATGGGAGGGATCTTACGCTTACTAATAGGCATGAGAAGTAGGTGTACCTTCCTCCCACTCTTTAAGGAGTAGGCATAATGTCTATCCTCTTTCATAAAAAGGATACTCATGGATATGAAGTGCCCTCCAAATACGCTACAAAATTTGTTCAAGTGCTTTACGAGGTAGTAAGAAAGAGGGGCGTTACCTTCATACATACAATGCACATTCTATTTTTTTATTATCTTATAAAACATGAAATGGTCATATGATCAAAATTTGCACAGAAACAGTAGTGTTACCCTTAAAGCAAAGATTATAGAGAACAACAATCAACAATGCATCTGCTTGAAACTAGTTCCATTGACATCATTACCTTTGAAACTCAAAACCATCTGATTTTCTTTCACAAATATGAGCCCATACATGAAAAATGCATGGGGAATTGTCTCATGACTCAACGAGGCCTGTGTACATTCCCACATTGCATTTAGAGGTTCTTTTTGTTACATTGTTCCTCCAAACAAGCTCCATAACATATTTGTAAGCATTTTCACAAGATGTTTCGCAAGAATAGAAAAAAATTAGTTTTTGAAAGCTCAATTTTGTATGCAAAATCCATAATTGAATTTTCAAGTTTTTCGACATAAAGATTTGCTTTTTTCTGGAAATTTTGGCAAAAATGAAAATAATAATATAATTAGTGCCAAAGCTGCCCAGGTACTATGGTATCAACTTATGTACATGTAGGGAAGATGTTAAATAAGCAACATTTGTTAATAAAATTAACCCAAAACTATATGTAGTGTGTCTTATTCAAATAACATGCACATAATCAAATTCAGAAAAATATTTAGATCAGAATTTCAGTTTTGGGAAAGGCCAAAAAAGAACCTGGTTTCTCACTACCACAAAAATTTGCTCACAAGCTCTACAATTGGATTTGGTTTAAGGTTTGAACCCTAAACCCTAAACTTCTATAGTTTAGGGTTTATTGAACACTCCCAATATACAAGTTTCCAAGAAGATACAATAAACATATCTTCCCATTTCCCACTTGGCCCACATGTGTAGGCTAAAAAGATGATGCTTGGACTTTGGGCAAGGAATAGGAGATCCATTGCGGGGTTATTGGGAACATGGTGAGGGCATTGGAATTATGAGGAACAAGATAAGGAACATTTGGCAAACATGTAGGATAAGTTAAGGAACAAATGTGAAGGACACATGGGAACTATGAGAACATGTGGCAAAACATATGGGATAAAAAGAAAGATCACATGGAGAACAAATCGTGAACACTATAGGAACATTTTTGGGAACATGCGAGGTCGGTCCACAAATCAATTGACATGATTAGAAAAATTGGTTGGGCTTAATATTTGAGAGAAAAAAATGCATTTGTCAACAATTCTTTGTTAGCATGTAGATTCATCTATGGTTGGAGATTTGGTATCTTTCTTTGCTTTGAGGTTCTTAGGCAAAAGTCTACTCAAGGAATTGCAATCTATTAAACCAAAATCTATGCAAATGCAAAATGTATTAATTATTTATCATCACACTTGTGTTTTGTTTTTAAGCCAAGATATATTGTAGTACCTAGATTAATCATTTCAAATTGAGCTTATAGTTAGAATTTCATTCCCTACATTTGGAATTTTTGTTCCTCATGATGGATAGATCATCCAAATAGAATTCACAAACACTAAAATATTTCTTGATTTGGTAATCAAAGGTCTAGGAACTTGTTTCAATCTATATAAGGCATATTCTAGTTTGTTTTAGACCTTTACTTTTTGTTCAAATAATATGACTTTAAAAAGGTGTTGGGGATAGACAATATGCTTTAAAATATTTTCAAAGAAAGTTGATTTCAAAAGTTATTATGATTGTAATTGCAACTCATTTAGTTACCAAGGGAGAAATGTTTTTGAAATAGGTTTTTGATTTTTGTTGAAATTATTTGGGTGTTAGATAGATTTTGAAATTTATTTCATCCTTGAAATCAAAGTTAACCTTGTATACTCATTTTGTTAAGATTGCCCCTTACCCATAAAATAAGAAAATTAGGTTGCAAGTTCTTGTGCATGGATTTAATTTCTTGATCCATAGCACCAACACGATGAAGGTCTATGATAGCTTATGAAAAAATAGGTGACCACAACTCTTTGGTAAGAGATAAAACTTTCCTTTCTTTTTATGATGTCAAAGCTTGTGAGTTCTTTTACCTTTGATGCATTTGGAAATGAGAATTTGTTTAAAATGTGGAATGTAATACCTATAGGCATTTGTGTACTCACATCAATATCTCTTTCCCATGGGTTTTTTCCTATATATATATATATATATATAGGTATTTGAACATGGAACATTTATGCGGATCAATTTAATTCATGATGAATGACGATTTTTTTTTAAAAACCTGTTTTTTCTTGAAATCTTTGATTATTTCATAGTTTTCAATTTGATTTCCCTTTCTTTTTCTACATAACATGATTTCATTTGTGGCTATGCTTACATAGGTATTGCCATATGTTTTCCTTATAGATATAGTCACCATTATTTAGACCAAACCTTGATAGTTCTAACTATTTTCAAAGTGAGTTGACTTTTGCATGTTAGTATTGAATTATTTTTTTAACAACAATTTAAAACAAAATTTGAAGCATTATGGATTTTTTATTCTACATACAAGGTTGAAATATCTTTAATTTCTTCTCCCCTTTGATTAACCATAACTTTTCCCCGCTTTGATTACATATGTTGCAATAGTTGCTTCTAGCCTTACCTTTATTTATTTAACCCTTGAATTCTACTACAACCTTAGATGTTGAAATTGATTTATTTTCATGAAGCAAAATTAAATTATTAAAGGTAGAATAGCACAATCTATAGGTTCACCCAATGGTATCAATAACTATCCTTTGATATGATTGCATAAATGGAAACTTTTTCAATTAGTTTGCTTTCTAGTTCTTTGCTACTATGTCCAAGTAGTGAACACTATGGGTTGTTCAAAATACATACTACTTCATGCAACATTTAAACTCTTTGTTTTAACAAAATAAATAAATAAGGGAATTCATACAATTTAAACCCAACTTTGAACCACAAGTCATCACACATTCATCATGGAATAGATGACTATAACTATTTATATAAGTGCCCAATGCCCATTAGAACTTCTTTGCAATAACATTCCTAAAATTCCCAAAGCCTTGTTCTAATGAGACTTTGGTGACACTTTGGTGTTTTGAAACTTTCAAACCTCATTAAATTCATAGGAAATGTATTTGATTGAAAGATAAAAATCCATTTTTTAATATCCCTTATCAATGCCATAAACTAAGCTCTTATATATATTCCAATCACTAAATGGTCAAAAAATTTCTTGGTAATTTGTGTTTATACTTTTCAAATGCTCCTAAAAATTTGGGATCCACTTTGTTTTGATTATGTGAACCCAACATATGGTAGCTTTCATTGAAACTTTTGAATGACACCATGATTGTTTAATTCAAACATGTTTCAACTTTTCAAACCATCTTGAATATTTATGAATTTCAATTCTCAAAATGAGAATGCATGTTGGAAGTTTTGATTCACACATATTTCCCATTTTTCTATTTTGTGTGAGTGATTCATTCACTCCTTTTCACATTGATCATGTCTCATACTTAAGGTTTCTTTCCATTAGCTTGTTGATGTCATAATTGCACATGACATACTATGATGATAACATGCCAATGGAAAGCAATTGAAATTTGGTGATGTGTTTTGTTAAAAGTATAAATTCCATTTGATTAATGCATCTATTTTAAATTTATTCCATTAATTGATAATGGGAGCAATAAGAACAATTTTGATGAAAAATAAGTGGATGATTTGTAGAGAACTTTTAATAGATTTTGTGCTCCCATAAAAAGAAATGATAAGTTCATTTTTTAATAACATGATACATTTTGGTCGATGCTTGACTTATAAAGTTGTGACATGACTATGCATACATTTAGATTAGAAAATGTAATAGAAAATTATTGTTAAAGAAAAAATTGTGATCACAAGGGCCCAATGGAAAAATCTTTTTACTATTTATTTCTTGTTTAACTTTAGGCTTGCTTTTAGCTTGATTCTTAATTTACTTAAACCTTGGTTGCAAGTGCAAAATGAAAACCACAACACCGAAAGTCCTACCCCACAATGATAATATAGATTTTCAAAGTTTTAAAATATCTCATATGGACTTTCATGCATTATTTATTTGTGAAGGTGAATGTTTCATTTTCCTTAAACATCTATAATCTTTTGTTTTTTGGGGGCTTGAGAAAGACATTTTAAAATGTCATTTTTGGGAATTGATTTCAAGCCCAAGGTTCAGTTGCAACATTAACAATCAAACATTTTAATTTTTTAATTTTTTTTTGAAAAAATATCAAATTTTTTTCTTGTTGGTTCACAACCATTCATTAATTTAAAATATGTTTCTTTTAAGATTTTAAGAAAAACCATCAAGTTCCACTACCACATGCAAATTTAAAATCACTTTTTTAACAACAAAATGTAGATCACATTTTGATAATGAACAAAACCCCAAATTTGGTACATGATGAAAATGACCAAATAACATCAAAGTGAAAATGTAACTTCGATAATGAACTTAATGATGAGTCTTGATTTTATACATGAAATTGAGGCCATAGGAATTACAAGTAATTGATTAAATGTAAGCTTCTAAAGTAATCATTTTACCATAATGGATGGAATAAATGTTAGATTTGGGAATGGGATGGGAACTCTTCACACAAGTGAATCTTAATGAACACAAAAAAACATTTCAATCATTTTGAGGAAGTTAATCATGTTTTAATATTCATCCTCGAGGATAATCTTAATATTTTGAAATTGGCTATCAAGTCACAAGTTACAAACCATACCTTTCAACCTTCGGTTTATTAGCATTTATTCCCAATAACTAGCACCCTTTCACTAGTTACCTAAACTTAAAATGAAAACCCATAAAGTTGAAATGAATGAAGATCCAAGTAGAGATTTTTAAAACACATTCATTAGGCCCAAAAATTTTGAGAAACAAAAAATAATTCCACTTCAAAAGGATTTCAAACATAAGGTTTGATTATGATCCTTGAAAAGTCCATAATTACCATTTGGTTAAGGTTTAAAAAAAGATATTTCATGTGTAACTTTATTATTTCATTTGTCAAAGCATACTAAGTCACCTAAACAATTTTGAGTGGAATTTAATATGAAAATTTCAATTTATTAATAATCCAAACAACTAATTATCAATAACAAATGTATGATTTTCAAAAAAAGTTTTGTATATGTGCTGATAATCAAGTTAATAATGAAAAATCAATTGAAAAATTCAAAATTTTGTCATTCATCACAATCATCTAAACACATATGAACTTACACAAATGACCATTGTGACACCAAAAGTGACACACTATAGCTTGCCTTCACCCTTGTAGTTTGTTGCTTCATGCCTAGATCGAATCATGATCCTAGGAAAGTAACCTCCATTTTTTTCAATGCAAAAAGTGTAGGGTGTGACAAATTCATTGGATCTTGCTTAGATCCAAGGAAATTCCTTTCTTGATTCACCAATGCTTAGATTCAATTCTGTTACAATCAATGAAGCTACTACTTGTTTGTTAAAACACTTGGGCATCGCATTGCTTCACACTACCAATAATGATCAACTATTTTTTTCCTTTTCTTAGGTTCCCATTTGGTTTTCAATAGTTCATTATTTATGCCAATCTCAAATTCATATGACTTCAAGGATAACTTTACTATGATTTAAGTGTTTGGACTTTGTTCTTTCCTTTTATTGTTCCATTTTCCAGCCTTGGGTTTTGAGTAAAAGTAGAAGGTACTGTAGTCTCCCAACTTCGGTTTTTTCTGGATAGTTGACAAGCTTTTGTGTAATGTGAAATATTTGAAAATTATAAAAAGAAGAAGAAGAAGAAGATGATGATGATTGTTGCAGCATTATTGATGTTGCTTCACAAATTTTCCAATAAACTGTCAGCTCCATTAAAAAAGTACCAAGCTGGCTCTATTTCCTTTTTGATGTTGTGCAAGCTCTTCTCCTTCCTTCCCATTAACAAAATCAACCCTAATGTCTACTTGTGAACATAGTCTAGAATGACTCAAACATTGAAGTGTTGAGCAAGATCCTCCTAGAAAAGACATACATTCCTGAATAAAAGGTGCTCTCCAACTGCAGTTAGGAAATTTCTCCCAGTGTTTTACTAGAAACTGTAGTGGTGAGGCCCGCAATTTTCTGATCTAAAGATGCATTACATCATGTTCTGCACTCATTTTGAGAACGCCTCACTCCAAGTGCATCTCTACACATTCTGCCGTTCATTTTAAGCTTCATTGTGTCATTTACTGATTCAAATGCATGCCGCAGACAGACACATGCTTACAAAACATCATGAGGTGTGGTAGTGTATACAAAGCTCCTAATGATGTGGCAGAATTGATCCTATGATGTCAGGTACTTGCCATTGATCCAGATCCCAAGTGACCGACCACTTGGCTGGGTCCACCCAATGGCCTACTACATCTTCTGTCTTGGGGGAGGATCTAACTTATCCCCTCTGTGGAGAACACCAATTGTCAGAGCAGTTTGTTTTCAGTTTAAACTTGTTGAATCAGTTCTCATTCCTGTTGCAGGACTGTAGGCAATGGGCATCATTGCGATTAACGTTTGTCAGACGCTAAAAGCCATGCTATTCATTAGCAATTCTCTCTAGTACAACAATCCCTTTGTACCCACATGATTGCTCTTTGCTTATTTATTAAAACCACCCTAAGCCCTTTCTTTCTACACGCATCTGACCTCCATTGAAAACCTTATTTTTTTAAAACTTTGATTCAAATTACTCATGCATAGATTAAATTACAAATCTAGCTTTTGGGTTTAACCTTTACACATTTAGAAGTCTTTGGTAAAACATTCAGCCAAACTCATGCATTTGATGTTGAGATGACTGATGCACACATAGAAAAGCTGCCCACAGTTGGATCCAAAGTTTCAATGGTGGAAAAAGGACTTTTGATGTGTCACTTGTACATAACCATGTTAGAGGCATCAACTTCAAAGTGAAATAAGTATGATCCCAAACATGGGTGTTTTTTTTTTTTTTTTCCGCCGCAAATTTGTGAGGTAGGTGGATTGGTAATCATCCACAAAAAGACTTAGCCAAATTTGACTACATGTAAGAGAGGACAGTAGAAAAATTTAGGTTTCATGCCATTTTTTTTGGGCTCCAACCTATTGTCTAAAATGATGACTTCAAAAAGTTTTTCCTCATAATGTGAGGATTGCTGGCCAGTTTTTCCCCCTCAAAATCCATTATACTTGTGGCAAGCTGCAATCCCCCGCCCCCCCCTCCCTTTTTTTTGGTCCCTAGGTTGCCAAATTTCGCCCCAAAAAAACATCACTGAAATTCTCTCATAAATTAGTCCCTTCAAATCCCACCAATGATCCTTACTGGCTTTGTTGGTGCACTTTTGAGTGAGGGCAGCCGTGCAGTTCACCAATTGGAGGTCCGATGTATGCACTTATTTCATCAAACCCTCACCCAAATCCATATTGCAATGCTCAATCCACATAACATATGAAAGCTCTTTGAAAACGCACACATATGACACAACCCAAACAAAACAAAAATGGAAAATGCTTTAAATTTCTATCACACAAACTCATTTGTTTATCTTTCCAAACTCATGCTAAATCAAAATCCTTTTGTTGTGGCATCATCTCAGGTTCTATAACAATAAGATAGCAGAAGTGTCAAGGCTTTATCTCATGTCCTTTGAGTACCAATCTAGAATTGTGGGAATTCTTTTCATCAGACATTGATGAAGCAACAACTACTTTTCTATACAGATGGCTGGGCCCCCCTTAAATTCCCCTTTCAACAAAGTAGATAACTTCAATGCAAATAGATGATTTTGCCTACTGTTAAACACATGATTACCAGAACGTCCTAATGGTAAGGCCATTGAAATAGGTAGATGACCAAACCAGTGTGTTGGCCAGGTATCCACTTTTGAACATTCCAGCTGGTACTGGTATCAAATCACTTTGAAAGAATTCATACCTGCCTGATGCTGGTACTAGGGTCTAACGCTGATTATTGGCTGGTATGAGGCAAGTATATAACTTACCTAGTATTGAGATATTGTGTTACATGCGTGTTTACATATCCACATAACTTGTGAGCACATAGCATTGCCACAATCCACTAAATA
>Ga0116228_10004930_pt1 | contig 11868 bp, 11 predicted proteins | sample S1TSphfallax_2_FD_89694 | JGI IMG/M metagenome (GOLD analysis project Ga0116228, IMG submission 89694) | Host-associated microbial communities from peat moss isolated from Minnesota, USA - S1T2_Fc - Sphagnum fallax MG | ecosystem: Host-associated > Plants > Peat moss > Unclassified | place...
CCCTGGTTTTGTTGTTCCTTACATTTGTGCAAACATGGATTTCTGTAGTGAATGCACCTCTTACAAAGTGGCACTTTAACTGGTCATAGAGTTTCAAGCTGCAAATGTGCCTCCATGTGCAATGGGCACAGGATTTGCAATTGTGACATTGAAGTGGGCATATACAGGTCTGGACCACATATTACCATCGTATATGTGTCCCGTTTATCAAAGTAGAAGACTTCAGATATGGTTGCTGCGGACTTGCTGTCTATTAGGACCTCAAGGACATGTTCAGGAAGGATCTGAGAACTTTAGGTTCTAAGGAGTGACAACCATGCAGGTGAGCATGGGTTAATTCATTGCAGATTGTCACCAGGAAATATCCAGGACTTCGATACACTTGCTTGTAACATGTGCTTATGCTGTTGATAAAGACATCCAGACATATGCCAAGCACTCATCCCTGTTTGATCTGTGTTTGCAAAATGTTTCTTGCCATATGCCAAGCTCTCTCCCTGTGCAAAAAAGTCCACATGTTGCAGTCCTCTCTAGCATCGTTACTGGTTTTCGAAGAGCAGCACTGTATGGTCAAATTTGGGCTGGGGCTTCCCACAGAAAGAGCTTCCAAGCTTTACATAACAACACTTGCTGAAGAGTAATCTGGTCTCAAAGTGATGAATCTCAGTGCTTCCCCACTAATGTCCTTCAACAGAAAACGCCAATGTTGAAGCCTTGAATTTTTCTAAAGAGAACAATCAGAAGCACTTGTGTTTTGCTAGTGGCAATGGAAATAAGTCTGCATATCAGAGCAAGGTTGTGGGGTTGTCTTCTGCCTGTTCTTCATAATTTCGGACAAAAAAAGTCCTCCTAGAGCTGAGATTAGACCACCAAGCCCCTTGTAATCCAGAAGACTGATTTCTACTGAGAAAGATTCATGGTGGTAGATCCTTTCCCTTGAGAATGGAAAACTGTTCCGCTTTGCAAAATGAGAAAATGGGGAAAAGTTTAAAAGCGTTCAAAAAGATACCAAATAAAGAAAGACGAAACCTTTATTCAAAAGCTTAGCAGCTTCTCTTGAGGCGCTCTTGCTGCTTTCTTCTTCTTGTGGTGGGTTTTGTTTGCCCTTGGGAATTCAATCACTGTGTTGGAGATCAGGACATGGTGCTGTCGCTTCCTGCTCTGGTCCAGACTGCTGCCTTGCGCTTGAGGAGTTACCCGCGAGGCTTTCCTTCCATACCCACCAGAGGATTTTTCGTCCAACTGCCTACCGTGGCTGCCACTTCTCCTGCTCCTGGTCCATCTTCAACAAAGCACTGGTATGACAAGAGGTCGATGAAATCGGATGCTTCAAAATATTTGATTAAGAAGAGTGCATCGGAAGTGATGATGAGAAGCAGAGGAAGAACAGATGTGATTGTTGCATGTTTATTTTTCCAAAGCTTTTTTTTTGAACTCGAGATTCTAAGCGCCGTTTGCTCTGAATTGCTTGTTGGGCAATTCGAATACGATGAGGCTTGGCTCTAAAATCAGTTCAAACTTTGAGGTTTTCTTGTTCTCCCTAGAGCTGTGTGAGGTCTCCTGGGAATCCATAGGACGCTGACCTCTTCTGAGATGCATGTAAGAGAGTCAATGCCAGCTGCAAACAATAGTGATCAGGTTGAGGCATCGTCTTCACAGTCCAAGCCAGAGCAGAAACTTGGAAATCTTTCAGCAATCATCATCCCACACCTTTTCAAACTGTAAGCTGCTTCTCAGTTGAGCAAGAAACAACACTCCGTTTGTTAGATTATTACAGTTCGGGTCCATGGTTGTTGTGCAAGCTTGCTGGGATGATTTCTGACTCACATCTTGTAGATGGCAACAGATATGATTGCACTGCCACAGCAGCTGACTATGAAATCTATGCCCCCAAGGCTGTCTTTGAGGATCCACTCACGTAAGCCCATGGTTACTCTACTCAACTAAAACTGAATCCCACCTTGTTTCAGGTTATCAGGATTTCAGATTCCCAAGACTTCAGTATCCAAATGAATGCTGGAACTAGATTGGTGTTCTGAACCATTTCGACCATCACAATCACAGGAGAACTTCAAATGGTATGCAATTATGAACAAACTATCTGCAAATGTAATTCCCCTGCCACACCAAATTGAACTCAAATGCAGGACATCTTCTCAACTTCTCTGCATGTTGGTTCTGCAACAGGATTCGATATTTGATCCATTTGATCTTGTCTGTGCAGTGTGAAACAGATAAGATCAGCATTTTACTGCATACCAAAGGTAGTCCAATCATTCATGTGCTCTCTGTCAACACAGGCTCATTATTCTCATCATGATTCAGTTCTGATTTTCTACCTTTAGAGCTGAAGAACAATTTGCCTGAGGTTTCACAGATATTTAAGGAAGCACAGATCGTGGACTATATAATCACAGAGGAGGAAACTGCTCCAGGCTCTGGTGATTGGACAACCCTTGCAGATTAAAACTCACTCATGATTTGTTTAAGTTGCATAACCTAGTGGCATGTTTCAAGGACTATGCAATCAGATCAATCAAATCACGTGAGCTGTTTTTCACCAACCTTCCTTTTATCTTCCAATCAACAACAAAAAGTCGTGACCAATTCTATGCCTGGCACAGGTGGGGTAAGAATCCATTAAAAAACAAGGAGATGGTGAAAGTACCATTGATGGGCCGTACTATGGAAGGGATATGTCATGGCAACATGATGGTTACCCATCTTCTCATGGGTTTTGGGAAGGACCATAATCCCAAAAACTGAATGGATCTTCGTACCAGAGGAAGCCTGACAGAAATTGTATCAAACTGTGGGATGTACCACCATCTCAAATCTCTTAGATGAGGATGTACTACTCAATGTCCTCTGCTCATGCTTGCATATTTGTACTGTTCATGTGAAGCTTTCTCTCAATGTTTCGCTTTTGCCCTTGAAGCAGCAGCATGTAGCACTCTTGTCCAATACCAACATGTCTCTGATGCTAAATTGTCTATACATTACTTAGTAGGAGCCTGGAAGCCTGCAATTGATAGCACTGGATTTAGGTTGAAATAGATTTTGGTTGTCCAATTGACAATGGATTGATTTGTACCATTGATTTGGTAATTGATTTTGGGTCATTTTTTTGCAAATTTTCGAGCAAGTTTTTTTATTAGTTGATAATCAATCATGAACCGTCATTGACAACTAAAATTAATTTAAATCATAGTTGAAAAAAGCAGTAAATTTTTATTAAAAATTTAACTAACTCATTTTACTTGTTCTAAGTAATAAAAAGTGGAGTCTGCATTTTAAACACATTTTTCTCCTATGAGGTGTGTGAACTTTGTGTTGCTTAATGAACAATCATTACCATATACCTTGGGAAAGAGGGATGAAACTTTTGATAGCAAGAAAAGTTCCCAAGTACAATACTGTATGGAGGGTTTGAATATGTTTAATTTAATCGCAACCAATTGACTGTAATACTTGCATTTGCATTATTTTCATTGGTTGACGTCAATCTTACATAAGTCTTAGGTAGGTAAGTTTTTTAAAAAATGGGTGGGTAGTAAAAATATGAAAAATATGATAAGTAAAATACTTTGGATCCATATTTTCAAATAGGGGTGCAATATCCACATAAAAAATAATTCATCAAACAACAATGATGTTGTAAAAATGTAGGTAGGTAGGATTATGTGTGTGCTAGTGGGTAAATAGGTAAGCATGTAAGGGGGTAGGTGCCTGGTTGGGTGGTAAGCGTAGAGGTGGTGGTGTGGGAGGGGTGAATTTAGTAGGTAGGGGGAAAAGGGGGGGGGAGGTACAAGAAGGTGGGTATTGATCGGCAGCCCATCACTGATCAGGGATTTAGTCATGTAACATATTGGTTTTTGTTTTGTTTTTTGGTGATGACTAATCAAATTTTCATTTATGACCAATCGTTCTCCCATAAGTGAATTGCGTGGAAATTTTAAATTGCTTGATGAATTTAGGGGAATTTAATGTTCAGTGCAGGAGAACCACCCTTTACTATGAAAATTTTAAGCGTCCATCAATTTCTGATCAAATTTGTACAAGTTCTTGATTAGTAATGAAGGTCCACGTTTACATTAAACAACAAGGAGATGATTGCAAATTTGAGGCTTTGAGCACATAAAATTGTAATCAAGTGCCTAGAAATGAAACATTTTGTGTATAGAAAACAACATACAAGAACACAAAATTGAACCCATGTCTAATTATTCCTCTATAAATTGCCCAAATTTGGGCTAAACACCAAAATCATAAACAATTCAATCAACCCATTAAGTGCTAACTTTGGATACCAAGGAACAAGAACCAAGGAAATGAATGTAAGATTTTCCCATCACATTTCATATGAATCCATTTTTCCCACCAAAAACCACCTAGTAGGAACAAAAAAAAAATTAGCTTGGAATTCCTATAGTAAGAACTAATTATAAATATGTTAGATCTAGCAAGACTTTCAATCATTCTTAGAAAGACTACATGGTGGGATCAATAAGAAAGTATACTTAGATTTGGTTGCAATTGAAGTCAAGAAGGAAGTAGATGGTATAATCCTTGTTGTATTTGAGCTAAAGGAGGAGGTAGAAGAGACAATTTTTGTTGAAATTAATATTAAGGAGAAGGTAGAAGATCTTATTACATTTGGGATCAAACAAGAAATATAATTTGAGGTGCAAGATTTAGGAATAGTGCAAAAGAAAGCATATCTAAGTGTCATACCAAAATTGGTGCATGCATACACAAACAAATACTCACAATATTTATATTATCATTGGGTTCACCAATCAATAGACTTATAATTTTCATCACATTTTAGAAGTAGCGCAAGTTGTAGGTTTCCCTCTCTTCCATCAAGACGCACTTTGAAATACATTCCCACTACATGCACATCAACAACATATGTCACATTAAATTGGAAAGACTTTGTTGAATGGTATGAACTATTTGTTTTTTGTGAGGAAGTGGAAACATATACACTTAATCATTATCCAAATTTGTCACACTTTCTAATCTATTAGTCATCATACAAGAAATCTCGATTTGTAACTTTAATAAGACTTGATAGGACACCCCTAAATCAAAGTTATGAAGATCAAAAGAACTAGTAGCCCCAACTTGACACCCCAAGAACGCAAGACTAGCAACAATCTCAACCTACCACAATAACCATATCAATAGCACAAGATCAACGCCTCCATTTTGCCACAAGAAAAAAAAAAACTACTTTCTACAACAAGTAAAGGCCAATGGATAGACCAACAACTCAAAAATGCCATAGACATAGTTGAAAGTGGACACACTTCTTTGAAAAAGGCTAACAAATATCAAAACATCCCTTTTACCTCACTCTTAGATCACCTCAATGGGAGAACTAAAAGTAGGAAAGTGGGCCCTCAAGGTGTGTTAACATAATTACAGGATGGAACAACAATTAGTTGAGTTTTGAACATACAAAAATTTGGTTCATTTGTCACCTTGTAACAACTAAAATTGAAGGTAGCTAAAGTTACACAAACTAGACCCACACCCTTTCAAAATGGTGTTGCAAGAAGCAACTGGTGGTACTAGTTCAAAAAATCCGATCCAAAAAGTAATATATGTCTTACAAAAGGATTAAAGGATTTTAGGAATAAAAGGTCGACACATGCAACATGCCATACCTTTTACCAAAACCTAAAGAACCTATACACATAACATAAGTACCACTAAAAGAAAATGTTCATTTTGCAACTAGTACTTGTGACTAATTTTTAATTGCAAACAACATTTACAACTAAAATCCCAATAGTCATGTTGGACAAGCCGCATTGACACTAGTTGTAAATGACAACGAATTTTAGATGAAATAAAAAGTCAAAAACATATGCCTTCATCTTTTGATTAGTCATATACATATTGTTGCTTGCAATTAGGAAGTGTATTTTTTGGTAAACAATGGGAACAAGTTATGTGTTGCCACATATCCCAACTTTTATTTAATTTTTTTTTCTTATTTTGAAATAATCTAAAACATTTAATTTTTAAATGGTTTAAATTCTGACATATAGTGCAATATAAATTTGCCATGTGGCATATTAATTGAATTTGTCCAAATTAAATTTAAATCAATATTTAGGTATGTAGGTTGAATTAGGTAGCTACCTACTTATATATTTACCTACCCATCTAGGTTAAACAACTATCTAGATATAACATATTTACCTACTTAGGCCAAATACCTATTTAGGTAGGTAGGTAGAAAAGTAGTTAGGTGTATATATATGAATATTTCTATATTATTTTGGGTTAAGTCATTTTTATTGGCCCATCCCATATGCCCATGTTTTTATATATCAAAATATAAGACAAAACACATTGTTTATATATTTTTCAAGATGAAAATGAAAGCCAAAACATATGGGATAAACTTTTTAGTTGCAAGTGGTTCGTGATTAAACATTTTTAGTCACAAACCACTTACAACTAAAATTATATATCAGTAATTGATTATAATCATTGAGTAATTCATAATTAATAAACATTAATTATGAATTTGAAATATATATATTTCCTATTAATTATTATAATGTAATAATATTTGATAATTGACTAATAATAATAATAATAATAATAATGTTATTTGTAGCTAGCCTAGGTTAACTATTTATTATTATAATATATGATTATGTCATTTGTTAAAGTTATCATGATTTATTATAATTTTTTTTAAAATTTAATAAACGAAAAATTAATTTTTAATAAGTACATTAATCATTTGAAAATAATTTGATAATAATATATTTTATATTTTAGTAATTATTTCAGTAATTATAGAATTATTCTAATATCATCCCTATTGTTCTAAACCCTATCATTCTAATATTGTCATCATTATGATCATTATGTAGTAAAATATTAGTATTTAAAAAAAAATCAAAGATAATTTTTTTTTATTACATGTAATTAATATAAATACATAATGTAATAATAATATAAATAATAATAAATGTCATTTGTGATAATTTAAAGAAGTATAATAAGATGGTGCGGATAAACTTGTAATATGGGCACAATATATTTGGTAAATATCTTACATAAGACTTTAATATACTCAAGATATACATTAATTAATGTAACCATAATATCGTGGCCATTTATGTTAATAATAATACTTGAATACATGTGTAATATGGTTGTTCATATACATGCAAAATATACATTTATAAATCCTAATACACCCAATTATATTCCTTATAATTCACAAAATATATCTTTGTATATTCATAGGGTTGTAATTAAATTGGTTTAGTTTACAATTCATGGGACATACATTGTTCTTCTTGAATGAAAACCAAACTAAATGTTGTTCACATGTAAAGATGAACATCAAAATAGTCGCAAATTAGTTGTAGTGTAGTTGCAAATATGACCAATCCAAGAAATAGTTGCAAAAATGTCCAAATGTAGTCGCAAATAATTAATAGTCACATGTAGTCGCAAATAGAATGGTTACATTTTGGCCAATATCTACTAGTGTACCCACCAAATCACATTTAGAATTCAAATGAAATAGAGATTCAAGTAGGGCGACAATCTGGTGCTTCGAGTTTTGGGTAGGTGGGGTTCATAGGAAGTTTATAACACCATCCCTAAGTCTTGGGAATGGCTTATTATTAACTATGTGGTTAATGTAGTAGGGGCAACATTACCTATCTTTTACATCTTTAGAAGGTTCACGAATGAAAAAAGAATATATAAAGTTATGTCAATTAAGGTCATGCATGGTCATGCAAAGGAAAACTTGGATGATTGCATACCTTTTCAACTAGTGGCTTTTTGTTTTTTTGTAAATTTGTACTAGGGGGGATTTCTCAACAAAATCGTCACCTCTTGATTATGGATGGCCATGGGTCACATGTCATGAGAAAAACATTTGAACAAACTACAAAATTTTAATTGGACATGGTCACCTTACCTTTTCACAATTCACATATGCTCCAACCTTTGGATGTGACATGTTTTAAACCATTTAAAACTACATTTAGAAAGAAACAAAATGTTACCATGGCAAAAAAACATTTTTTTACAACTAGACAAAATCCTCTTGGCAAATTGGGTGGACAAAGCTTTGCAACAATCTTTGAAAAAAGAAAACATCAAACTTGGGTTTAGGGTTTACAAAATTTGGCCATTAAATTCTATTGCCATGGCCATAAAGTTTGGTCCAAGTGAGGTTTTCACTACAATAGAAGAAAAGGATCCTCAAAATTCAAACCATTTAGATACAACAATGGAAACCAACAATAGTGAGGATGAAGTTAAAGCTCCCACATAGTTATTAAATATTGTAGGAACTTTTGAGGAATAGCTATAATAACTCCCACGAAAGTTGAATGCCCCTTTTCACCCACACCTCGTTATTATGGAGAAATGCCATGTAGCCCTACACCCTAGCAACCAACCTTGAATTAGTTGTGAATTTAAAGGATCCTTATCTTGAATCAAATGACTTAAATGTGTCATACCAAACCCAACAAGTTCTTGCACTAGCATATTACCAACAAGGAGGACTTTTGGGAAGGAACCTCTAGTAGACTACTTTAACTCACATGTCATGATATCTGACCAATACTTGGTAGTGCTTAAGCAAAAAACAATGGACAAAGAGGTTACGGACAAAGTTAGGGAACTCAAAATAAAAAAAGTGGAAGAAAAATGATTAAGAAGGTTTCAAGACACACTTACCCCAACTAAGCAAACAACTCAAAGGATAATTGAAAAGGAGCAAAAAACCAAGTTTAATCAAGTGTGGTTTACTATTGCATTTAAAGATACTAGTGAATGCTTCTAAAACAATTTCAAAGTAGGATTTTGAACCCATCTTCTAGGCTATATAGAAGGTTTAGTTAGGAATCACATGTGCACAACAAAGATTTGCTAGACAACAAAGAATGGCAAGGATGTGACTTACTCAACATGTCTTAGTTAAGTTGCAACTTTCTTCTCAACAAGAATAAAAGAGGGGGTAAGGGGTCTAGGGCTTAGGGTTTAGGGTTCTAGACTATGATCATGATGGGTTTAGGGTGCATCAGTGTGTCTAAAAGGGGAGAGATAAAAGAAATAGGAGTTAAATTGTTTGTAGATGGTAATGCAAAAAAAGAATGTTTATAGGTGGTAATGGGTTTAGGGTTTAAAAAGTAGATGCAAAGGGAAATAAATGTTTATAGAATTAGGAGAGATTATAAAAGAATGAAGTGAAACTGGGCAGCAATGGAAACTTAGTGTGGCAAAAAAGAAAAAAAAGGTGCACTTAAGAGGACTTTGATAAAGGAGGTTTAGGGTGATAAAAAGGAAATGGAAGGTGCACTCAAGAGGATTTTGGTAGAAGAGGTTTAGAGTGACAAAGTGGTAATGGAGGGTGGACTCTAGAGGACTATGGTAGAAGAGGTTTAAGGTGATAGAATGGGAATGGAAGGTGCACTCTGGAGGACTATGGTAGAAAAGGTTTAGGATCACAAAATGGAAGTGGAGGGTGCACTCTTGAAGATTCTAACATAGGAAGTTTAGGGTGACAAAGTGGAAATGGAGGGTGCATTTTGAAAGGTTTTAGTAGAAGAGGTTTAAACTAATAGCAGAAATCAAAGGTGCATTCAAGAGGATGCCAACAAAGGAGGGTAACGGCAACAAACAATAAAAAAAGTGTGCACTAAAAGGAATTTGGTGATGGAGGTTTAAGGTGGTAGAAAAAAATGAAAGGTTCATTGAATCATTAGCAACTATGGTGGAAACTTGGTGTCTTTTACTATTGTCAAATTTGGGCCCTCTTGAATGTTGTTGACCTTTGCATAACACTCCTTCATACCTAAATGACAACAACGTCCACAATGAAATGCTGGTGGGGGAGAGAACATTCACATGGTGATCCATAAGTGATCAACATAAAAAATAGGGCAATAACCACATAGAAACAAACAAAAAAAAGATAGGAGACCTTGGGCCTTTTTGATTGTTGAACAATGTTGATGGCAACAAACACACAGATAACACACACACATAGACAAATCGACAATGTAAAAAAAGAACCAAAAAATTCATGCCTTCTTGATTGTAGAACAATGGTGAGAGCGATAAACATATGAACAAACATTCAAACAATAGACTAGGGATGCAAAAAAAAGCTAAAAGAACTCATGCTCTTTTGATGTTCTCCTGATTATTGTCAGCATGAACCCTTCACCTTTGTTCCTCCAACATAACACAAACAGGGCAATGGCAACAACAAAAAAATCAGACAAACCATGGATAGGATGAAGACAAAGGGAAAGGAAAGAGGAGTTGGGAGGGCTCCAACCCTCTTGATTTTTACCCACCTTCACATTTTTGCCTTTGTTTCTACAATAACATGAAGGTGATGGTGGTGGCAAGATAGATAGGCAAAAACAAAAACACATAAACAAGGGGAAGAGAGGAAGACCCCTCTTGATTGTTGTCAAACTTCATGTGATGGATGTGCACTTTGTGTGTGTTGTTGCCCAATAATGAACACACCCAAAACGATGTTGTTTTTGAACCCTCTCGGCTTGTCCCAATGCTGCAAACTCAAGGAGCTCTAGCACTTTTGGCAACAATGGTGAAACGATTATATAACAAAACAAATTGCATTGAAGGGAGGTAGGGAGAAAGAAAGAAGAAAGATAATGGTAGAAAAATTAAACTATAACATCATGGAGTTCTTGTAGCAACAAGCAACAAAATAAATGCTAAGTAAAAAAAACATAAACATGTAAAGAAACGATTCAAGCGTAGAATTGAAACCACCATCACTTCAACCTCCCTTTCTAAGATTTGGGGGAAGTGTAAGGTGTCATGAGATTGCCCAATGCGACACCACATCAATTGTCTATTTTAGGGTTTTAAGTTTGTTGTTCAAAAGACCTTTTGTCTCATAACTCTAAACACACCCATCATTCTACAACTGGCCTTGCAAAGTTTTTGAAATTCTTTGCCTTTTAAAAATATTTTTCAAGTTTGAACAGCAATAAAACCTATTTAAGTTATTAATTTTGCGTTTATAAGATGAATGGTATCATTACATAGAGTTTAATGTGTTTGGTCATAGGTTGTAAATAGCATAGAGATAGGAGCATCTAGGTATTTTCAAACAATGAGACCACACCCATTTTGGGGTGTCAGAACTATCTCATTTTAAATCGGAATTGAATTCTGTAAATGGTCACTAGTACTTAGACTAGTGCTTCACCTAAATTCTTTCAAGACCATTGTGAAAAAATGCACCGTTACTAAACCCCAGTTTCCAGAACCCTTAAGTGATCGCTCATGGGCAACATTGTGATTTCGCCTTAATGTGATAGTTGCCGCTTTGAGTGCAGGGACTAGAGATTGAATAGTTTCGTGTACAGCTTTTAACCCCTCTTTTTGGCTCTTTCCTCTGAAACCAACAGTGTCCTTTCTGTTAGCATCATCCGTTTGATTGTTTCCGTAAGTTATTGCTCTGCTCATTTTGTCTTTGTTGGTTCTCCGCCCGCAAGTATTTCAGTTTTTGTGAGAACTTTGCACGGGTTCATAGGAGTTGTTCACAAATTCTTTTTCCATTTGTATCATCACTGTCTCCCTGTCCTTCCTTTGTTAATGTTTCTGCCGGTGGTGGGAAGGGATCTATCTATCTATTTTTCATTTCCAGTAAAAGGGACCGCTTCCCTCGATAGGGTTCTTGTGCTTCTCGCCTGTGTATGTAAACCACCTTTCTTCTCTACACGAATTGGGCTCAACCTCCTGCTGGGCTGTGTTGCTGTAGCATAAGTACCATCTGTGTAAGTTTGCAGCTTGCCCTATTCCCCCCTTCCTTCGGTTCCC
>Ga0116228_10004931_pt1 | contig 11868 bp, 8 predicted proteins | sample S1TSphfallax_2_FD_89694 | JGI IMG/M metagenome (GOLD analysis project Ga0116228, IMG submission 89694) | Host-associated microbial communities from peat moss isolated from Minnesota, USA - S1T2_Fc - Sphagnum fallax MG | ecosystem: Host-associated > Plants > Peat moss > Unclassified | place: USA...
AGCTCGGCGTGCCGCTCAGGCCGAGGTAGCGGCTGAACTGATCCATCGCAGCGTACGCGCGATTATTGAGAATCACGAAGGTGATTGCGAGTTGAAAGCGAGCCGCCGTCCAGAGCCCCTGGATCGCATACGAACTCGAACCGTCGCCGAGGATCGCGACGATGCGCTGCGACGGCCGTGCGAGCGCCGCGCCGATCGCAGCCGGCAAGGCCCAACCGAGGCTTCCGCTGGCGGCAGCGAAGAACGTCCCGGGCCGCGCGATCGGCAAGTGATCGTGCAGCGCGTTGCGATGCGAGGGCGCTTCTTCCACGACGATCGCGTCGGGTGGCATCGTTCGGGCGAGCGTCGCCAACACCGAGGCGCCCGAAATGGGCTGCGTCGCCGGCTGCCCGACCGGGCTGCGGGCCGCCGGCGGCTCCCGCCGCGCGAGCCCGGCCAACCGTCGCGCGAGCTCTTCTAACGGTTCGCGCAGCGTCGTCAGGATGCTCGTGCCGGCAAGGGCCGCCGAGGCGGCGGCGGGGTCGTCGATCAGTTGAAATAACACGGTTCCCGCCGCGACCGGCGGCCCCGGTGAGGGCACGTGGTACGTGAAGACCGGCGCGCCCAGCACGAGCACCAGGTCGAAGGGACGCAGAATGTCGACGATCCCCGCTCGCACCGGGGGCAAGAAGCCCGCGAAGTTGGGGTGCCGTTCGGGAAAGCTGCAGCGGCCGGAGAGCGGCGAGACGAAAACGGCCGCGCCGGTGCGTTCCGCGAGTTCGATCGCCGCATCGCTCGCGTCGTCGCGGTCGACTCCGGGGCCCACGACGAACGCCGGCCGCGCGCACCGTTCCAGCGCCGACGCGACGCGCTCCACCGCCACTGAAGCCGCGCGAAAGCTCGCCTCTTGGCGGCGCGGCGTGACGTATTCCGCCGGCCGGTCCCAATCGTCTTCGGGAATCGAAACGAACGTCGGCCCGTAAGGTGGTTGCAGCGCGATGCCGTAAGCGCGCGCGATCGCGGCCGGGACGTCCTCGGCCCGCGCGGGCTCACAGCTCCACTTAACATACGGTTGGGGCAGCGTGGTCGCGTCCTGCGCGAAGAGAAATGGTATCGAGGGGAGCATCGCGCGGCTCTGTTGCCCGGCCGTGATTAGCAGCGGCGTCTGGTTCCGATATGCCGAGAAAACGCTGCCCATCGCATTGCCCAGACCGCCCGCCGAGTGCAGGTTGACGACTGCGGCGTTACGCGTCAGCTGCGCGTAAGCGTCGGCAATCGCAACGCTGCAGCCCTCGTGCAGCGCCACGACGTAGCGAAAGTCGTCGGGCCAGTCGCGCAAGAAGCGCAATTCAGTCGAGCCGGGGTTTCCGAATACGGTCGTGGCGCCGGCCTCGCGCAAGAAAGCGAGGACCGATTCGCGCACCGTCGGAGCGCTGCTCAACGCGCGAGCGATTGGATTCGGCGCAGGACGTGCGTTACGGGCGCATCATTCATATGTGCCGATTATGCGATCCACTCACGTCGAGTTCCGCCAGGACCAGCGTGACTTTCCGCAGTGCGGCAATCGCGCGCCGCGCACGTGCCGCGGAAATTTCTCGGTCGAGCCGAGATCAGTCGTCGTCGGGCGTCGAAGCGCTTCCGCCGGCTGACGGCATCCACATCTTTTCGTCGGGCGCGACGGGCGCCGCGTCGGGCAGCGCTGCCGGGTCGAGCGGCGAGAATGCGGCGATGCCCTGTTCCTGACGCCAACCGGCGAAGCGGCTAAACGAATCGTAGGCCGCGCGCGACACGCGATGGATGAACGCGCGGCCCGTGTCGAGGTCGGAGAGTTGGGTCGTCATGACGGCGATGATGTACGGTTCGTCTTGGTTGTACACGATGCCGACGTCGTTGAGCGTATCGTGCAGCGAGCCCGTCTTGTGCGCGATCTTCACGCCTTCGGGCAGCGGTGCCGGTAAGAGACCGTTGTGCGTCTGGCCTTCGAGGATGGCGAGCATCTCGCGCGACGACCACTGATCGACCAAACGGTCGCGGGCGATCGCGTCGAGCAAGGTCAACATGTCGCGCGGGCTGGTCCGCAGCGCGTAGCGGATCGTCTCGCTTTCGGACCGGATGTAATCGCCCAGGCGCGTATTGCGCAGGCCTAAGCCTCGCATCGTCGCATTGATGTGCGCCCGGCCCACGACGCGAATCAGCATGTTCGTCGCCGTGTTGTCGCTCTGGGTAATCATCAGCCAGAGCAGCTGCTTGACGGTGCGCGCCGTGCCGGGCGACGCGTCGGCCATATCGCCCCAGCCCCAGTCGCGATCGCCCGATTCCAAGTGAACGACCGTGTTGAGGTCGAGGTCGCCCGCTTCCATTTGCTTGAAGACTTCGACCATGACGGGAATCTTGATCGTCGAAGCTGCGGGCAGGCTCGCGCTTTGATTGATGCCCGAGGTCATGCCGGTCGCCAGATCCTCGACGGCGATTCCGACCAGCCCGGGGGCGTGATCGGCGAGCGAAGCCAGTCGCAGATGGAGTTCGGCGAGCGGTCCCGACTCGTCAGCCGCGAACGCCGGTCGCGGCGTCGCGCAGAGCGGAAGCGCCGTCATCACGAACGCGAGGAGCCAAAGGCAGAATGCACGGCTGCGATGCGTCATAAGCTTCCGCCTCATTATCAACGTTGCCGGCTGCGAAACCTCTTAGCCACGTGGACAACGTTTCATCACCGGACTATTGCGCTCACAGCGCGACGGGTGTGAAGCGCGCCAGTTGCGCGGTCGAACCGGGTGGCGACAACCGGCCGTCGGCGATCGCGTCGCGAACGCGAGCGAGGCGCGCGAGCCCGGCCGCGCCGGCCGCGCGCTTGCCGGCGGCCGTCAGCCCCAGCTCCACGCCGTTTTGCGCGATTCCGAAAGACGTCGGGCCGGCGGGCAATTTCAGCGACCTCGCGTCGCCGCAGACCTGCAAGACGGCGACGTCGGCACGTTCGATCACGCGCGCGAGGACCGCACCGCGCCGCGGGCCCGGCCGCGTTTCGAACGACAGCGCGCGCGCCGTCGCGTAGAGCGTGGCCGCGGGAGCGATGTCGTCCGCGGCCGCCCCGCCGGCCGCCGCCGGAGCTGGAGCGCCCGACTGACGCAAGCCGGCGATAAAGCCGCTGCGCAGCGCCGCCTCGCGCGCGCTTCCGGCGAGGCTATCGATTTCGATCGCGCGCCCGCGCGCGAGCGCGGAGGCCAGCACGCCCGCGAGAAACGCCCCTTGCTCCACCGGAAAGACGATCGAAGTGACGTTAGGCTCGTCGGTGATCGCGCCGACGAGCGCGAAGTTGCGCCTCGGGTACCGCCGTGCGATCTGTGCCATCGCGCCACCGGTCGCCGGGCCGACGCCGAAGACCTCATCGTAATCCTGATCCGCCAGCAACGTCAGATCGGCGCGGTATTCCGCGCGTGAGTTTGCATGCATGATCGCGACCTCCGCTCCCAGCAAACGTTGCGCGGCCGCGATGCCGGCGGTGGCGGATTGATTGAGCGACGCGTCTCCAAGCGGGCTCTCGTCGGCGACGAGCGCCACGCGTAGCGGCGGCGGCGCGGAACTCTTGGCGCACGCGGCGAGCGAGAGGGGCGCGGATAGAACGAGCGCGCTCGAAACGAGCGCGCGCAGGATCGGGAGCATCGCGACGGTGTTGGCTCAGTGAGGGCGCAATGCTTTCTTTACTCGTTCGCTCAGAGTCGAAGCGGGGTGGGCGTCGAGGTGCCGGGCGGGATGTCGGTGCCCGGCGGCGACATCGGCGGCTCTTCGACCGGGCCCGAGGGCGGCAGCCCGGGTTCGGGCGAAGAGCCGGGAACGTCCGTTGGTTCCCGCGGCGTGTCGGGCGGGTTCTGGTGCGAAATGTAGTAGGCTGGACCCATGCTTCCCTCACCGGGCCGCCCGCCTGCTCGCCGCTCCCGCGGCGAACGGCGGGTTACGTACGCGCTGAAGATACTGCTGTTGATCGCGTTGACGGCCGTGATGCTGTCGGCGGTGCTGGATTTCATCGGCCGGATCCGGTCGGTGGCCGTGGTCGTGGTTGGCGCGATCTTTTTCACGTACGCCATTTACCCGCTGGTCCGGCGGCTCAACGCGCGCTTTCCGCTGCTTTGGTCGATCCTGCTCGCCTACGTGGGGATCGTGGCGATCATCGCGTTCGGCGTCGCGGTCGTGGTGCCGGCGCTCTACGCGGATTCACAGTCGCTCGTGCGTACGTCGCCGGAATTGGTCCACAACGCCCAAGTCTTTTTCAGCAATCCCCACAACCCGCTGATCGCTCGCCTGCCCGAAAGCGTGCGCGGCTATCTCGCGACCGTCCCGCCGCAGCTGGCCAAGCTCGGCCAAGATTACGCGGCCGCGGGCGCCGCGAGCTTTTTCGCGCTCTTGCTTTCGGTCGTCGGACTGTTGGCGACGGTCGTCGTGATCCCCGTGATCTCCGTGTACCTGATGATCGAAGCGCCGGGCCTGATCCGGGCGGGCTTGCAGGCGCTGCCGGCGCGCGCGCGGCCCGAGGCGCTGGCGTTGATGCACGATCTGGACAAGGTGCTCGGCGGCTTCATTCGCGGCCAGCTCACGGTGGGCGCGACGATCGGCGCGTTCATCACGCTCGCGCTCCTGATCCTGCACGTGAAATACGCGGTCCTCATCGGCGTCGTCGCCGGTATTTTCGACGTGATCCCATACGTCGGCGCGCTGGTCGGCTTCGTGCCTTCGGTGACGCTCGCGTTCTTCAACGACGGCTGGCAACACGCGTTGATCGTGGCCGCCGTGTTCGCTCTGATCTTCCAAGCCGAAGGCCACTTCATCGCGCCCAAGATCGTCAGCGACTCCGTCGGCCTCTCGCCGTTGATGGTGATCGTGGCGATCTTGATCGGCGGCGACCTGCTCGGGATCGCGGGCATGTTCCTGGCGGTTCCGATCGCGGCGGTATTGCGCGTCGTCATCCTCCACGCCGTCCCGGGCCTGCGCCCGCCTCCGCCCCTCGTGCCGCCGGCGCCGGCCACGGTGCCCGCGGCGCGCCCGGTAAAGAAGGCCGAAGGGGCGCGCGCGTAGGAGCGGCAGGCATGACGACAGCAGCCCTCGAGCGCCCCTGGGCGCGCGACCCCAAGGTCCCGGCCCGGGTCGACGTGATCGGCGTGCCGATGGACCTCGGCGCGGACCGGCGCGGGGTCGACATGGGACCCTCGGCGATCCGCTACGCCCACCTGCGAGACGGCATCGCCGAGCTCGGCGTGCCGACGATCGTCGATCACGGCAACCTGGTGGTGCCGGTTCCCGAATCGCACGCCGCCCAGGCCGTCAAGAACGCGAAGTACTTGCCGATCATCCTGGCCGTCTGCGACGAGCTCGCGCACTTGGTCGAAGACTGCGTGCGGCAGGGCGGCTTTCCGCTCGTGCTGGGTGGTGACCATTCGATCGCGATCGGGACGCTGGCCGGCCTCTGCCGCGCGCGCAAGACGCAGCCCGGACTGATCTGGATCGACGCGCACGGCGACCTCAACACGCCGCTGACCTCGCCCTCGGGCAACGTCCACGGCATGCCGGTTTCCATCGCGCTCGAGGAGCACAGCATCGCGCTGGAACGCACGGTGCTGATCGGCTTGCGCGACGTCGACGCCGGCGAACGCCGGCGCATCCGGGAGCTCGGCGTGCGCGCCTATTCGATGTCCGACGTCGACCGGCTCGGCATGGAGCGGGTGATGGAAGAGGCGATGGCCATCGTCGGCAGCGATCCGCGCAGCGTCCACGTTAGCTTCGACATGGACGGCATCGACCCGCGCGAGGCGCCGGGCGTCGGCACGTCGGTTCCGGGCGGCCTGACCTACCGCGAGGCCCATCTCGCGATGGAGATGGTCGCGAGCGCCGGGATCATCGGCTCGCTCGAAGTGACCGAGACCAATCCGATCCTCGACGAGCGCAACCGCACGGCCGAACTCGCCGTCGGGCTGATCCTCTCGGCGCTCGGCAAGACGATACTGTAGTCGTTAGTCGCGCGTTCCATCCGTCGCGCGTTCCATCACGTCGACGAACGTACGGCAGAGCGCGGCCCGGTTCTCGCGATCGAGCATCGTCGTGTGCGTGCCCGCAACCGGCACCACCGTGAGATCGGCGCACACGTCGCGCCAACCCAGATCCATCGGCTGCTCGGGAGCGTGCGTTTCGGCGCGAAAAAGTGTAACCGGAAATTCGAGCTTCGCGGCCGCCATGAAACCGCGATACCAGCGTTTGAGCGCGGCTACGCGCAATTCGTCGCCCAGCGCCACGTGCAGATAGAAGCGGAAATCGGCCGGTAACGGAACCTTGCGCAAGGGCACGAGGTAACGCAGAAATGGCTTGCAGGCCGGCATGGCCAAACGCCAGGCGATGCGGCCGCTGAGCGCGATCTTCCAATAATCCCAGTCGGTACGCAAGCGTCGCAGCAGGACCGAGAGCCGCTCGTTCGCCGTAGGCAGCGGACCGTTCTCGGGCGCGTTCCAGCCGAGTTGCGTGTCGAAGATCGTAAGCGCCGCGATCGTACGCCCCGCGGCCACGAGCTGCAAGCTACAGAGGTACGCGAGGATGCCGCCCAGCGAATACCCGGCCAAGCGTAGCGGACCGTCGGGCGCGGCGACCTGAATTTGCGCGACGACGCGCGCGACCAGCGCCTCCAGCTCGCATCCGGCACGCACAAATTCCGACCAATCCGGATAATCGACCGTGACGAAGCAGAGCGAATCGCCGCACGCCGCGCGAAAATCCGCGGAAAGCGGTTCGTCGCCGGCGCGCCCCGGCAGATAGAAGACCGTCGGCGCTGTGCTCGCGCGCGTGGCGCCCTCGTGCAGATAGCGATCGAGCGCGACGGCCATTTCGCTCGGGCGCCGCGCCATCGAAAAAATTTCGAGCGGCACTTTGCGGCCGAGTCCGCTCTCCAGATGGTAGACGAACTTGACCAAACGCAGCGAGTCGCCGCCGGCTTCGTCGAACGGCTGATCCGCCTCCAGCGAAGGCGCTCCGAGCGTGCGCCGCCAGGCCGCGGCCACCGGTGCGGCCGGATCGAGGCACGCATCGGCTGCATCGTCGGCCACGATCGCGAGCGTGGCCTTCGCGCGACTTTCGAGCGCGCGCAGGTCGGTCTTTCCGCCTGGAATCAGCGGCAGCGCGTCGAGCCGTTCGATGCGATCCGGTAGCATGTATCCGGGAAGGTTGCGCCGCAGCGCCACGCGGGCGCGAGCCGCGCAATCGAGGTCGTCGGCCGCACCGGCGATGAAGGCGACGAGCCGGATGTCGTTATCGCCTCGATCGACGGCCACGATCGCGGCGTCGCTCACGCCCGGGAGTTTCCGAAGCGCCGCTTCGATCTCGGCCGGCTCCACGCGGCCGCCGCGGACTTTGATCTGCCGGTCCCGCCGGCCGGCGAATTCCAATAGGCCGTCGGGACGCACGCGCAGGACGTCGCCCGTGCGCAAGATGCGCGCGAGCGGATCGGTGGGGTCGGCTTCGAGACGAGGCCCCAAGACGCACTTTCCCGATTCCCATTCCCCGAGCGCCACGTACCGGCTGCGCAGGACGAGTTCGCCCGGCTCGCCGCGCTCGACCGCGCGCCCCTCGGTATCGACGAGTTGATACTCGAGCCCAGGCCAGGGGCACCCCGATGGCAGTCGCCCCTCGCCGCCCTGGAAATCCGGCGGGACGAACCACTGCGCGATCGGCGTTTCGGTTTGCCCATGAATGATTCCGAAGTGCGAGCCGGGCGCCAGGGCGGACCGCCATTTCGTCAGTTCCAGGGCCATGAGCGGTTCGCCGTACGTGCGGATGAGCCGCACCGTGCGCATCGCTTCCGCCGCCTCATCGGAGGTTAGCAGGACCCGTAAGACCGCCGGCACGGCCCAGATTATCGTGATGCTTTCGCCGGCGATGCGTTCGAGCATCGCACGCGCGCCTGCTACCGTAACCGAAACCGACAGCTGCGACATGCCGGTCAAAATTGCGGTCATGCCGGAGATCAAGCCGCCCGCCATTGCGAAGCTGCTGGCGGAGAGCAGCCGGTCGCCGGGCGTGACGTGCATCAAGAGCGCGTTGTCGCGCACGTTCATCAACATGCCGGCTTGCGAGATGACGATGCCCTTCGGCACGCCGGTGCTGCCCGACGTGTATTGGATGAACGCCGGCGCATGCGGATCGTGCGGGCCCGTCGGCGCAAAGCCGGCATCGTCCGGCGCTGCCGAACTTGGACCGAGAACGATGAGCGCCGTTTCCGACATGACGCACGACGCCTCGGGCCGCGCGCGGTCCGCGACGACGACCGCGCCCGGCCGAGCCGCGCGCAGAATCGCCGTGTTGCGCTCGAGCGGATGAGTAGCGTCGAGCACGATGCACGGCCGGCGCGCGCGCAGACACGCAAGAATGGCGACCATGGCCGCAGGGCAATTCTCGAAGAGCACGGCCACCGCGGCCCCGGCCGGCACCCTGCGATCGATCGTACCGGCCAACGCGTCAACGCGTTGCTGCACCTCCCGATACGTGAGCCGTTCGGCATCGCCGATCAGTGCGACCGCCTCGGGAGCGCGCGCTGCGGCCGCCGCGAACACGCCATACACCGGCGTGTCGAGGATATCGGGCGCGGGCGCCTCGAACGGACGATCCCACGGGCCAGCAAATGCCTGCGGCACGGGACCGTCGGCGACGAAACGTTCAGGATCGACGGACAGGGAACCGACTGGACTGCTGAATTCCGCAGCGTTGATCGTTTTCAAGGTCGGTCGGTATTTCGGAAGAGGAGCAACCAGCCCCCCCTTACCGTCGCTCCCCGGCACGGGGGCTTTTTTTGTCCGCAGCTACGAAATCAGCAGAAGAGACCCGCGGCAGCCCGCGCCGCCCGCGGCGGGGTTTCGCCGCTCTTTATGAGAAGATCCACTTCCTCGCGGCGCGCGGTAGGCGGCGGCCAGCAGGGTGGCGACGCCGAGCGCCGCCACGGCCACGTAGAGGGCCGCGGTCGTGCCCAAGCGGTCGGCGACCAAGCCGCCGGCCAGCGGGCCTAACATTTGGCCGCAACCCAGGACCGCTGTGACGGTCGCGAAGGCGCCGGGGTAGTGCGCGGGCCGCTCCCGTTGCTGGATCAGCGCACCGACCATCGCCGGTACGCCGATGAAGCTGACGCCGACGGCGAGCGACCCGGCCACGGTGCCCCAGCCGCTGCCCAGCGCCAGCAGCCCCGCACCGGCGGAGCACAGCCCACACGCGACGGCCACCGGCACCCCGCTGCGCAGCCGGTCGACGACCGGTCCCCAGACCGCGGCTCCCACCACGCCCGCCGTCCCGAGGACGACCCATACGGTGCCGCCCGGCAGTCCGTGCGAGCGGGCCAACGCCGCGCCGAGAAACGTCACCAGATCGATGTAGCCGAAACCGAAGCAAAAGTACGCCAGGGTCAGCGGCAGGTAGGCCCCGCGGAACATTCCGCCGTGCGAGGCGACCGCTTCGCGCGGCGCGGGCGCCGGGTGCTTGGCGGTCAGACGCGCGAAGGTCAACGCGCAGGCTACGCCCGTCAGCGCCATCGCCAGCCACTGGAAGCGCCACGCGCTACTCCAACCGAGCGGCACGGCGCCGACCAGCGCGATACCCAAAGCGCCGCCGCCCCAGACGACCGCGGCCGCGAGCCCGCGCCGGGCCGGCGAAACGCCTTCGACGGCGAGCGACAGGGTCAGCGCCAGGGCGATGCCGGAGGCGACGCCGACGAGAAACCGGAGGATGGCGAGTTCCAACGGCTCGCGGACCAGCGCCGAAGCGCCCATCGCCAGGCACATGGTCAGCAGCGCGGCCAGGTTCGAGCGCGCCCGGTCGTGGCGAACGGCCAGTCGCGTCGTGACCAGCGAGCCCAGAAAGTATCCCAGCAAATTCGCCGAGCCGATGGCGCCGTAGAGCGCATAGCCGCCGCCGAGGCTTTGCTGCATGGCGGGCACGAGCACGCCGTAGGCCAGCCGCGAAAACCCCATGATCGCCGCGAAACAGGCCGCCGCCGAGGCGATTCGTACCCACATGCCCGCAGTATGACGCTTTTCATCCATCGATTCAAGCGATTGATTAGAGGTTTGCTATCAGCATCTTCGATATATTGCGGGATGGAATTGCGGCAGCTGACAACATTATGCAGCGTCGTCGAGAAGGGCAGCGTCACGGCCGCGGCGCGTGCTCTCGGCTACGCGCAGTCGACCGTGACCGCGCAGCTCCAGAGCCTGGAGGCGGCGGCCGGCGCGTCGCTGTTCGCGCGCTCGGGGAAACGGCTCGCTTTGACGGCCGCCGGCCGCGAGGTCTACGACCGGGCCCGGGTCGTTGTGCGCGAGGTCGACGACATTCGCGGGGCGCTCGCCGATTTGGCCGCCGGCGTTTCCGGCGACGTCGGCCTCGGCGCGATCGAGTCGGCCGCCGACACGCGCGTGCCCGGGGCGCTCGCGACCTTCCTCAAGGAGCGTCCGCGGGTCCGCGTCCGTTTCGAAACCGGCGGCACGACCGTCCTCGCGCGGCGGGTGGCCGCGGGCGAACTCGATCTAGCCGTGTGCGCGATGCCGCCGCGGGACGCGGGCCTCGACTTCGAGCCGCTCTACGTCGAGCGACTCGCGCTGTTGGTTGGTGAAGCGAGCCCGCTGTTCGGACGCGCCTCCGTGCGGTTGCGCGACATCGCCCCGGAGCGGATCTTGCTGACGCAAGCGACGTGTTCGTACAACGCGACGATTCGCGACGCGGCCGCGCGCCAGGGGATCGAGCTCGACGTGGCGCTTGAAAGCGCGAACGTCGCCACGCTCAAGCGCGCCGTGCAGCTCGGCATGGGCAACGCGGTGCTGCCGCTGGGCGAGGTCGAAGCGGCGCCGCCGGGTACGCGGGTCGTGCGGATCGAGGACGGCCGGCTGCGCCTGGCGATTGGGCTCGTGCGCGCCAAAAGCGCCCGCTCGACGGCGGCCCAAGCCCTCGCCCGCGCCCTGGCGACCGCGCTGCGTGGATAGAACCTCTGGCGCGCGTTACAGCAGGCGGACGACGGCCTCGTTCCAGGATGGCCAGTCGTGACCGTTGATGCCCGGCCAGATCTCGGTGTGATGCGGGACGTCCTTGGCGGCTAGGACCGCGTCGAAACGGCGGTTGTCGTCGACGAGGGCGTCGAATTCGCCGGTCGCGACCACCCACTGGATGCCGCGCAGGCGGTCGAGCTCGGGGCCCTGCAGGTTGGCGATGAAGCTCGCCGGCGAATTGAAGTAGCCGACGTCGTCCCAGTAGCCATCGTTGAAACGGCCGACGTCGTACACGCCGGAGAAGCAGACGCTCTTGGTGATCAGTTCGGGATGGCGGCCCGCGAAGTTCGCCGCATGGTAGGCGCCGAAGCTGCAGCCGAAGACCCCGAGGTCGTCGCGTCGCGCGCGGTCGCGAACGTACGGAACGACTTCGTGCAGCACGTAGGCGTCGTACGCCTCGTGCCGCCGGCCCCGCAAACTCGGATGAATGTGCTCGTTGTACCAGCTTTCCACGTCGACCGAATCGACGCAGAAGAGCTGCAGTTGACCGCGCTCGAGCTTGTCGCCCAAGTGAGCGACGAGCCCGCTGTCTTCGTATTGGAAGAACCGTCCCATCGACGTCGGGAACAGGATCACCGGGAAGCCGCTCCAGCCGAAGCGCAGGAGTTCCATGTCGCGGCCGAGCGCCGGGCTAAACCACTTCTCATACTGGCGTTGCATCGCTCGCCTAGGTTGCATAGGGCCGCGCGCCCTTCCCGCGAACTTGCCCGACCTCGCGGAAAATCGCCGGCATGAATCGGGCGCGGCGCCCCGATCCCCATCGCACTTCGCTCGAGGAATCCGATGCCCGAATCTATCAAGCGAATCGGCCTGCTCTTCGGAATGGAAGATACCTTTC
>Ga0116228_10004932_pt1 | contig 11867 bp, 9 predicted proteins | sample S1TSphfallax_2_FD_89694 | JGI IMG/M metagenome (GOLD analysis project Ga0116228, IMG submission 89694) | Host-associated microbial communities from peat moss isolated from Minnesota, USA - S1T2_Fc - Sphagnum fallax MG | ecosystem: Host-associated > Plants > Peat moss > Unclassified | place: USA...
AATAATAATATATGAACTAATGTAATAAATATTTGAGCCAATGTAATAAATTCATGTTTTCCATTAAAAATTTAATTTTTTTCTTTAATGAATCAATATACGGTCTTTATCCATGAATAATGAATTAAAAATGTTGTAATTTTATTTTTTCTAAATAGCACATTTAAAAAAATTTATTGAATGTGAATAATTATTTTGATTTTTAATTTTTTTTGTGTAGATAGGCATAAATTTTAATAATGATTTTTTTTATTTTTAAAAGGTAGTGGATAATTAAAATGATTCATACCTTGATTTTTTCTTACATGTTTTTTCCATAGATGTTTTTAAATGCCAAAAGATGCCTATTAACTAAAATGCATATATTTATGACATTTTCAATCATTTTATTTGAATTAGTGCTATAACTTGGTGTATTAATCTATGTCAATCCATGATTATTTCATTTTCATGACATTTATAATGAAAATTATTTTTTTAAATCACTAAATGTTGTATTATTATTTTAGTAATTTTTTTGAAATGTATATGGTAAATATAATAATGTGCACATGTAATATGAGAAGTGCAATAATTTTGGATTACACTAATTGTTTGATGCTTGAAAAGAAATTCATTTTTGTCCATTTAATAAAATAAATTACATTGTTGATTCACAAAATGATATATTTCATGTTGGAGAATTAGATTGACATCTAACATATTGGTATGCAAAAAACTAGTTCATTAACAAACATTTAATGCATTACATTCATTATCATAATAAAACAATTGAAAGTTCTGAAAAACAAATTCACCATCAATAGCAAAACGTATAATTGTATTTGTTTCAAATCATATGTGAACAAGTTAAGTAAACAATACACCAAGTAATGCATGGTATGACTTTTGCTCTCACCACTCCAATCAACAAAAAATATTAATATTTACTCTTTTTCAACACAAGGAGTCCAATAGACCTATTTTTAATATTTGAAAAAATTAACAATAAAAGATAACAAAGAAGGTTCATAAGTTGTAAGAAAAAAACAAAATTGAAAAGAATCATGGTTTCAACACATTTCTTCCCCTACTATGTCCTTAATTTCTTTTAAAAGTGAACCAAAATTGCCATTTGTTCTTCACTAAATGACATTTATTTTCACAACAAAAACTCCACAAAATCCAATATGCATATGTTATTATTATTATCTTATTTTTCCTAATCTTTCAAGCTCATGTTTTCTTTATATTAAATATGTTTTAATTTTGAAATTTTACTATCATAAAGTCAATTAATATATTTTTTTACCCAACAACCAATATATTGAACCTTATAATTTATTCATGTCATTTTCCAATTTGAAAATGAATGTTCTCCCTCAATATGTGAAAACATCAACAAATCATTAAATTTCTTGTTTAATTAGAATACACAAAACCATGACAAAATAATCAAAGAAAGTCATAAATAATTGCATATATAATCCTTTCCATTCCATTGTACCATGCATCTAAAATAATCAAATTATTAACTTTCAAAATGAATATGAACATTCTTAATGAATTAAATTAACATGAAAATTATACTACATGCATCATCAATATGAAAATTATAAAGTAGTCATTCCAACTCAACAATGTATGTCAATTGAACTTGAGGCATATTGGACAATCCACAAACCAATAAACTTTTCATTTCGTCTTCTAATCATGTTCCAAAATGTTATCATATTAATTGATTTTTTGCATGCTCCTTAGGCAAAGGCATTATACAACTAATTGTTCATTTTAAACATGAAACATCTTTTATCAATCTCATAATACCTTGGCATCTTTCCCATTAATTATATTATTTTCAAAAATGTTGAAATTTCCTTCTTTTTCAAGGAAATTAAAAAAAATTGAAGATATTTTGGAAATATTCTATTTTTGACTAAAAGTAATTCATGATTCAATAGACAAGTGTTGAAGTTGCCCTTGTACTCCAATATTTTTCTCATAGTGATCATAATAGCAATTAATTCAAACCCTAGTAAGTTGTAAAAAAAAGTCCTTTGGTCACAACACTCATTCAAATCCTAGTCCTTTGAAAGTTTTTTTGTCGTGAATCTTTTTTCACAACTCACACCAATGACTAATCATGCCAAAAACTCACAATGTTGCAAAAGAACCACAAGTGGGTATTGTTTGAAGAAATGTTAGTCATTCATGAAGGAGTTTGTGTTAGAAGTGAAAGATATTAATTCTTCATGTAATGGCAACAATAAATATTGAGGATGAGCTTGAGGAAGGAGTTGCAATGCACCTTGAGTGTCTTCAATGTGATTAAACAAGTATCGCAATAATCGTAATAGCAATTGATTCAAACCCAAGTTCCTCGTAGAAAAAAGGTACTTTGGCCACAACTCTCCTAGTCCTTCACAACAAAAAAGTCCTTTGTCACAACTCTTTAACACCAATGACAAATCATGCCAAAAACTCATGATGTTGCAAAAGAACCACAAATGAGTATTGTTTGAAGAGATGCCAATCATTCATGAACGAGTTTGTGTTAGAAATGAAACAAATTAATTCTTCATGTAATGACAACAACAGTGAGGATGAGCTTTGAGGAAGGGGTTGTGGAGCACCTTGAGTAGCTTCAATGTGAACAAACAAGTATGGCATTGGGTAAAATGACCAAGGGATGTAGGCTTCTCCCACTGTATCAGACAAGCCCAATCCCATTGCACTTGGAAGTTCTACAGACATTGACAAGTTTCTTTTGCTTGGTGCTGTTTGTTCTCCACCAATTAGCAAGTCATCAGCTGCAATTTCTGGATCCTCAAGCCATGCACCAACCTGGATACGAAACAGGTAGGATGAACCTTGAATCTCTTATGAAACCTTGTTATCTCCTATGAAGCAGAAAGAAACACGTGTGTTGGCAAAATTTTGTTTTGTTGATCATGCATCTGAAAGCAAAAAAAATTGCATAAATTGAAGAAAGAATCAAGAGGTAATCAATTTGTTCTTGCTGCCCATTTGGTAGCTTACCAGATTCATGACAAGCATCAGATACAAAAGGTCTTCAGGTCTACTGCAATTGACCAGATCCCAGCATCTCAATGGATTTACGCATGCTGTCATGAGCTCAAGGAATCACAGACCGAGGTTCTACTGGATTGATTCTATTACAAGCTCTTTGCAAAATTGCTCAAAAAATGTTATTCACCATGTTTGCGTTGGAAACCTGATTTCCGAACTGTCAGGATTGAAAACACAAGCAGCAATCAATCAATATTCCAAGTAACCAAGCGAAGAGCTGAGGTCCAAAGACATAAGCCAGCCCACATACTGAAGACTGGAAGATTGGAGACCGACAGAAGAGAAATCTCGTCAAAAGTTCCGAACTCCAAACCTTGGAAAAAACAAAAAAAGCTATAAAAGTTTTGCTCCTGAGACCCTAAGCTGTGAACCCTAAGCTCTAAATCTTCGTTGCCTGCCAGCCTTGGACATCACTTTGATGCGCATCGAATCCAGAATTCTCGGAGTCCAGGATTGTTGTTCGATAGAAGAGCATTGATCGTTGCAGCAGCAGCAGCAAATTGTTTTTTTCTTATGTAAGCGGAAGGAATTGTCGAAGAAACAAGAAACCCTAGTCACGGGTTTTTGAGGGTTTAGTGAGGGCGCCCGAGCGAAAGCTGGAAACGGCTGAAGAATCCCTGTAGCCTTTGAGCTGCAGGCGTTGTGCATGGTAGGGATGGCGATGGAGGAGGAGGAGAAGAGAAAAAAGAGAGTGCTGCCTATCAATCAGTACGAGGGACCAATTCTGGATGCCATCGCCAACAACACTGTGGTGGTGATCATCGGAGACACCGGCTCCGGCAAGACCACGCAGCTAGCTCAGATCCTTTACAGAGCGGGATATACCTCAAATGGCATCGTTGCCGTCACTCAGCCGCGTCGTGTTGCAGCTGTCTCTGTTGCACGGTACGCAAAAGGGACAATTCAGAGACACTCTGATTCCCCTTCCCATCTCTCTCCCCTCTCGTCTTCCTCTTTTTCTTATCTTCCCAAGCATCAAACACATCAGTGTTTGTGGGGCGTTTCAAGGTCTGAAAATCATTAGATTGAAACAGATGCTATGCTGCTGCACAGATCTATGAAAACATCTGCCAAATACTTCTACAACTCTGTCTCCATAGGACAGAAATCCTGAAATGTTGCATCTTGAATCTTGCAGCATCATCTTGATGAGAGGGTTTTTGTCAAGTTCAGAAAGAGATCTCCTGTTGGGTTTTTGAGATCAGCAGAAATCTCTGGCTGCATCAGAGTTGTCACACAGTACATCACAATTTGAATCTCGCAACATCATCTTGATGAGAGGCTTTTTGTTAAGTTCAAAAAGAGATCTCCTGTCGGGTTTTTGAGATCAGCAGAACTCTCTGGCTGCATCAGAGCTGTTGCACAGTGCATTGCATCTTGAATCTTGCAACATCATCTTGATGAGTGAGTTTGTAAGTCAAATTTGAAACAAATCAAATGAGACTTAGATGACATGAATTGTCTGAAAGATTGCTTGCTACCATTATGATGAGTTGGTCATTGCCTTATCTCATTTATCTGGCAATTTGAAGTATTGTTGAGCTAGTGCATTGGATGCATAAACCTGATATACATAGCCAGCAGTGACATTTCAATCTAGCGTTTGCTGTGTTTCTGGGAGAAGTCTGTGCAAGTGTTTTGTCATGGGTTAAAGGGATTAGAATTTGTCCGCTCTCAGAAGGATGCAGTCTTTCTTAAGGATCCAGTTGACACCCTCATCTTTCTTCTTCATCAGATCTCAAGAAGTATCTTGGTTACTGGATTGATTTGAAACACCTGATGATATGCCGGAACTTAGTGCAATAGGCTTGTAAATGGGTCATCTTGGACAGTTTTTATGTTGGCACCTTGGATTTTTGGATATGCTTGGGTTGAGCTCCATCAGTTCTTTTTGCCATTCTGTTGATTTGAGGCCTGTGCATGGGTGTATTTGGTGTCTTCTCCTCCTCAGTCGGGTGGCATATGAAATGGGAGTTCAGTTGGGGGATGAGGTGGGATACTCCATCAGATTTGAGGATCGAACCTCCGGCAAGACCTGCATAAAGTACTCTTTCTTCCTTCTTGGGCTCAGGAATTGTCAGCCATTTTGGTTCATAAGAGGCAGTGGCAGTAGGCAGGTGTAGGCCAGAGCTTGGTTAGTCTCATAGGTGGAGAATGCTTTTCTGAACCAAAGGATTTTACATTGTACATAGCAGATTTTTGCTGCAGAGCAGCTCAATCCAAATGCAAGTCTTGATGTTACTGGTGATACTGAAGTGGGGATAGTGTGGAATACAGGTATCTGACTGATGGTTGCCTGCTCCGTGAGTGTCTGTTCGACTACAAGTTCCAGCAATATTCTGTCATCATTCTGGATGAAGCCCATGAACGGAGCCTGAACACGTACGTGTGGATGGCCTTTCTCCTCATTTTGAAAACTAGAGAACTATCTTTCCTATTAAGCTTCAGCAGTACATGAATTGCAGTGGGGATAAGAAGCATGAATTTATGGCTTAAGGAGCTTAACATTTTCATGCCTAATGTGGTGTACATCACTGTTATGTTGCCCTTTTCTAGTCATAAAACAGTGTGCATGGTGCTGTCATGTCTACTGCCAGTAACAGTGCAGAGAGACTAAAGGCAAAATGCAGACGTCTGAATAGAAAAGTTGGGAGATCTATAAATCTATTTGCTTGTCTGTGCGTGCGTGCTTGCCTGAAACTATGAGCAGATTGTTGCATGCTTATGTACATCCACTGTTGGGAGCTGATGAAAACCTTGGGGAGCCATGGCAGCCCGTCACTGCCATTCATGACAAAGGTGATGGTTGGCCACTTTGTGAGTGACACTCATAAGGTTATGACTGCACTCATTCATGTGTTGTTACCTTCAAGCGTTGTTGTAGAGTCTCTGCAATCTCATAAAATGTGGCTATGTGTCAACAGGGACATATTGTTGGGTTTATTAAAGCGTGTTGCTGCAGAAAGGAAGCCAGAATTGAAGGTGATTGTAACATCAGCCACACTTGATGGGCAGAAATTTTCCGAATATTTCTTCAATTGCCCTGTTGTAACAGTTCCAGGCAAGCTCTATCCTGTTCAACTGCTCTACAGCGTGGACCGGCCTGTAAATTATCTGGATTCTTCAGTGCAGACAGCACTCGGTGAGCATGTTTCTTCCTTAGAATTTGTGATAATCTGTGCTGAATCTCTTTACCTATGCCTGGCAGAGAGTGGGGCAAGTATTATGGGTGAAAAGAGATAAGGACTCAAGTTCCACAGCTGGTGGTTATGGTGCAGATATACATGTCCGAGAACCTCCAGGGGACATACTACTCTTCATGACAGGACAAGTAGGATGAATTCCCCCCATTTAATTCTTGATGTCAGTTTCCCTCAGCTCTTGATTGCTTATCCCCTGTGTTATATGCTAAGTTCTGTAGGATTCATTGACCAATTCTACTGGTGCTGTGCACTACAGGAGGAGATATTGAAAGCAATATCTATGCTTGAAGAACGGGTGAAAGCTCTTGAGGAGGGATCCTGCCTTGATGTTGAGATTCTCCCTCTTTATGCGTCTTTGCCTCCTGAAAGCCAGGCATGCTACTATTCTTGTCTGGGTGCTTTTGTCAAGTTGCTGTTGCTTCTGTAAGGTTTTCAACAGTACATGCCAAAGTAGTGAGGCTTGTCCAATGTTGTGTCTACATGGTTTTGGTTCTATACAAGCATATGTAGACAACTTCTACAGCAGTTACTGTTAGGTTCCAATTTTGGTTAATAGTGAGGGTGGATGGGTACTGGTAGGTGGATACAGGCTCGTGTGTTTCTTGCACCACCGTCCAACTGTCGGCGAATTATTGTGGCAACCAACCTGGCGGAGACTTCTCTTACTGTAGATGGTGTTGTGTATGCTGTTTGAGACCTATTCCTGTAATGTTCTCTTGGTTTTAATTTACAGTCTTCTCATTTGTACCTGAATTTTCAGTTGTAGATTACTTAAGTTATAAATGTCTAGGACTCCAATTCACCGTAGGCGATTTATCTTCCAATAATGTGGGGACAAGGCAACCCTCTGCCTCTGGCCTGCCAATCTAGAAGGGAGAATGCATAGAAAATGCCATTCACCTTTTTCCTACTCCCAGAAATCTTTGCTAGTTTGATTACATGGTTTCTTTACCTCTGATCTACATCTGGTTTCTGAGTATGTGCTTGCAGATATGTCATTGATCCTGGACATGTCAAACAACGTCAATATGACCCAGCCACTGGCATAGATTCCCTGACTGTGGTGCCAATCAGCAGGTATGGTTTCCTCAGTCTTGTGTAAAGACATTGAAGATGTTCCGTGGGATTGCTGGAAGGCCCAACAGTTTTAGCCTCTTGAACCCATTGCTATAGCATGGTGTTGGTGCCCATGAGGATCCTTGTCCGATCTTTCTTTTCATGAGCTTCATTTTGTGTTATTACATGGATATGTAAATGTTTGTATGAACCTTGCAGGGTACAAGCAATGCAGCGAGCAGGAAGGGCAGGGAGAACACGTGCTGGGAAGTGTTATCGCCTCTACCCACTCTCTACATATGAGCATGAGCTTTTGGCCACCACAGTTCCAGAGATCCAGCGCTCATCCCTGACAGGTGCTGTGCTGCACCTGAAGTCCCTTGACCTTCCAAACCTGGACATTCTTCGATTTGACTTCATCGACCAACCATCAAGTATGTCATGTTGCAACCCTGGATATTCTTTTTCCTCAATTTTGGCATACCAGAAAGCAAGTGATGGAATATCCTGCAGTCCAGATGGTGGGTTTCTGAGCTTTCTGGCTTATTTAGTGAGGATTGTATGCTGGGTGCAGTGGAGTCACTGGAAGATGCCCTCCGCCAGCTGTTTGTTATTGATGCTATTCATTCAGATGGAACTATCACCGCACTTGGCAAGCACATGGCTGGTAAGTTGGACCAGAACAGCAGAGGTATGAACCTGATGAAGATGTCACATGCAGTTTTCATCAATAATTCAAGCTTGCAAGATGCCTGTCAAGCATGAGGAGTGGAAGAAATGAAAGTTAATGTTGATTTCAAATTGTATTCTCCTGTTTAAGGCACATGATGACAGTGCCAGCTTGAATCCTACTGGATTTTTGATGTAGAGGACCGAGACATTAGGGCATTACAGACCCAAAAGTTTACTGCAGGTGATCACTTTTAAGTGCACAGGATAGCTGTTGTGTACACAACTAGAAAGGGTGATTTTTGATTATGATGATGTGACAGAGCTGCCTTTGGAACCGGCACTGGCAAGGGCTCTTCTGGCTGCTCAGGAGTTGGGGTGTCTGTCACAGGCCCTCACAGTTGCAGGCATTCTTTCATGTGAATCCATCTTCTTTCAAGCACCAAGGTCCAAACTCTAAAATCAGATTCATCCCCCTTTGTAATGGCAATGTTGTGATTTTGTCCATTCCTAACCTCAGGACAGTGCTCATCCAAACGTGGTTCCTTATTGCTTGCCTGGTTTTACCATGCATCTGGGATCTGAGGGGAGATTTTGAGGGTGCAGAAGGGGCCAGGGGAAGAAAAGAGAGAGAGAGGAAGGGCTGCTACCCAGTGGGGAAGGATATGGAGATCATATTCAATACTTGCAAATATATGAAGCATGGCAACATCACAACTTTGATGTTGAATGGTGTAAGAGTCATGGCTTGCAGGTATATCATTACTGACTGATACATGTGTTGTGTGAAAAGAATCTTTGAGCAGCAAGAAGAGCTCAATTTCCTGAATTGGTAGTTGATTTGTGTAGCCATACATCATTTGTGTGTTCTTTATTAATGTCAGTAGGTCAATGAAGATAGAGAGATCATTATTTGGGCCGTAGGATGCAGATTGAAGAGCTCAATTGAGTTATTGGGCAACATGACTGGATGGTTGGGTACAGGGTAGGTCTATGCGCTTTGCAAAGGATGTGCGACATCAGTTGGCTGTCATCATAATGAAAAAGAACCCAGGTTTGTACTAACCTCACACAAGAGGATTACCTTGTGATTGACTCCTTGTGCAAAGGAAGTTTCAGGTTGTTTTCCTTTCATGTAAGCCACCTCTGATACATGCTTCAAGTTGACTCCTGATATAGGTTCTGGCATGATCTCAACAATGCAGCATTATAACTGCACATGGGCTCTCACATTCTGAATAAGGTGGGCTTGTGAGGCAGGTGGTTTTGAGGAGAGTGCAACCAATAAAAGCAAGGAAAAAGTGAGCAGTACCAGGTCTCTACGGAAGGCACTGTGCCAAGGCTTTGCTAATCGGTTGGCACAGCGCATGCCCCATCACAATGGCTACCACATTGTCAGCCATAGATCGCAGTTAGTTCAGGTTTGGAGCATATCACCTTTAGAATCTCAGGTTTGTTGTGTGACCTTTATTGTTGGAACTATATGGAAGGAATAATTGCTCCATAGGTAGTTGACAAAAGCATGGTATGGCAGGGCAGACAGTGATGATGGTTTAACCAGAACAAGTAACCCTAGAATGAGGTGTATTTGTCCTTATATGTTGGACATACATAGAAGGGAGTAATCAACAAAGGTATAGTATGGTAGGTGGACTGTGCAGGTGGTTTACTGAAATGAAGGTGGGGTGCTACAGATTCATCCATCAGCCAGCACTCTCAAGGTGGATGAAGAGGGTCTTTATCCAGAATGGGTCTTGTACCATGAGCTTGTAGCCAGCCCACGGCCTTACCTTCGGCATGTCTGTGTGGTGGAGGCTTCTTGGGTAGCACCTGCTTTGAGCAAGCTGCAGAATGTCAACATTTCCAGCCTCAGGTTTGCACCTTATTCATAGTCAAACCATGCTCATCACTCTCTCCTGCCTCCTTGGATCACATCTTATCAATTCCATCTCTGTGGCTCCAAGTTTCTTCAGAATATATCTATGTAACCTTCTCCTTCCATTTGGTCTTGATGAATCTGCTATGACTGCTCACAGTGGACAAGGTGCAAGGAGAGCTTCTAGCAACATGGATGCTGTGCAAGCTGGTGGAGTGGTAATCAACATAGAAAAGATTCTTAGCAGTGGTGGGAATGAAGGTAGTCGTGTTGAAATTGAAGCAGCTCGTGCTCGATTCCTTGCAAGAAAACAGTCGAAGACAATCAAGCTGTAGCTGTTGTTATCCATCTTTTCTGTTAGACTATTTTTGCATCAAAGGTAATGCTTTGTAGTACAGGAATATTCCCAGTGGCCACTGCATCCAAAATAGTCAATCAGTGATCCGCTTTAAAGGACGTTTTCAGTGTTCAGGAAGCACTAACCACTATCCCTTGTGTAGGCCTTCCTATGGCTTAGGCTTAGATGCTTGCTTGTACAGGATCAAGCCAAAACAAAACAAAGATTACCATCACAAGCTTTTTGCAGCTTGACTGAAGATATTTCTGATTCTTTTGTAAGATTTGTTTTGCCCTAATGTTTGCAGATTTTTATGTACTCATTTAACTCCATTGTGGGGAGCAACTGAAGTCAGTGGGCAGTAATGGCAGCTAGTCATTGTCATTCATGATGAAGGTAACGGTCTGTTACTGTATGCGTGACACCCCTCGAGGTTACAGCAGTTTGGGTGGAGTTTGTGTGGGCTGGAACTGATAGCTAACCACCTTGAAAAGTATTTTTGTGGAGTTCTGTCAGCGATCTCATGGATATTCCTTGGTATGCAGGGAGCTTGTAAATTACAACTTCTGTGCCGCTCTTTTCCTGTTAGAGATACCTCTTAGTCAACATCATGTAGTATCATCCTCCTGAGACTGGTTCCCTTGGCTGTTGATTCATGGGAAATACTAACAAGTTTCTGCTCAAAATCCATTGCTTTTGTTGTCTCCTGGATTGCAGAGTCACTCAGGAACCAAAAGACAAAGCCAAATGTTCTTCTCTTGACAACATGATAACTCTTAATATTCTTAATAACTTGTACAGCAAGAATGGGCAGCTTCAATCTGCGAGTCTATCTTTCGCTAGCATCTGATGTATTACAATGATGATGATAACCTGTGCACTCAAGAGGCTGCTGCTCATCCTCAGGGAAGTTGTGTTTGGCATGTAACAGACCGTACCTCCTTGTTCTGCAAGATTTTAGCTGTTTTACGTGGCAGAATTGGCAGCGGTGGGTGCTGCTGTCATTTCCTACCTACCCATTGAACTTTGTCTACTCACCTATGCCATTTCTTATCGAGCGGTCCATAACTCCCTAAGTGCATTCTACCTTTAGAGTCTTGCATAAGTAAGGTCTTACAAAACCTATTTTGGTGTCTTATTAAGGTAATCCCTTTTAGGCTTTTTCCTAGGTTGTCATATTGTCATCTGTGGTTTTCATCTGTGGGTTTCACTTTTGGTTCTTCCAGTCCCACTTGTGATGTTGAACTCTGTGGAACACCAGTTATGCAGTGGAACACAACCGGGTACAACCTCCTCTTGATCTTGTTCTTCTTTTTTGGGAAGCACAACAGCAGACCTGACCTGACAAGCAATTGGCATGCCCAAGTCAAGCTCATTGGCAGGCAGTGGAACACGACCTGGTACAACCTCCTCTTGTTTTGTTGTTGTTCTTCTTCTTTTTTGGAAGCACAACAGCAGATCTGACCTGACAAGCCAATGGCACCCCAAAGTCAAGCTCATTGTTAGATGGTGGTACCTCTTTTACCACTTCAACAGAATGGGGCTACACCTTACAGGTCCCGCAATGGAACAACCCATTTTACCACTTGAACAATTGTTGTGAACCTTCATGCCAAACTGATACAAATGTTATAAACATGTATATCATTTTCTTTTA
>Ga0116228_10004936_pt1 | contig 11857 bp, 6 predicted proteins | sample S1TSphfallax_2_FD_89694 | JGI IMG/M metagenome (GOLD analysis project Ga0116228, IMG submission 89694) | Host-associated microbial communities from peat moss isolated from Minnesota, USA - S1T2_Fc - Sphagnum fallax MG | ecosystem: Host-associated > Plants > Peat moss > Unclassified | place: USA...
AATGGGATTGATACTTTAGTTAACCCATATATACTTTAAACAAGGTTCTCTTTTATCCTTATTCCATACCTTATACTTAGAATTGTAAAGCAAGAAGCACTTTAATATACTTGGAATTGTAAACAAGAAGTGATACTTGGAATTTGCCCAAAATTTGTTTGAGATGTCAACACAAACTTTTTTGTTATTTGTAAAAGGAGTATTAGTATATATGCCAAATGAGCTATTTGTGATTAAATTTGCAAGATAACACTGAACCTTATGGCTCTTACACCTTGACATGCTTTACTTTCTACCTTAAACCCTAACATTGAGATTACAATTCCCTAACCTTTTTAAATCTAAAGTTTCCTTTCGAAGTGTGTTAAGATTGAACCTTTTAGTTCATAAAATGTTATTTAATCATTTATTCAAAACCTTAAATCCTAAGGCTTCAACCTTCTTTTGAAATACTTGAACCTCCCACCTTAACCATTGAAATGAAAACCTTCATAACCAAACATTTCATCAAATCCTAAAATTAGAAGAATCATGGTTTTGATATTTCAAAAAACAATTATTGTTAGATTATTGTGACAAGGGTTTAAATGTAATGTAAAAGCATGTCTAAATATAGAACTATGTTCATATGAAGCTTTCCTCTAACTATAAATTATGTATCCTTTTGAACAGGTCCAAAAAACTTTGATGTATAAATTAACATCATGTTTCAATGATATTTTGAAATGAGTGTTTTCTCTAAAGATAAGTGATTACACAATTTTTTTCTTAATTTAAAATAAAAACTCATTGATAATCAATCAATCAACCATATTGAAAACAACATACAAAAACATGTACTTAACATTTTTAATTTAAATGTAGGATTAACAAAGTGTATTTGAAGATTTCATCACATCAAGAGAAATGTATTGAATGAAATTTGTTTTCTTCTTCCTCCTCCAATTTACATGTATAAAAATACATCAACACAAAACCAAAAAAAAATAACAAAAAAGTCTTCCTTCGCTTACATCACATGCCTCTACAAATAGGAAGATGACTTATTTTTTATAAGTTACAATGGATCATAAAAGATTGCAAGACTCAATGCTTGCAAATGTTGTCATATTTTGCTTCTTACAAAGAGGAAAACATAAGCCATTTCATCATATAAAATAATGAATGGACTTATATGTAACACAATGTATGTTCGATAAATCAATAGGTCTATTATGAAAGCATCAAAGGTAGAACTATATTCAAGCACATTGTAACACAAGGGCCAATGTTGCCAAAATCAATTGAGTCCAAACAAGCTAATAGGAATCATTTTAAGTGTAACAAGTGGTTTGTGTTTCATATTGTTGGGTCAAAAAATAATTTCAATGTGGAAATGGTCGATTGTTTTACAAAAATACGTTATCAATATAATATGAAAACATTTGGTACAATTTGGAATGAATATAATGAAAATAGAGCATTCAAAAACATTCATTAAGCATTATAATGCATGTTTTTCAACATCCTAAGGACTTATACTTTTGGGGAATATCTTTAAACATATATTTACAAAATAGTATAATGTAACATCCATTTAGGTCACAATCATTTGTTAATGATTTTATTCAAAATATTTTGAAAATATTTGTAAAACATTCATCCAAAGTGGTGAGTGTGATTCCTACTAATTTGTTTGCACCCAATAATAAACATAAGAAATAAAAAATGTGTTGCATAGTTTTTGTAATGGATGTTAGTTGTCACTTATGGGGTAAGAGATTCAATGGTCCATGCAACCAATGGTAATGATCAATACATATTATAGACTAAGCAAATCTATGGTTGCATCTTCGTTAATGAAATGTCTTTCAAATGTAACTTTTGGATGACCTTCATGGAGAGGTTCAATCTTGAGGACAAATATAAAATAACAATTCTAGTTCATTTATTGGTGCCTTCTTGGTTCCAATGGTTTGTCATCTTGAACTTGTTAGTGTGAACCAATTGGTTGAAACAATAAAATGTATCATTTCGAAGATTTACAAATGAAGTTTTTATTTTATAGTTGATGTAACTTCAAGATCTTGGTTATCCACAATTCATATAAAACTAACTTGGTGTAGAAAAAAGACTCCAAGATGAATGAAAAAGGTTTTTCTACCACTTGTATCGTGTTTGAGGATGAGTTTGGAAAAAAATTCTGAAATTACTTCCTTTCTTTCCAAGTGGAAAATACTTTAAAAACTTCCTGGTTATGTTTTAAGTAATAATAAAACTTTCCAAAGTTTGTGACTTTGAAAGGATAGCTTATTAAATTTATTAAATAATCCATTTTTAATTAATGACCATCGTTTTTTTAGAAGTTTTTATTGTTGGAAAAAATATTTATATTTAATTGGTATAGGAACTAGATTAGGTAAATTCTAAAAACATCTAATAAAACCAAACATATTTAATATGGTAGGTAACAACTAGAAGCTTTTACTAAGTTATGTTCACTAGTAAAAATCAGCCAAAATGTAACCATTCCATTTACAAGTACATGCGACTTGTAGTCACTTGTGATTAAATTTGAGAATATTTGCAACTACAAGACCAAATTTCAACTATTTTGGTCATTCTCAAAACTATGGTACAATATTTTAAAATTTTCAACCTATTGGTTGGATTGATTTTACATTTATTTTCATCCATTAATAGGTGATATGTCCCATTAGTCGCAATAGTTACTAAATTATTTGCATCCTAAAGGTATTCTACAATGACATTGGGGTGTATTTTAATGTATGTACTAAAATTATATATATAATGAATCTCAAAATTAATATATAAACTTTGAATTTTTTATTCAAATCTGAAAATTGTTATTTCAATTGTTTAAAACATTATTTGAACTTCAAATTTTTGATTTGAATATGATATTTTTAATTTAAATTCAAAAAGGCTTATTTCATCTAAAAATTGATATTTGAGTTTTAAATTAATATTTTTGAATCCAAAAATTAGTATTTCAATTCAAAACATTATTAACTGATTATAAAAAGGGGCATTTTAATTTTGAAAAATTTTCTATGAATATGAAAATTCATATTTCAACTCTGAAAATTTTTCATTTAAATTTTAAATAATCATTTGATTTGAACCTGAAATTTCAATTCCAAATCATTATTTTGGATTCTCAGAATTAATACTTCCAATCTGAAAATTATTAATTGACTCTAAAAATGGACATTTCAATTTTGAATATTTTTATTTGAATCTGAAAATTGATATTCAATTTTGGAAATTGTTATGTAAATTCAAAAAACTTATTTGATTTAAAAATTGATATTTGAATTCTAAATTATTATTTTCAAATCTAAAAAGTAGAATTCAATTCAAAAATATATATTGAATCTAAAAATCAACATTTTCATTTTCAATATTTTTATTTGAACTTGAAATTTGATATTTGAATTTTGAAGTTTTAAATTAAAATTTAAGAAATTATTTGACTTGAAAGTTGAAATTTGAATTTCAAATTATTATTTTGAATTCTCGAAATTAATATTGCAATTCAGAAAATAATTAATTGAGTATTAAAATGGACATTTTAATTTTGAATATTATTATTTGAATCTGAAAGTTGACATTTCAATTTTAAATTTCTTTATTTAACTTCAAAAAGCTTATTTGATCTAAAAATTAATATTTGAAATCTGAATTACTATTTTGGAATCTTATATTTTAATTCTAAAAATTATTGATAGAGTTTAAGGGTTTTTCCTACTAGTGTTATCCATAATAAATCACTTTTATATAAATGATTATTTTTTATTAAATCTAAGTTACACTAAATAATTATTGTTATAACATAGATTTGTATATTTCTAATTTATATTTTTATATTAGAAGAAATTAATTAATGTAATTAATGTGACATGACTTTAAAATCATTGCAATTAACTTAGATAATAATTAGCTAATATGTGCATAATTATTTCCTAATTGAATAATTATTCACAGTATGTAATTTATAACTTCAAAGTTGAATTAAAAATTTGGAAAATTTATAATGTAGTTAAAATAATTATTTTACTGATTTTAATTTCACAAACTATTATTATTATTATTAAAAATTATGTGATTAATCATCTATGATAAATATGTTATAGTAAATATTACAATAATTATGAAAATTATTGTTATGTTTAACAAATTATTGTATTTATAGTTAATAATTATTGAGAGAAAAAAAATACTTGACCTATAATAATTTTTACAACAATAAATGTAATTATACAATAAGTAATGAAATTGGTTGAATAATATTTTTTTTGTAATTCGTGGAAGAATTTACTTTCTAATAACAATTGCTAATTCATTACTTATAATTTTAACATAATTATTTAAATTATTTAAATTTTAAATTATACTCATTAAATCAGTTTTACATTAATTATATTATATATAATTCGATCAGATTCTAAAAGTAATAAAATATTATTTAAATATTTTAGTTACCTAATTATTTATGAATTATATCTTAATAATTTGTGAGTAACTGGATAGCTAGTTTGTTAAATATTAAGAAGTTATTGCTTATTTAAGTAATTGATAATGAATAATGAATATTTACAATGTATAATAATTTAAATATATTATTAATTAAATGATTATCTAATCACCTAGTACTTGAATTGTTTAAAAATTTAAATACTGAAAAAGTAAAGCATAAAAAAAATTTTGGATTTATAACTTAGTTTGTGAAGAAGTTGCAACTTCAAAAGTTATCCCATATTGTTTGTTTTTCATTCCTATTTTGAACACTCTATAAACAAGGGGATATGGTCATCCAATTTCAAATTAAGAAATTTGTGCTCATAGGATGACCTAATCAAAAGGTTCAACCCAAAACAAAAAAAATTATGCACATTTTTAAAGTACTTACTTTCGCAACCTACTTATCTACCTAGTTAAGTAGGTGTCTAGTTTGACCTACCCACTTAGGTCAACCTATGTGCCTACCTACGTAAATACCTACCTATATGAATAGGTATTTAACCTAGGAAGGTAGAATTTAACTACCTATTTTTTTAAGTAGGTAAGTTGGTATGTAGCATAGGTTTGTAAGCATCTATTTATGTACCTACCTAGGTACCTACCAATCTAATATTAATATTTTTATTTAAAATTGCAAATGCCACATGGCATATTCACATTGTTCCACATGTCATAATAATAATATCATCCAAGTAGTTGAATTGAACATCTTAAACTATTTTTAAATAATAATAATAATATTTTAGATAATCAAATATTAAGACACGTGGCAGCACATCATTTGTTTTCAATTGTGACCAAAATAGTTGCATTATAATCACATGTGACAATATGTATACAATGGAGTCAAAGGATGAAATGTATTTGTTGACTTTTTATTTCATACAATACCTTTTGTCATTTGCAATTAATTTATTACATGTGACTTGTCTTAGGTGACTAAAGGGATTTTAGTTGCAAATTATCTCTTGTGATTAAAATTTAATCGCAAAGCCTAGTCGAAAATACATGTTTTTCTTCTAGTGTCACCATGGAGTGATATCTAGCAATTGTATGCTTACACATATGTCAACTAATATCTAGCAATTGCCTTACATGTGTTTAGGGTCACTTTTTGTTATATTATATAACATATTGAAAAATGTTCAAAAACCACAACCATAGATAGCGTTTCCTACTACCTTGCATTGTCTTCTTCTCTTCCTTCTCCATGTCCAAATTACAAGGATTGATTTACATTGGTGCGTGTGTAGGGACATACATATATGTGGATTACAAGGTTTAGAGTTTAGCTAGGAAGGTTGTTTTGCCGCAAGTTAGAAGAGTTGATGCAACAAGAAGCATTGGCAACAAATTTCATCAATTGAATCCGCTGAAGTTGCATTAACAAGTTGGGAGATTTGTGTCACAAGGACTTGACTACACACACTTTGATTGTCCACACCATCTTCAACTCTCTTTGTTGTTATTTTCCTACACAACACCTTATCTCAAAGACTCCATCATCACCTCAAAGTGGTGCAATTTTTTATCAATTGGATTGATTTTTCATAGCTGTTTTTTTTGGAAAGTTTGATTCCGGAGTTTAATTTCAATATTTTTTGTTTTGAAAGTTTGATTGTGATGTTCTTTACTTTTCTTTTTCTTTGGGTGTAGGACATATTGTACAGGACTTAGTTTTCAAAAGTAGTGCAAGGGTAAACTGCCGAGCCACCATCGGTGGTGTTTGGTGATGTAATGGGGATAGCAAAATTCATGGTTTTATTGATTATGTTCACCTTGACTACCTATGGCCTTTACAAAAATAGATGTAGCCCATGTGCTATTCAATCCCAGGCTACTTCTTTTCCTAATTCTTCAAGACCACCACCAATGGAGGCCATGGGTTAGCCTTGCCCCCTTGTCATTGTTCCCACTCCTCTATCATTTAGTACAAGTATTTAGTTGATTTTGTTTGATTTTGTCTATGTTCATCTCAAAATTTTTTTTTTATTCCAAGGCAAATAAGAAAATTTTACTACATAGTGGAAAAGGCGTCCCAAAAAGTTTGTGGTGGGAAATTGAAGCTTGATCGATTTTGGGGGGAGACAGGGGGTGGGGATTTTTGCCATTATGTAAAGTTTTGGGGAGAATTAGGAGAACATGTTTTTGAGCAAAAAAATTTCCTTTTTTATAAAAGAAGAAGAAGAATGAAAAGAAAAAAAACTCTTGATTAGGCCATCAAAAATGTGTTTTTTATTTTTCAAAAAATGTTTTACATGAGAATCAATGAATTTCTCTAGAAGTTTTTTGCAATTTTTTACCTGAATTTTTTTGTTTCAACATGTGTTTGTTTGTGATTACATTGTTGCCATCAAAATATGTACAAAATGTGTGGATATTCAAACACTTCCTTCTAGGTTGCAAACTTTTCAAAGTTTATGGATGTGGTTATAAACACATCTTGTAAAATTAGGCAAGATTGGGTAGAATATTGGATAATTGACTTGAATGATAATATACAACACTTTCCTTTTCAAATTATGGGATAATCCCAAATGGTTCATTTTGTTGATCCTTTGATGGCATCCAATCTCTAGCTACTTGTGAGGGCTTTGAAGCAGTTATATTAATTGTAAAGGCTTAATGCACTATTGCATGTGATCTATTTAGTCATGGATTTGGAGTGCATGATTTTGGACCATGAACTAATGAACATTCTTCGGGTCATTTACCCACAATATAACCAAATTGTGAATCCACTTTTGTAACTCATCTCAACTTAATCAAATGACAATACTCTACATTGTAAAAATTGAATACACTTGGTTCATGGATTTCTAAGGCAATTTCACAAGATATTTTGAATATTGCAAACATCTCTTTTCAAGCTAACCATTTAAACTCAAGTTCTTAAAGCCATGGAAGAACTTATAAATGAGAATATTATCAATAAATTGTGACGTCAACTTGCCACAAACAATTTGATGTTGACTCGTTGCCTTTCTAAGTTCATGAAATTTGTTTAACTAACCATTGTTTAAATCAATAACAATGTTGAAGATGAAAGAACCTTTTCCACATTGACCTTCATGATGTTTTAGCTTCAAAATCAATTAATAGAACATCTAAACATTGTTAACCACATTTTTGGCCAAGATTTTTTTGTTAAGTACATTTTCCTTTTCCAAACCACTATCGCAAATTATAATGATGACAACAAGGTTAGAATTATAGTGAAGGCATAATTGTTGAAAGTTGTAGCTGCAATTTATTTTTTATTTATTGTAATTATTTTGTATGTTTCAACTTGTGCAAGTTGGTTCCAAATGTTATGCCCACAAAGAAACATGAAGTGTTCATATATTTGTGTGAAAGGTTAAATTTTTATGAATTCATCATGAAAAACACATTTGTTTAAAATGCTAGTCACATTAAAGTGCAAAATGAAAACTAAACTTTTAGTTCCCATAAAAAGTACCATCAAAATACACTATTGGTTCCTTTCCAAAGTGTTGCAATACATATCATTGACCACAATATACCATGCACAAACATCTAAGTGATTGAATAATGTTGGTAAATGGGTAAAAGACAAATGATGGATAGTTCTTAGATCATTTATAATTAAAATGTGTAAAAACCAATGTTGGGTGGTTTTTGATTTTTTTGAAAAACCTTCAAATTCATCTAAAACTAAATTGTAATGGTTTAAATTTTAGTTCCACACATAAAGGAAATCAAAAATCCAATTTCAAGTTTTTTACTCAACAAAAATTATGATATTACTTTCAGTTTGAGTAGCTTTTTTTTTACTAATAAATTTTAGCCAATTCCATACCCTAAAAACTTAAGCTCCTACATGTAGGCTTGAAAAGAAATGGGATTCTTTACATATTTTTCCCAATTTTGAGTTTAACAGTTAAGGTTTCACATAAGAGGTTGTCAAAAGCCCACACATGTTGCCATCACATGGTTCATATATCCAAATTGAATATATTAGATTGTTCCACCTTAGGGTTTAAGGTTTGCCTCTTTGGCCAATTTTTATGCCCCTTCACCACCTTTCTTTATATATTTTGGCAAGCCATTACCATTAAGTTTTGTTGCTTTTGTTTAAGATGTTTAAAGGGGGAGCTATTGGTAGTAGCAAGCTACAAAAAATGCCATTCCAAAAATGATGCTCCAACCTTCTAAGTTCCTTACATTTTCTAGTCCATAGTTCTTATAAGTTGTTGTATAATAAAAATGCAATTAAAATTTCTAATTACATGTCAATTATTGTTGAAAATTGAAACCTTGTGTAATTTGTAAACTACAATAACATTTTGGGACTATTGTTTTGATATTACTAGTAGTCCCATCTTTAACCAATCGCAACTTCATTAAAGGAACCAATAATTGTTTTGGAGAAGTAAAGCTTGATTATGATATTTTAACTTGAAATTTAGATGAGATATTTGAATTGGACCTTGGTACTTTTCTCTTTAAATGTGGGGTTTGTTGTATAAGAAAAATTGTAACATCATTGGATTCTAGAAGCCCACATAGTGCCACCCCTTTTGAGAAATTAGTTATAGAATTTGGAACATGGAATTGAGACCTAGCTTCAAACCTTTAGGATGTTCAACTTTGGAATCACAATTATTGCAATTCAAGTGTTAATGATTTATAACCATTGTGCATAAGGTAAACACACAAATTTTTTAAATGCCTCCTACTCAAGAACATTTTGTGACTTGTGTTGATTTCTCATATTTTACTATTTGTGTTAATTTTGTGCATTTTGTGATCATCATCAATTTTCAATTTTTGAATTTCGAGTTTATAGTACAATAGGTTGTGATTTCCCTAATTAAAAATGGCAAGATGTTAGTGATTGTGGTTGTTGGTAGTTCATGATTTTATTTGTTGATAACATAATATTTACTTTTGAATAGATGCATCATGTTTGTCACTTGTCCTCACCACACTGCCATTAAATTTGCCAAAAAAATCAAGCACAAATTTTTTCTTTGATTATATTACAACCCATGTCCTCAACCTAAATGCTAGCTCAAACAAAGTCTTAAAGATTATGTTGATTATGTCATTGTTGATATAATCTAAGTAGAATTTAAATTAGAGAAAACAACGAAATAAAAGAAAATGTGTGATTTGAATCATTGTTTCAAAAATGCAAAAGTTACAAAGTTACTTTGGGTAAAATTTATAGTGGGTGCTAATGAGAGGGTGCATAAGGTGAAATGCAAAGTATGTAGGAAGATTAAAGGGCACAATAAACTTTTGGTATTGAAATTAAACTTTTTGTGGAAGCATGATTGCCAAAGAAAGACAATTATTACAATTCTTAATGTAGTGGGAATGGGGGAGTACTATTTTTTGAAAACAAATCAACATGTGTTCAATGAAAGCTTATATGTGTCAAGTGGTAAACATTATGTGGTGCAACACGTAGTTGCCAAAATTGTGGTAAAATTAAAATTAAAAAAAAAATTGTATTAATTTTCATTTGCATTTTCAACGAAGGCCTATGACAAAGTAGGAATAAATGTCATATTTGTGTGCTTTCCTAAAAACACTTAACCATCCATCCAAGCGTTGGAATGATTATGATAGTTGGGAGATTATTAAAGGTATATAACAATTTGTGTTGATTCCCATTTGTCACGGGCACCACTTTCACACGATGAATGAAGTTTTTCATATGGATGTTCAACCATGATTCATAATCAACTCCAAGTTCATTTTTAATTAACTTTTAATTCACTTGTAGCTTTTTTAATTCATTCACAACTAGCTTTTAATTAATTGTTAATTAAATCATAGTTTATTCGTAGTTCACTTGTAATTAGGAAACCTTTCAAGAAACTTCCCTGGTGGATAGGCACATGGAAATGACCATGGAAGCTTTTTTGAGTTAAGTTCCCAAAGGGGTACAAATAAAGGTAGGACCTCCAATTACTTTCAATTTGTTAACACTAGTTTCAGGTACAATTTTATTCCATAGCCGTGTTCTATTCCTTTTATGTTTATGTTTTCATATTTTATCAATATAAATATTTTTTTGCAATTTTATTTTTCACATTTCATCTTCTTGTGTTTAGTCTCTTATGTTTTCTTTTTCTTTTTATGTTTCATGTTTATATATAGATATAGATATGTCTTTTCTTTGTTCATCTTCATAATTTTCGTGTTCATTGACACCTAAACCCTAAAACCTAAATAACTATGATTTCAAGTTTTCTTTCATTTTCTATAATTGAAATAATTACAGTTGATAACCAAAATGGGATCTTCATCCATTGTTATGGGGTGGTAGATTGGAAGCATGTGCATGTATTGCTCACATTTGAACGATTACTTCAAGGTGGGACTATCACTAATATCAAAGTTATTTTTTTAATGTTTTAATGAAATTTAATCATATTTCAAAATGTCACATGTGACTAAAAATTGATGGTGCCTTAAGGGGTTGATATGCTATTACTATTTTAATGAAAACTAAACAAGTGTTTTAACTCTTTAGGATCCATTGCATGGCACATAGAGCCAATCTCGCAATTCAAAGATTGTTCACACTGCTTATGGTTTCCAAATTGGAAGATCTCCTTCAAAAAATTTATGGGTATTTCTCTAGCTCCCCAAAACACCATCTTCAATTCACCAATCTTGTTGCAATTGTAATAATTAAAGGACCATAGGTTATTCAAATTTTGAAAACAAGATGGATAAGCATGCTTCAACCTTTGAAGTGTGTTGGGAAAAAATATAGGAATTTTGTTATTAAGATGGAAACTAATTGTAATTTATTAGAGTTAGCCAAGGCCATTTTTCTAAATTTATATTTCATTGTTAGAATCTTGGGCTTGGCAAGTATATATTTTGCCCATATTGGAATTTGTTAATGCTTTGATGAAGTTTGCACAAATCATAAACAACTTTGTTTGTGATTACATTGTTATTGTCAAAATATATACAAAACGTGTGGAGATTCAACTACCTCCTTCTAGATTACAAACTTTTTAAAGCTTATTGATGTGGCTGCAAACATTTGTAGGATCACACATGATTGGGTAATGGACTTGAATGATGGATATTTGGCTTTTCAAATTATGGGACCATCCCACATGGTTCATTATGTTGATCCTTTGATGGCATCCATTGTTTACTTGTGAGGACCTCGAAATAATTATCTTAATTGTGAAGGCCTAATGCATTATTGCATGTGATCTATTAGTCATTGATTTGGAGTGCAAGTTTTGGAACCATGAGTTGATGAATGCTCTTGGGGTCATTACCCACAATGTTGGTTACAACCAAATTGTGAATCCACTTTTGCAACTCATTTGAG
>Ga0116228_10004937_pt1 | contig 11857 bp, 9 predicted proteins | sample S1TSphfallax_2_FD_89694 | JGI IMG/M metagenome (GOLD analysis project Ga0116228, IMG submission 89694) | Host-associated microbial communities from peat moss isolated from Minnesota, USA - S1T2_Fc - Sphagnum fallax MG | ecosystem: Host-associated > Plants > Peat moss > Unclassified | place: USA...
GTTTATTAGGTACTATTACTCCTTGTGTTTGGAACTTGTATTATTTTCTATTTGGTTGGTTATACATGAGATGAATGTGAATAGTCGTCACCTTCATTTATCAATACATGTGACAATTTTTTTTTAATTTATAAACTAAACTTATTATACTACTACTATTCATAAGTCAAAAAAGGACTTTTTAACCGTATTTTCAAATGCCCTTTTTTTTTTTCAAATTTTAAGTTATTTGCTAATGTTTTATGGGCTAATCCTTTTCAAAATTGTTATTAAATCTTAGTCTAAAGTAACAAACAATTCATTATTTTGAATTGACATCATTTTGTATAAAATGTAACTAGTAGGTCTCTATGCTTATTAATTGTTTTCATTGGCCTTGGATAGTATTGTGTTTAGATTCATTATAGAGTATAGTAGCTTGAGGGATTTTGGCCCCTAGGTAATAATAATAGGTCTATTTTTATATGAGGATTTTTTAAACATGAAATTTTGGCTTGTGTTGAAACTTGAGATTAGTTATGGAGTTATAATATCTTGAAGGATTTTGGTTTCTTTTAGAGGATTTTTTGAAGATTATATTTTGGCATGGTGAAATACTTAAGTTTCCATAATTCTTCTTTCGGCTTAAGATACTTTTTAATGCAAATGGCAAGGCCACAATGTGACACACTCCTTGTTTATTTGTTTATTAAAGAATATCAATTTTTCATTTAGTTGTCGTAAGTTCACAACAAACATTGAAAAATAAATTGTGCCATTATTCTCCCTCTTAAGGTATTTTGGAGAATCCCTTAAGTCCAGTTCTATACAAAAGATTCAGCTAGAAGGTGAAGAAAGGTTGGATTCCAAAGCATTAGATCAAAACTATCACCAATCCAGTGAAATCTCGGCACTATGCACAAAGAAAGTCCATTACAACTGTATTGTAATTTGAAAACTTCTCATACACAAGACTAATATGAACTAGATAATTGACAAGAGTGCACATGTTACCATGAATGGTTGAGGTGTGTGAATGTTGAAATCGTTGAATACTTCTAAAACACAAGATTAATATGAACTAAGTAACCCATGAGAGTGCACAGGTTACCATGAATAGTTGAAGTGTGTGAATGTTGAGACTATTCACAACAACCACAACACTATGTCGATTGATTACCAAGCATATAAGCCTCCGGTAGGCTCCTTGGTACCAGTTTTGATGATACCAAGCACATGCCTATATATGTATATGCTAGTCCAATACTACACATGGCTAACCATTAACATGATTAGTGTTGAAATTTTTATGTTTTTTTTGTTGCTAAAGTTTGTACCAGGGAAAGCAGTTACAACTCCTAAGAACAAAAAAAGTACATCAATGTCAATTTGTGACAATTTATATAAGCAATCTTAAGGGCAATTCATATACAAGATTAACCTCACCCAATTGGAACTCCATCCCAATTCAAATCTAGCTCTCTATAATGTACACAGTTATACACACCTTCAACATTATATAGAATGCTTCGGACAAGACTTGGTCCAAGCATTACTAACTGATATCCTAAACCTTTCAATATACAAACCCAAAACTCAAAATGGAGCAACAACATTTACTCCATTTCAGGATGCAATAGGGACACTAAAATCTGCTAGAAATAGAGCAAGCAAATCCTCTATGGTAGCCTATCTTCCTTGCTTCACTTGACAACACAATCGTGTCCACGGACCCTTTCTGGGTGTATGGGCACCATACCTTCAAATCGACTTTTGGGTTTTGTTTTCCTAGAAACCTTCCTAGCATTAGACTTCCCCGCATTGAGGTGGGATGTATCTCTTGTCATTGGTTTAAAGGCCTCTTGCAATGCATCAATAATAACATTAGGTTGACATGGCTTATCAGATACTATTAACATATTTAATGACCTATCTAAACTACGCTTGCGCTCTCCAAGAGGTTGGATTGGTAGAGAACTATGATCAATAACGTATTGCAAAAATGTCTCAATTTGGTGAATTTCATCTTCAACCAAGTTGGAAGCTTCCACAACTGAACTAATTGTTTCATTAAATGTTTCTATTGCAGCCACCTTGGCCTTGTGAGCCAATAGTTTTGCTTCAATAAATTCTTGGTTTTGAGCTTCAAGTGTTTGACATTGTATGGTGTGGAGCATGTGTGCTCGCTCCAACTCTTCTTCATATTGAACTTCAAAAAATTTGCGTGCCTCCCTCCATTCAATTTTCCTTTTATGTATGATCTCATCATTTTTCTTTTCCAACTCCTCTTTTTCAACCTGTAGGGACACATTGAGATTTCTTTTGAATAGGTTTTTCTAGAGCTTTCAAATTTTGGATTAGATTTTTTCAAGTTTCAAACATGTTATGAATAGAATAATACATAATGTGATGTAATGAATGCATTACATTTGAGTATTTAAAGAAATGTAAGAAATATAATTAAATGTGTAATCAACACCAAAGCCAAACATGATTTTTCTTCTTCATTTTAAAATGTTGAACAAGAATTTATCATCACACTCCAAAATTTCATCATAGAATATGTTTATGTTAAATGTATCACACATGACAAATTTAATTTAGAAATGTAAAATTTTGTCACAAGCAATATAACCTTATGAATATCAAATGTATATGAAAATGGCATGAAACAATTGTAATTGGGCATGTTTCAATTTTAAACCAATCCAAGATAAATGGTAACAAAATTGATTAACATGGTTGACAATGAAAGATTCACCTGATAATCAATTCGCTTCATAGCTAATAGAGCATTATTTTCTTTTATTTCTTTCGTTTTTGCTTCCCAATCTTTTCGTATGTTTTCAACTATAGAATTATTTTCCTCCATGATAGTTGTACAATCTTGTTGCCATTGAGATTTTGCTTGTTTCTCAATTTCGTTATTCAATAATGCAATGTTTTGCACATTTGCATCATGTTGTGCAATAGTTGCATTTATTTCTTCTTGATAGATTTTCATCCTTGCTTCTTTCATAGTCTTGAATTCAAGCAAACTTTTATCCAATGATTCATGACGATTTTTGTTCTCCCTTGCAACCTGTACAAAAGCTTTATTTAACATTTGGACTCCAAATACAATGCATATGGTAATACCAATAACATTTATGAATTTATATTTTGGTGATGTTGAAGCACACCAATTTCAATAAAAATTAATTCTAAATTATGTTACATGATAAGATTTTGTTTACAATCTTGAATGCAAAAAAGAATGTGTTACCTCTTCTAACGATGTGTCAAATTCATCTTGGACTTCTTTGGAAAGTCTACCATTTTCCATAGTTGTTGCTAAGCATTTTGCATCAAAGTCAAATTTTGCATTCTTTATTTTAATCTCATTTGAAGCTTTAATCAATTCAACATCATCTTCATATTTTAGTTGGGCAATTTTGTTTGAATCAAATGCCTTCGCATCTATTTCACTTTGATGGGTTTCCCTTTCCAATAATAAGGTTGCATTGCGTGTTTTTATTTTTTCTATTTCTATTTCATATATTTCTTGAGCATGTGATGTGACATATGCATTTTGATCTTCTATAGCTTTCAAATCTTTTTGGTATCTTAAATGAGCATCAATGTCGAGTTGTCTTTGGTTTTCTTTGACCAATATTACTTCCTTTTCCCACTTTTCCATCTCCTATTTACATTGTAAAATACCAATATTGAGTTGACATTTTGAGCTAACATATAAGTTGCTACATTTTATTGCCTATAAGAATGTTGTGCACAACACAAAGCCATGGAACTTTGATCTTGCACAATTTTTTTGGAATTTTTTTAGTGTAACTATCACTATTACCTAAATACAATTAAATGTGGTTTGAAAGTGAAGTTGTTGTTAGTAACTTTTGACACTATGTTTCCCAAGGTATGTCAATCTTGAAGATTTGTTTGTTTAACTTTTTCTACCTAGTAATTCATTCCTATGCTTAATTCTTGGTATTTTTGTCATCGAGACATATTAACCTTATTTATTAATATTAAAATCCAAGCATTAAAATAGACCAAATCCATGTGTCCAACATTGTTTTTGCATTCCGTACCTCTCTCACTTGATCATTCATTGATTTCACTTTTTCAACTTCTTGTACCCACAAAACATGAGCCTCCTTTAACACTTTGTTGTTTTGTTCTATTGTGGTTGCAACTTCCTTGTCATGGGTTGCATGAGCCTAAAATTATTTTCAAACTTACATCAAGTTAATCAATGTAGTATGCAATTTTATGGTCTCACCATCATTACATGGATACCATGAACTTAAAACATGTTTGGAAATGTATATTTATTCATTTTCTATACTATAAAGACAAAGTGCACTTGTTTTTTATTTTGTTAGATCTTAAATTATCTAGTATATATACAATAGATATTATTTTTCTATAATCTTATTTATTTGGTGAGGATATGAATAGTACATAAACTAATAAATGAAATTGTTGGTAGTCAACATTGAATTAGGGGTTTTTAAAACTGGTATTGCCAAACTATGTTAGATTCATTGAACTTTGTATTTAAAAAGTATGCAATAGACTTTGTGTATTACAAACCATTATTTAGCTTTTGAAAAAATAAAATCATTTCAAGTACTTAGTCAAACTTTGATAATTTTGCATCTTTCATTAAACCCAATTCATCAAATAAAACAGGTTCATAAATTACGATTAAACATGTGTTCATGGAATATTCAATGAATAGTACCTAAGTATTTACAACATTTTTTATATATAACCCATGAGGTGTATTTATGGAATGTTGACTTAACTAAACAAAATTAAAATTCATACACATTGGTGAATTGAAATCAATGGTACAATAAGTGCATGACCATTATACCTCTCTTAAAATGTTTTGGTTTGTCATTTTCACATTATTTAATAAATTTTCATATTCACGCAATCGTCTCGCCTCCTCTTCTTTGAACTGTGCTAATTTGGTTGCCCCTCTTTCAAATTGGAATTCATCTTTCACCCTTTTTATAATGTCATCAATAGTTTCATTTTTCCCATTTTCAATATTGTGTCTTTGTTCAGCCTCAATCCTAGTTTGAGCCCATACAATGTCATTTACATCCATATTAGAATACAAAGGCGTTCTTGTACGCCATTTCATGTCAAATTCTTGAAAATAACCCCCCGTGCTTGTAGAGAGTCGATTCAAAAAACGTTGACCAAGTTTGTTGGTGGCCAAACCAATGGTATTAATAGGTATTATGTGACCCCTTTCTTTTATCAAATGCTTGAGCATGTTCACAATCTACAACCCAATTATTTTTTTAAATCACCATTAGTTAGTATTTAATTAAATCATAATTTTTTATTGCCATTATGATATGGATTAAAACTTTCCCAATATTAAATTGGAACATTTGTTATGAAATGAGGTTAGAATAATAATGAATTTCCCTCTTATGGTGGATGAATCCATTTGAGAGTTTTGACTTGGATTTTCTTGAAAACTCATTGTGATCCACTAATAAACAATTATGTTTATTATAACACTACCCATTTGATTCAAAATCCTTTCATTTAAAACTTGGCAAGATGTATAATTTGCATGTTTGTTTGCATACCTAGAACTTGTGAACTCTAATTTCATGGCCAAAATGAATACCAAATTGCACTAGATTTTGGTATGTGAATATTAATTAATTTGAATTGTGAAATTCACTAATACCAAATGATAAATCGATAAATCGATAAATTGCATAACACCTTGATATAAAAAATGGTCATTTTCGTCATGTTCAACTATCTATGATGTAACTAAATAATAGGATTCCTCCCCCCTCCCTTGACATTACCAAAACAGGTTTGTCTGCTTTGCCATCGGTGAAGAGATAAATGCAATCTGATTTGCAATTTACAGCAACTTCAATGGCTTTAAGCATGTTTGTTGTTCCCGCGGGTTGCCATCTTTTCATACATGTAAGAGCCTTATTCATATTGTTTTGGTTCTTCTCTTGCATCATCTATGTAGTGCATGGCGCGCAAGACTTGCATTCAGAGGAGAGAAAACTGCAAGTGAAGTGATAAAATGTCGGGAAGAAAAAAAAAAGGAGGGCACTTGATTGTATTTGTCAATGCATCTTGAAAAAAAAACATAAGTACATATTCACACCTTAAAATAAATTTTATAAATCAAGCAAAGACAAATAATATGAACTTTCCATGCCAAATTCACCAACAAGGCAATAGCCTAACACCTAGTTTGAACATTAATCTTTTTAACAAATTGATTGTAAAACAATGAAATTGAAGCATATCCACCTTCCAAAATGGAAAAACAACAATCACTATATAGGTCAATATATAGACTTTGCATCACTCTTATTCTAGATGAAGAAAACATTTAAAAACAAAAGTAAGGAATTTCTTTAATTATCATAGTACCTTGGTAACTTCGAAACTAATTATATTATTTTCAAAAATGTTGAGATTTTCAAATATGATTTTTTGCAATTGTGGTAAAATTTATACAATCTTTCAAGGTATTTTGAAATATTATTTTTTCAACATGAAATGTTCGAAATTAATTAATTAATTATTCTATAAACATGTGTTGAAGCTACCCTTGTACGATGGTAATATCTATTCATATGTTGGCACTATGGAATTTCATGGTGAAAATTAATTATTAACATTTTTTTTTACTTGGTGCCTCTAAAACCACATTCAAAATATCAAGATTAAATGTAGAAGCCAACTTGGTTAGGTGAAAATATGATATTTATATTTTCATGATATCTACCAACATCAAATATGAATTTAATGGATTCAAAACCACATAAGTTGGTTCCACTTCATGTTTTCAAAATTCTACATAATATGTGGGTTTAGCACAAAACCTATTACTAGGGCAAGTTTCACAAGCAACTGTCAAATAATTAATTAATTTTCAAAAGTTACTTTCAACAATCCACTTTAAATATCTTGAACATGTTAAAATTCTATAGGGTAAAAAAGTATAATTCAAGTTGGATGAATGTAGAAATAAATTTTATAGGGTAATGAAAAAAGTTCAACTTGGATGAATGAAAAAATTCAATTATAGCAAGGATAATAATGGATTGGATGACTAATTTGTTTGTACTAAATTTCTAATTCATTTTAATTTTAGGATTCAAGCATTGTTATTATAATAGATAATGCAACACCTAGTAACATTACTATCAAAGTTATTTTCACCACCTCCCACCTCCCACACCTAACCAATTAAGACCTTTGCAAACTAACCTATTAGAAGAAAACTAGAAAAGAAGAACCACAACATAAGGTTCAACAACCATCTTTGGCTTTCCAAGAATTTCAACATTTCTACATGGAATTATTAGCTTTTTCAATGAAGGGGTCAAGAATTTATTATGTTTTTCAACAAAACTCAAAATATTTTAATTAGCATCTAAGTTGTTTTTGTATTACAATATTGGCCTTTGATGTGCATGTACACATCTAGCCCCCCTAGCTAGTCAAAAGATAAGTAGTAAGGTATAATTGAATATCACCTTGTGACTAAACCTATAGCAAAACTTTATTTGAAAGATATCTAAAAAATCATTTTTTGATCACTTGTATAATTTATGGACATGAAAAACCTATAGTTTCCTAGAACAAATATCAAATAAAATCAAGAAAAACAATGCATGGAATATGAGTCCAATACAAGATCTAGACATAAAAAGATGACAAAAAAATCCAAGCATAATTGGATTAAAACATCATGCCATGGGCAACAATATGAATTCCATTATACCAACCAACATAATTGCCAAGGATTAAATCCATATTCCACTATCAATAAAAATATATGTTAGGAAAGTGATGATCAAAATGTTGATGATAGAAATTTAGTTAATAATGTATTCAATAATTATAGATATCAAATCATGGTTTAGGAAATCCCACTTTATACAATTCAAAATATTGATATCTTCCTATTAAATTCACAATCATTCGAGGTGATGTCAATAAGCCAAAATCAAAATGATTACACTTACATCAATAGATTTTGTCCAATATCGAGAATGTCCACCATTTTGTCGACGTTCCCTTTCCATTTCCATAGCTCCAAAGCTCCAAGCATCAAATGAATACATGATAATATCAAAATGGGATGCAGCAATTTCAACCTATATTAGATTGAAAAATCATTTTAACAAATATCACCAAGATCTAGACTACCAAGTTAATGACTAACTAATTATTATAATCAAGACCCAAACTTGAACAATCTTGAAGATGGGTGATTTGATATTGACAAAAAAATAAAAAATAAAAAAAATTGAAGAATTTACAATAAAACATAGTAACACATTGGAAAGTTGTTATTTTATATCCAATTTATGCATCCAATTAGTAGATATTGTATTGTAAAATATATTTGACTACCCATGAAAACATATTTATCCATCCCTTAATGTTCAAGTCAATGCAACATGTGCTTTGATGTTGGACCTCACCATATATATGCACATTATTTACCATTGCATTTCCAATTTGTTTGTAATATGTGTCTACTTTAAAATGACGTCAATCCTATTAATGGACAACACAACAATTATTGTTGAAATACATGACTTTATATAGCTCAACTTTAGTAGTACATCTACCCATGAAGGAACTAAACAATTCTTTTCTTGCAAAAAAAAAAAGCATGTAAACTTTTCAATCATGGCACATAATACATAGTTCCATTACATCTGTTGTAACAAGTTTATTAAGGTGAATATCATTTGTGAATAATCTATGCCTTAAATTACATTGACAAAAAACTAAATTAGTTGTAGATAACAATATTCATCATGCCTCAAATAGATTGTTAAGAACAAACTTGTGTTTATTGAAATTGCATATTCTTGGGTTTTAAATACTTACTTGTCCACCTTGATTGAAAATGGTTTGCATACAATCATGTACTGCTTTCATACGATCTCCCACCATAGTACCACTACAATCAATCAAGAAGATTGGTCTTGACCCTCTCAAGTATCCTATTGGTGGTGGAGATGGTGGAGGATGAAAAGGAGGTGGAATCAGTTGAGGCGATTCAACATAAATAGGTTCCTTTTGTAAATTTGGTTGTTCAAACAATGGTATAGATTTCACTGAAGGAGGTGGCTCAAAGGTTGGTTCTAGGACAATTTCTTTTGTTGGTTTGGGGGGGATTAAAACTAGAGGTGGTGATTTTGCTAAACATGGTGCGTTAATCACATCTTTGGCATCATGGGAGACTTGATTTCCACACAAACCATCACACACACCTTTCATTCCATCACCTAAAGAATAATATTCACTTTCACAAGGCCTTGCTTCTAGCTTGGGTGGTCCAAATGGAGGGATTATGTCTAATAATGGAAAAGGCAATATTTCAAGTTGGATAATTATTGGTTGAAGAGGTAAAGGTTGTAAGAATGGTTCTTCATATGTGGGGAGTGGTAGCAAGTTTGGTATTCTCATCTTAGGAGGTGGTAAATCTATGTATAATGAATAATTGATAGCTTTTTCCTCCTTTTCAAATGATGGTGGTGCGGGTATTTTCAAATGAGGAGATTGAATCAATTCAGGTGGAACATACATAGGAAGCGGTTTGAGTTCAAGTGTAGGAAGAATGGGTAATAATGTATCATCAGGGATGTTGTAATTTGGAATTGGAAGTAAACCTTTTGAAGCATCAAATGCACGTGTTCTTGGAGGTTCGGGAGGTATGAATGTAGGAATAGTTTGCAGTTTTGGAACCTTCCAAACAGGTAAATCCTAGAACAAATATACATTTGTATCAAAACATGCCATGTTTATATAACTAAATTAATTCATTGGACATTTTGATGGATGAAAAATACAATCAAAATTCAAAAATGGACTTTGATCTACCTCACATGCTCACTTTTTTGACATCATTCACTAGGTCTATATATTGTTATGTTTTACATTCTTTTCAATTTTACTCTTCACATATATTCATATTTCTCATCTTCCATGTACATGTGGACATTATACAAAGGCATGATCTTATGTGCAAGTAACATTAAAGGTTTGTTCACATTTAAAGTTCATGCTCTCTAGATATGTCAACCTTTAAATATATATTTTTCCCCCGTACATATAGTGGGGCAACTTTTGAAAAATAATGCCCCAAACATAGTCAAATGTTTTCAATCATTTAAACAAAGTTCTTTCAAATGTATGTCATTATGTCCTTGTTATTGTTGGCTTTGCAAGTGATTTCTTGTTCTCAAGGCTTGCATGTTATAATGGCATCCATAAATTTCCAATTACACCAAATTCATTACATAAGTTTACATGACATTTATTATTGAATTGTAATTAACTAAATACAATTTGATGTTGGGTAATGGGTTTTTAAACATTATAAAATTCAAACCCAAATATTGCTAACAACATACTTTTAAATGAGAAAGTTCAAGGAGCCATTTTCCTCCAAAAAAATATTTACTTTGTTGTGCCCAATTTGAGGTCATAGATACATTAGATATCTTCCAAGAATTCAAGCAAATAAAATTTTTTGGGTGGATGAGCAACCAAGGTTCTTGTTGCTAACTAATCATATAGGATCAACAATTCACCTTTTATTTTAAAAACTAAACTAAAAAGAAATTGAAGTAATTCTTAACACACCTACTTATATGTATAAACAAATTGTGAAAATTTCTTACCTTATATTTAGTGGTGCTAACTTGAAGTCGCAATCGATTAAGCAAAGAACGTAAATCAGAAATAAGTTGTTTTATTGATGTTGTTGATGAACCATGAATTTGTTGACCATCCGGTAATAAAAAATGACCAAAATAACCATCACAATATTTTGCATGTGTAGGCCTTGTTGTCTACATTTTCCCAATAGCTTCATAATTGAAAAAAAAATGAAATGAAATGAAATGAAATGAAATGAAATGAAATGAAATGAAATAATTGATTCCCATCTATGAAAAGAATTGATCAAAAGCATCCAACAAATTATGGCATAGGGATCAATACATCCCATGGTCATGCCCCTTGCATGCATTATGACCCCAAATTGCATGTGCAGGGGTTAAAATACTTTTAATTATTTGAGATGTTACCTATAATACCAAACCCAATTATGATTGGGTTGTTATAAGATTATGAATTACAATTGTCCAAAGTTGTGGGAAGTAGTTTTTAGGACTTCATGAACCACATTATTTTTTTACCATTTTTTGAAACTTTGGTATGGTTGTAATGTTGCAATCTATAATTAATGTGATTTAATTTGGTGTTTGATTGTCAAATATTTTGTGCCATTCGTGCAACAAAAGATTGAATTTTTTCTTAGTTCCACATTGTTTTAAATTGTAAGATATTTTCATGTTTATTGTTGGTGAACACATGGGATATATTGATTTCTTTTCTTTTAAATGGGCATTGTTGATTAATTCATTGTCTGAATGGTGTGATTATGTATTTAAATGTAATAAAAAACATCTTTTGGTAGCAAATTGAATTTGAATTTATTAAGCTTTCATACTAAGATGAAGTAATTGAATTATTAGATGATTGATCAATGTACCTTAGGTGCAGGTGTTCCATGAGAATGATCAAAGTATACCCAACTTTTTAGAAATACATCCATAAGACATTGTGGAACAAGTGGTCCTTGTTCTTTTTTCCTTTGTTTCTTCATCATCTAATCAAATGAAATATCAAATATATTAAGTTAATTGGTAGAACAATATTATACCACACAATGAAGTTTAATTCAAAAAAAATCTCCTTGTGACATTCAAATGTGAAAACTCAAATTTCAAAAGCAAAATGACTAAAATGTGTTCATAAAATTCAAAGTTTTTAATGTAAA
>Ga0116228_10004938_pt1 | contig 11857 bp, 7 predicted proteins | sample S1TSphfallax_2_FD_89694 | JGI IMG/M metagenome (GOLD analysis project Ga0116228, IMG submission 89694) | Host-associated microbial communities from peat moss isolated from Minnesota, USA - S1T2_Fc - Sphagnum fallax MG | ecosystem: Host-associated > Plants > Peat moss > Unclassified | place: USA...
ACGAGGTCTGAACTGAAGTTTTAGCCCTCGTCGAGATCTTTTCAACGACGTATTGCACTTCCGAATCGGACATCGGGAGCTGGTCGATTCCCGACTTTTAGTGGTCGGGAGTCAAATTGCTAGTTTGACTCCCGGCCCTTCTTTTGCCCATAACTTGGGCGACAGATGTCCAAATGGCCAATGCGAGGCCATTTTCGATAGCTACGTTTCAAGACCTTTCCAGTGACACCAAGAACACGCCAATACGAGGTGTTTTGCCCCTTGCTGTCGAGCTCTAAACATTCGGGAGTCCCGGAGGACTCCAACTCCTCACTTTTTCCAAGTGTTGGGCTTCACCCCCACACTTGGCCAAAGTAGGGTTGCGACAAAACTTGTGTTCATCAATACTCATTGACCAAATGTCCATTGCAACTCTCATAAAACACTTAGAAGTCATCATCAATCATTAAAGGTTCAAAATATTCATAGTCCCACTTGTTAGTTTTCATAAATCACCAAATGTCCATTACAATTCCCAATAGACATTTGTTGGTCCTCATCAATGACCAATTGTTTATATCACAATTCTCAAAGGGTGTAAATGGGCTAATAGGAGCCATTGGTGCCCCTTTAGGTGACTATTTTTTAGGGAATATTCTTGAAAGATTTTCAAAAAGAAAATTTCAAAAAAGACATTACAAGAAATCATGGTTTTTCAAAAGGTTCAACTTAATTAAAATGTCCACATTGACCAAAAGGATGTTCATTTTGACTAAAGGCATGGGGTATGAAAGACACATGGTCCTTTTGGTTGGTTCTTCTGATTGAAGTGACCATTTTAATTCAGTGTTAAATCATACATCTAGTCAAGAAGGACAAATTTTCAAAATGGTCCATCAAGATGTCCATGGTTTAATCAAATCAGCCATATTGAATGGCCATACTTAGTCAAATTGGCCATATTAATTTGGTTAGCTAACTTATTTGCTATGCTTCCTAGGCTACCTACTTACCTACTAACCAACCATCTACCTACTTATGTCCTACCTACCTATCTATTTATCTATCTACCTACCTATTATATACTTACCTACCTATTTATTTATCTATCTATTTACCTATTATCTACCTACCTACCTACTTATATCTATTTATCTTTCTACCTAGTTAGGTACCTACTAAACTACTTATGAAAAGAATTCAAGTTCAAATGTTGTTATACACATTGACAAAAAAATTCATGGAAGTTCAAGGAAATATGTTAAATGCATTTGGTATCATATTGTTTTACAAAATGGTGGAGTGGTTTGATGGCCAAGAAATTGGTGTGGGGCCAAGGAAAACAAGGTTCAATCCCATTTACCAACATATATTATGTGGAGTATGTATATTCATAAATATACCTTGTATATATGTGTAAATATATAATACCTAGGTGGGTTGTGGATAGGTAGGTAGGAGGCCATGTTAGGTAGGTAGGTAAGTACTTATTTTTATTTATTATTTACATTTTTATATTTACAAATTAAGCTTTTTTTAATTAAAATTTTTTGGCTACCAAATTTTTTGTCTAATTTGAATAGTCAAAAAGATAATTTTATGGTTAGTCAAAAAAACCACTAGTCAAGTTGAATGTGTTCAAATTGATTTGTCCAATATGACTAAATGGTCAAATTGACCAAATGTCAAAATGACTGGTTTTTGGTTTAGTTTTCCAGTCAAATAAACTGTGATTTCTTATAATGAAATCTTTTTTAAAATTTATACTATTTTATTAAGGTTTGTGTTAAAATTTTGCCAAAAAATGTCATTTTCAAAGTTTTCCAAGTCCATTTATAAGTCCTTTTACTACTTAATTATAAGTCCTTTTACATTACTTTTGAAGGTCTAAATGTTAATGAAATAGTTTCATATTTCAAACATTTATAGAATAAGATATTAGATTTTATCATGTGTAAAACTTTTAACCTATTTTTAAGTTAAAATTCTTTTAAATTGTTTTGGTGTAAAAAACACAAAATTAAATAGTTGTTACAATTACTTTTGATTCTTATTAGCGTAACAGCACCCCATCATACACTTATAAGTCATCATCAATCACTAAGTGTTAAAAAATATTCACAATCCCACTTGTTGGTCTTCATAAATCACCAAATGTTCATTGCAACTCCCAACAAACATCTAATAGTATTCACTAATGACAAAATGTCCATAACATCTTTCAATTGACATTTGCAAATCATCCTCAATCATTTAGTATTCACAAGTATTCACATAAGACATTTGATAGTTTTCATGACTCAGCAAATTTCCATTACAACTCCCAATAGACATGTTGTCAGTCCTCATCAATGACAAAATTCCATTACAACTTTCCTAAAACACTGGTAAATCATCATCAATCACTAAGTGTTCAAAAATACTCACAATCCCACTTGTTAATCTTCATAAATCACCAAATGTTTCTTATAACTCCCTTTAAACATCTAATAATTTTCATCAATGACGAAATGTCCACTACAACTTTTAATTGACATTTGCAAGTCATCTTAATTGGACTAAGTGTTCACAAGTACTCACATCAGACACTTACAATTAATCATAAGTCACCAAATGTTCATAATAATTCACATAACACATGTGCAAATCCTCAATATTAGCCACCTATTATTCAATACAATTCATAGAAGACACATGAGGTCCCCAAAAGGCATACATGTTACATAGTACTTAGATGACATTTTGTAGATCCACATTACTAGTCAAGAAATGCTCACAAAGACTCACCACAACGTTGTTGCAATCCTCAACAATTGATTGTTCCTAATGTTTAATGTATCACACACTATGTCACTTCACAAATGCATCCCAAAATGTCAACAAATGTTAACAAATGTTGTAAAAATGATAAAGGTAAATCCCCATGAATCCTTTATGGTTCACATTCAAGGGGCCCTAAAATTAATTATACAAATATTCACCACAACAATGTTGCAATCCTGAACATTCCATGATTATTCCCAATATAAAACATTACCCAATGTGTCATTTCACAAATGCCACAAAATGTTAGTACCCATTGTTTAACCAAAAGTTTGTATGGTAATTATGGCTCACATTCAAGGGGCCATGTAAATTCAAATTTTATAAAAACAATAGTTTGAACGAACATAACCTTGAAATATCTATGCCTTCAAACACAATACCAATGATTTCACAATTGTCTAACTACATTTATGCATCATGGTCTACCCAAATGCAGTACCCACAAGACTATTAACAATCGCAATACATTGGGATATTAAAAAGATTGATGTTCAAAAGAGTATTGACAAACATAGTAGCAAGAAATGTTAGTAAATTTGAATAAATGCATTTGGGTAAACATTTTGTTAACATTTGTTTACCCACAAGTGTAATAATGGAATTTACCTTAAATTTTGAGTTAAAGCTTATAACTCTATCAATAATCTTTTAAATTAACGTAATTTAATTTTGTGACTAGATCAAATTGGAGTCCTCCATGTTCTTGAGCCATAAAGGACTTAATGGTTTCATCTGAGACCTAAAAATGTGGTTACTAAGCTAACATAACATGCCACAAGCAACCAATATAAGTAGTTTAAGATCATAAACTTGCAAAGCATTGTGGATAGATGAAAAAAACCTAGGTGTAAATCCCCACGAAAATTCAAGGCTAATTATCAAATAACTCTTCAATCAAATTGACCATGGATACATGAATTGAATAGGAACAAAAATAATCTATCAAAGCCATACCAAAACAACATTTCTCAAAGCGTTTCCACAAATTGAGGCTTTTATTATAAGGCATGTTCTTCTTAATCTTTTAACCTCTACATATATACAAATAGAAAAATTGTAGCCAACCCCTTGAAGTTTTAAATTGCTACAACATTGTACCTCACCTCCCTCACTGAAAATCTTCATGAACCATGTACATATGATCCATATTAAAGTAGTTGGCATCAAAGTTCAATTGAAAAACAATGAGAAATTAAAGGTATTAATTACTAGGAAACCAACAAGATACAAATTTCTAGTTTTGCAAAAACAGAATGGAATCTCCCATGAACTATAGGATCTTCAACAAAACATTGTGGTATCTTGATATTGAACCAATTAATTTGGCACAACTTATTAATCAATGAATGCTTATAGGAGCTTGAAAGGTTTGAAACTTTAACTATTGTACATGGGCATTAAGAAACTTCTACAAATTGGACAACTTTTCCTGTTGCTTCCCAACCCTAAAAGCTTGATTGTTTTCTACAAGTAATAGGAAAACCTTAAAGCCTTATAGTGCCCAAAACTTGAGATCTTCAAGGAGATCAATATGTGAAGAAAAGTTGAAAACATGATAAAAAAGAAAAGGTGCATTGAGATCACTCTTGAGAACATAACAACACAAAGAAAAATAGAGAAAATAAATAAAACTTGCATTTCCATGAGGTATTACATTGGTATATTTTCATACAAATGTGGTGCCAATCTTCTCCAACCACCCCCTTTCAATTAGAATTTGGGACTCATGTGTGTTTCGAAACTCCACCATGACAGAACAATCGTTTTAGTCCCAAGAGCCAAAACATTTGACTGCTTCTTTCGTATAAATAATGATAGAGGAAACCTCCTAACTCATTCATCGATTCTTGCCATTGAATAGCCTTTGTGAGGTTCATGGGATGCACATTCAATAGCCTTGCTTTCTGCCTAATTGAAATATCAAACTACCATTTACAACTATTGTCAACAAAACATGTTTTTTGATTAACTTGGTTGATGACCTTGTTCTTTTCACTTCTAACAAAGATTGAACTAAAATTGTCATGCTTGCTCTCTCTTAACAACATCATCATTATACATCATAACAAAATTTGGAATTAAGGTTATCACAAAAGGGTTTGATAAAACCTTCTTCATTATTTTTTCATGTGTGGTTTTGTTTGGAAACGACTTCAAGGTTTTTTTCATTGCCTCAAGTATGATTTACATTGTTCATCTAACCTCACGGATTGGCACATCGCAAAACTATTCTTCATTATGCACATTTTCAAGGACCCTTTTCTCTTGTAATCTTTTTCTTTGGAGTTTTCTTAGTTGAGCTCAATGAAGATGTTGACGTTCTACAACTTTTTCCCTTTCTGCAGCATTCATTTTAATGATCCCTTGTCATCATTCCTTATTTTGGCTATTACCCATGTCCTCTACACAAAAACCATACCTTCGACATGATGGTCAAAACGAGAAAAACACATATCGTACTCTAAACCCTATACAAACAAACTTCCCTAAACTTTAAATGAATGAATGAACTCACCCAATAGCTTTTCACAAAAGTTAAAGTTCAAATGGGTAAGTCCCTACATGATGATGTCATTGTGGAGGGCTATGGAATTTCCAATGTGTAAAATAGAGGCTAAAAAGTCTCTGTTAACATCACCCTAAATAAAGCTTGTGAAAATATTTGCTTGTCAAGGAATAAAATTGAAAAATAGTCAAAATTTTGTTTTATGAACTTATGAAAATATGGTCCAATTATGACCATTCAAAAGTCCATATCTTGCATTTGATTAAGGACTACATGGGATAGGTTCTTGAGATGAATGTATCATCACAAACTACAACCTATTTTGAGTAACTACAACAATTTTAAATTAAAAACACCCACAAATATGCCAATTTTTCCATGTTTCAATTGTTCGACTAGTCCATATTTTAAGCTTTCAAAGTCCATTACCCATAGTGGATAAACTTTTTTTCAAAAAATAACAACATGGATGTCTTTTTAATGTAGTTGTTTGTCTAGATTCCATTGTTAATCATCATAATTAAAAATAGATTAATCACCATATGCATTTGAACCAAGGGTCCCTAGGAAAAAAATCCATACCATTACAATAGTGAGACACTCAATCTTGCATTTACCCTCATCATTCATTACATATCAACATGCTTTAAACATCACATGCCCAAAATAAATGCCTTCATAAACCCAAAAAGTCTTCAAAGGTCCATGATTAATAATAGATTTCAATGTTGTAACCATAGTTTTAAAGTTGTTGCCCCCATCTTTCATGGTTAATCAAGCTATTTTTTTCCAATAAAACTTGAAGTTGCAAAACCTTTGAAGTTGCAACTAATTTCATGCACGAGATTGAGCTTCTCACAAAATGCTTGCATCTCTTCATCAATATTGCTAATCCCCAAGTCCTCCACCAATCAAGGTGCAAAATTAAGCCACAAACTAAACACCTATTTGAAGACTTGACCACTTGAGCAAGGTAGAAGGGATGGAATGCATGTTTACAAGAGGGTATTGCAATGCCATAACATTGATAGCCCTTGTTGCAATACCCACAAGGGTTCAAACTAATGAAATATATAGAAACTGACATGCACGGATGCAAAATAGGTTTAGGCCAAATGAAACTCCAACCAAGGTGAAAACATGGTAAAGTATACAATTCAATTACCTTGGTAGTTTACTTGTCAAGCTAATAAGAAGTAGAACTAAAACCCATCATAAGATTATTGTACATTTAATATTTTTACTTAAATGATGAAAAAATATATTTTCATTATTATGAATTAATTTTTAAATTTTCAATGTAAAAGTAGGTTTCAAGTAGATTTTTCTAAATGTAAGTAACTTTTGAAGCTCATTTTTTGTTGTGTAACATTTGTTTCAAGTATGTGTTAAGTATATTCTATCAAAAAGAAAGTAAAATTTATTTATTTTCCTTCCTTTGAATATACAATGATCTTTATGTTATAATTTCACACAAATCTATTTTATTAAATTTTCAAATGAAAAAGTATTTTTGAACACCATATTGGCCAATCAAATTCAAAAGTATTTGTTCCTTACTTTTATTATTCCAAATTTTTTCAAATTTTGTATTCAATTTAATACAAACCCAATGGAAAGCACCATGGTTTCAAAATGAAATTTAAATAAAAAATGAATATACTTTCTTGTGTTTTTGTGATTTTTTTTTTAATTTGATTTTTTTTGTCAACTTTTTTTGTATAAAATACCATGCTTTTACGCCCCAACATTTGCATCTCTTATAGCTATACATTAATAATGTTCATTTCTAGCTTTAGGCAACTAGTTAAAGCCTTCGCACTTATAATTGCACCATCAACCTTTGATGATTCAAACCTCGGCATTTTGAAAGATTACCTCTCCTTCCATTGCTAGGATAATAATATCTTCTACATTAAACTTGGCCATTCTAATGGTCATTTCATAATCTAATCATGATAAGGGTTTAATTTCCAATGTGGTGTGAACATGTTATAATGACCTTTTAACTTTAAGTACCTCTGTTGCTGTACCGGCTGCATCCACATTTTGTTTATTCCCTTTCATTTGCAAACCATTCAAGTTCAAAACATTAAACAAATTCTTAGGAAAACACCATGGACCGGTCAATGCACAAGATAACACTCAAGAAATGACAAAAGTGTCAACCCTAGCACATTGGCTGTTGCTAAAGAAAAATCAAGGAACTTGAACATGTAGTTAGGTCAAAATAAGTCGAACAACACAACTATGAACAAAATACTTGAAATGAACATTTGAAGAAGAAAACAAATTCCTAATGTTGCACTTACCTCTTCTTCAATTGCCATATTTCTTACATAATACCTTGCAACTTTGACTCAACACAGTTGAACATTTGCTGAACTTGCAAGGCTTAATGTTTGTGATCAGCCATAGTGAACCTATGGCCTATAAGATTTTCCACAGCCTTTGTCTTCTTGTGTTGTAGGTGATCAACCTTCACCTTTGAGTACTTCAAAAGCTCAGACAAAAACATAGCAACATCAATAACATCTTTCAAATCCTTTGGTGCAACACCATATGGACACAAAACTTTTTTTGCCTTAGGGTTCTTCATCGATAGTAGATGGCCCTTGGTCAAATCTCCTCTTGTGTCAAACTTTTGGGACATGGCTACTCCACTTAATGTTGTGCCTTCAAATTTCTAGTCTACGAGACTTCTCCTTAACAGTCCAAGTAGCACTAGCAGCCAATTCACATCATGGCCTTTCTCCTATGCTATGAACCCTTTAATTACCTGAGCTACAAAATCATTGTTTGTGATGACATATGTGCCATAAATTTGCCAACACAATCTCACAAGCTCTCTTCTTGTGTCAAGATCCAACTTGGGGTTTGTGCACTTATATTTGGGTTGCTTTAGAGGACCAAACACCTCATCTATTAGATTCAACAACATATTTTATTATTAACTCTATTCTAGTGTTGTACCTTGTATCGTTCAAACGCTTCACCACAACAAAAAATTACTCAATTTGCAATCTAAGATCTACAAACTCCCATGTAAGAAACTTTGAGTTTCCCTTTTCTAGCTTGGGCTTTACTCTTCTCTCCTATTCTTCCTTCATTTTGTAGCACCAAGTAACTCAATAACTACATTCAAAGAACTTATATCTACCCCCAATAATAACACTTAACACCAAAACAAAAACCACACAACCAAGGAACTTTGCAACATCAAAACTAAACATGCAAAACCTTGGGAGAAATTAAAGAAAGAAAAATTGTTGTAGAAGATAGGACCTAGCTTTTGACAAGATTGAGTGGGAAAGATCAAATTTGAAAGAAAGAAAGGAATAATAGTCGTCATGTAGGTGCACACACATGAGACATGTGTAATTTTTGGATTTAAAAAAAATTACCACCCTATTTAGTTACCTACCATAACTACGGGCCACGTCAGCAAGTATTAAACCTTGAGTCCTTGGTAATGGCTAGTGTGGTGGGGTACATTTGGCTCCTTTTAATTCAAATGCACCCCAAATCACAATATTGCTTAACAACTTAAATTAAACAACATTGCAATGATTTAACCTACAAGCATAAATGTTTTCAACAATATTTGAAAAGCTTTAATGGAAAGCTTTAATGGAAGTAAAAACAAAGCCCTAGTTTGAAACCTTCACTTTAGCTAGCAAAACGGTAAAACACTTGAATGCACTTGGTACAAAGAGAATGTGCATCACAGTCATTAGGGTTGCGAAAACAAGTTAGGCCTAGGTGGGATTCAAATTAACCTAGGCGAGAACTTGTGAAATTGTGAGACATGTCTTTGTGATGTACAATATCAAAAAGATGTGTATCATGACATCATGTAGCTGTTGCATTAGTAAAATGACAAAATCAACCTATTTTGAGAAAAACTTTTGGGTAGTTGTATAAAAAGGTACCCTTTATTCATCTATGAAAAGGTAAGCTTCAAATGTAATGATCATGGAAAATAAAGGACTTTCAACAAAGTCACATTCTTTGGGCAAAATAGTTGTCCACTCTAAAAAACACACATTTGATTCAATCTTATGTTATATCCATCTATTCATTGTGCACACACAAATTTTTGGCCATAAATAGAACTTGTGGTGCATTCTATGAATCCATATCTAAAATTAGGAAATTGCATCAAAATTTGTGGAATACCTAGAAAAGTCCCTTATGAATTAGATTTCAAAGAACTTTTCATAAAACTTTTACATTGTCTTTTGATTTTTGATATGAAGCCATATACCTTATGTGGATGTGAGGGATGCAATCACAATCAAATGAACCAACAATGACAAAAGATTCAAAGATTGTAAATTTTTTGTGGTCATTTTCACTTTTCATAAAAAGGACTTTTTGAATGAAATCTTTTACAATATGTTGCACATAATTTCCTCAACACATCACATTTTTAAAATAAACTTTTGATGAATGACTAAGAAATTTTGAGAAATGTACAAATTATACCAAAAATTTCATTTTGTCTTGAGAAAATACCCTAATTTCAAACTGTACAAAAATATGTTAATAAAATAGAAAATGATATTTTTCACGCGCTTAGAGCTTTCAAATCATGACATTGTGATTGAGAAACTCATAATTACACAAAAAATACATTATAATTACATACATGTTTGCATATATTCAACATTTAACTTTGGGTTGAACCAAATTTTTAATTTTAGTTTCATTGATAAATTGAATAGTTCAAATAATTGGCAAAATTATGATAAATACCAAACGGGGTCAAAAATCAAATGGCAACAAATTCATTTACACAAAAGCATACAATTTAGACAACATATGTAGACATTCATGTGGATCGAAATATCATCAAATTTTTGCACATTCATTAATGGTTAACCCTTTTAAACAAGGTAAAATTGCAATGTTTTATTGATTATAAAGGTGAAAGCACAAGCAATTGTGGGATTAGTATTTTGGGGTCTTGGTTCATGATAATTAATCATTATCATTTGATGCCCAATGGTGTTTTCATGTTATGTGGGAGTATAGGATTAGTGTGCAACCTATTAATTGCAAATGTGTGATTTCGTCATTAACTATTGGGGTATGTATAACCATGGTGGATGAATGCTCAAGACTTCAACTTGATGTTCAATGGATACATGTATTTAAGGTGGGGAATTCCACCTATTCCAAAACAACATTGGGTGGCATACTATTGTTTGTATTCCTATTGTTGGATCATAGTCATTTTGAAATTGTAACATTAGACAACAATCTTGAAAATGGAAGGTCTTTTGATGGGTCATAAGTTAAGAATTGGGTGAATGCAAAATTGAGTGGCTCATTTGTTGTGTCCCATTCCAATTTTTTGTAAGGTGTGATGAACTAACCCATTTATATGCCAAATTGGGACTTGGTTTAAGATTTTCAACTTCAATAATAGTTTTTTAATATAATTTGTGCACAATAGATGTGCATTCATTATGTAGTAATGAACTTTTGAAGTGAAAACATATGGATTGTTGTAACCATTTGCACTTCCCATATACATTAGATTTTTAATATCATTTTTTGAAAATATATCTTATAGGGATTTAAAATTTGATAGATGAAAAATAACATAGACTTGAAAACTTCATTACAAAAGTTTTAACCAAAATATAGTTATGGAATTTTGAATGACCAAAATTTGAAACTTATTTTCAAATGTATTTACATGGGTCATTTTTTGTGGACTGATGATTTTTTCCCTTGTAACATGTATCTTAAAAATATGTCTAAATGGGTATATTTTCATATGAATTTTATTAGTTCATTAACCACCCCATAGTCCCCCATTTGGAATTTATGTTAATTCAACACCAAAAAAAAGGACTTTTACTTGGACATTTTATTAGCCAAAAATGAGCCATTCAACATTGCATCTACCCAATTCAAAGGGGTCATGCTAGTCTTTATTTTCATTTCACATTAAAGTGTCCTTTTTGATGTATTGCTTTTGTTTGAATTTTCATCGCCATCAAACATAAAGTTTTCAAGCAACATACTTATTATTCTTCTTATACCAAGTAAGGTAGTTAGCACCAAATCATTTTCATAAGAGCTTGCTATTAGTGTAAATGTACACCAAGTCTTCAACTTGCTTTAATGTGAATTAGTTTCACATTTTGTTATGGGCAAATGAATATGAACTTTAATTTCATATAATGATGCAAAACACACTTGTGCTAAGATGTGATGGGCAATGGGCGCAAGTCTTGACGCACTCCCAAGTCCCGGGGTGAACCCACTTGAGGGTTCACCAAAGTATAGTTGCGGAAAGTTGGGACTCGGAAGGCCCTCCCGACTTCCAATTCTAGAAAGGGGTAGAGGGTCGAATTGGGAGTCCAGGGATTAGACTACGAAGAGGTATTAGTTGATCAAGCACGAATATGCATCAAAACAAACCACCCACGTGGTTAGTTCACATTCCGGGACACCCTTGGGTGTTGGGACAAGCCACGGGCACTTCGGACCACAAGACACACCACGGCCCGGACTCGGGAGTATGCCACC
>Ga0116228_10004939_pt1 | contig 11856 bp, 13 predicted proteins | sample S1TSphfallax_2_FD_89694 | JGI IMG/M metagenome (GOLD analysis project Ga0116228, IMG submission 89694) | Host-associated microbial communities from peat moss isolated from Minnesota, USA - S1T2_Fc - Sphagnum fallax MG | ecosystem: Host-associated > Plants > Peat moss > Unclassified | place...
ATGTTTACATAGTGATATTATAATGAAATAACTTTCACTAAGTGAAATCAGTAAAATGCAATGAAGTTATTTCACTTTTAAGGTCCCATAGTGATTTAAGCTAGTAAATTACACCCCAATTTGGTAGTAGTGATACTTTATAAATGCATGACTTTTTAAGACTAGTGTCGACGAAATTAATTCATAGAAATTCTCGAAGACTTCCTAAACAAAATCAATATTTGTAATTGATTTGCATGTTATGGGTATGAATTGCATGCTACGATGGGTTGTAGCTCATTGAAATCTACAAGAAACAGAACTATTTGACCTCTTGGGTACTCTAAGGACTATTTACATATTGTTAAATTAATCAATAATATTTAAAATTGATATAATTTTCCTTATAAAGATGATGTACATAAGATGTTTTTCTTTCTTTGGTTCTTACTTGTATTTTGTGATCTTGCATATTTGCTTTTACTAAATTAAATTCAATTTTCACATGTCCTTTATTTTCTATTGATTTAAAATCTATTGGATCATCTATTGTAGATATCAACAATTTTAACTTAGAACAATAAAACTCTTGGAAATATTGCGATTTATGCAAATATATCTTTGACAATGATGACATTCTTAAAACAATGTTAAAATATTTGAAAAGTTTGAATGCATTGTTGGTTAGCTTGTTGTTTGACAAAAATGTTTTTGGTGGGAATGCAATGTGAAAGAATTTTTAAAATTCCATGGTCTTTATAATAATGATAAATGCGTTTTGTTTTAACATTCAAAGTTGATACTTCACATATTAAGTTTTTAAGCATGTTTGAACACTTTAAATTTGGAAAATATTTGCCCTAAATCCATTATAAATTGCATGAAATCATCCCACTACCAAATCATCCCTTATTTAAATTGGGATGAATATTTTTGCTCTTCGACTTAACTTAAACCCTAAATTAAATATTCATTATTCTTTATGGAGCCCAATTGATGCCCAAGTGACACAAATTTCTCCCCCTCACCAAATACTTGTTATCGCAAGTAGAGCCCAAATGGGTGCTCAAGTGATCCACATATATTCTCCTCATCACTGAACATTTTTTTATTCAAAGTGAGTTTGAATGGGTGCACAAGAGGGTTAATTTTCTCCCATCACTAAATTCACAAAAAAATCATCCATTGGTAGGAGGCAAAATTCCCAAATACATTTTTTTCAAACCAAGCGATCAACAATAGGGTACACATTGAACACTAATTGGGTTTTAAATCAAACCCTAACCAGCCCTTGGCTGTTGAGTTACCAGTCCCTGTTTGATGATGGGCATATGTAGGTATTATTTTTGCCTAGTTAGGACTAGAATCTCTCTTATTAGGCTACTTGCATTGAAAAGAAACGCTTTGAAAGAATTCTGAATTCAATGAATTCCTTCTCACTTTATTATGTTTACTTTTGAACATTCCCACAAGCTGAAATTAAAATGCATTACCTTAGACCTAGGGGCTGAGGCAGGTGTAGCCAAAGAGGTGATTATCCAGAAAATAATTTAGCCAAATTTGGCTACATACTAGATATGAAAGTAGGGAAAAGAATAAAACAGAATCCTTCTATATTCTTGGCTACCTACTGGATCTTATCATTAAAATCTGGCGATTTGAAACAAAAATTCCTTTGAAATCTGGCGAATTTGGGTCATTTTTTCCATGAAATAGTCTTCACTTATTCCACTTCACTTTGTCTTGACCACCAAAAGCGCTTGCGCAAAAGCTCCAAAACCAAAGCCCCCCACCCCCCCCTTCTTGCCGCACGAACACAATCTGTCGCTGCTCCTTTCGTCCCGAGCAGCAAGGAGCCTAGATCCAGTTGAGAAGCTGGAGTGGGAGATGCCTATGCACGAGCCCATGCTGAATCCATCAAGCAATTAAAACCGATCGTTTGGTTTTCGCTAAATTTTGCCTTCATTTCTTTCAAGGGGTAATACTTGTTTTTCTTGATGCTTTTCTTCTTGCAAGTTCTCCTTTTTAGGGTTTCTTGTTGTAGCTGAGAAAACCACCAACTCCGACTTCTTTGTTTCATTGTAATTCTTTTCCGAAGAGATAAGAGGAAAGTTTGGATGGCTGTGATGAAGAAGAAGACTCTCTCAGGATTTTGTTTGTAGTAGAATTGGGCAACTTAAGGGAAGACTGTACCAAACCCTAATAAAGGTTGTTTGTTTTACTCTTCCTCTTGCTATTGTGTGTGTATGTATGGTGAGGTTTACTGTTTATTCTGTCAGATTTTGTTGGAGCAGAATTGTAGAACTTAAGAGAGACTACAACGAAAACCCTAATAAAGGTTCTGGTTTTACTTCCTGTCCGCTTTTATGTGTGTATGTATGGTGAGGCTTGTTACAAGGTAATGTCGTCTCTGGAAGTTTATGATTTCTTTTCTCAGATTCAACAGATTAAGCTATGTTTGCAGAAGGATTTACACCAGTTGTAGAATCCAGTAGACAGGTGCAAACCGCACAAAAAGATCCCAACTTTTTCAAAGGGTTTGGGCACAAAAGATCCAGAACTATTGAAATTGACTGGGCAATCTGGTCTTTTTGACACCCTAAAATGCACTTCCCATGTTCTGTAAGATGACCAATCTCTCTCTGGACCACCATATGGCTTGCCACTTCTCTATATTGTGTTTGTGTTTGAGTAATTTTGGGTAGTGTGTTTATGTGACAGTGGAACTGGGCTGCAAGTAGTACATACATTTGGAAGGGTGTGTTGGGGAAAGACATGGAGGAAGGAGGTGGTGATGGGAGTGTTTTGCAGGTGAGTTTCTAGGGCTTGTCTATTTTTCTTGGAGGTATGTTGGAATTCAGCAAGTGATAAAGGATTTGTGTTTTGTAACTGAAGAATGTTGGTAATTGGATGCAATCATGCAGCTTTTTGCCCTTGAGGTTATTTCAATTGATGATGCACCATGAATATGTTGACTAATGACAGAGAGTTGTCACATTAACCAAAGCAAGCAACATTTGTGAGGTACCTGATGAGCTTCAACTGTTAGTCCTAAACCCTAGGCACACCCTTGAAGCACCCTTTCACTTGTATTCTGGAAGAAGTTTGAAAGTTGGTCTTTTGCCCATAAGCAATCCAGTCAGCTGAAGAGACTGGTGTTGTTTTGAAAGACACTATGGGTCATACCCATCTTTCAAAGTTTAAATACAGGTCCATGAGACCCACAAGATTGACCAGACCAATATGCTTCTGTGTGTGTGCAAGTCTGTGGATAACAGTAGTTAGAAGTTATCTTCCTCTGGCCACCCAATTCACAGAAAGTTGAATGCTAAAGTGTTGTTCCATAAAGATGGGAGTACTTCAGTTTGGACACTGTTCACAAAGGTTTTCTTTTTTCACAACACAAGGCAGATTCCATTGAAATGAATCAAGCAATTTCTAGGAGAATTCCACATGAATGATATTAACTTGCCTTGTCAGGGTTGGGTTACTTTGTTGAATGTGTTAACAGAGAACACTGACACAAAGCTTTGTGTGCAAGTGTCTATTAGTATAGTAATGAAGGGCTGTGCAGTGGATCAAATCTGATGTGCCTTCTGAAAAATGGAATCTGCTTATTCTTGAGTGTCACCAGGATGGTAGCAGCTCTGACATGGGAGAGGACAAATCTTCAAGTCTTTTCTTTCAGGGCTCTATTGCAGATGCCATTGTTGGTGCAAAAACTGGACAAAAGATCTTGGTTGTCTTTGTTGCAGGTGTGACATTACACCACATTCACTTCTCTGTTTCCTATGTCAAAATTGTTTTTGGGAAGGGATTTCTATTATGCATAGCCCTCCAAACATCTCAGGTGACGGAGAGATTGAAAAGAGTGCATTCTCTCACATCTCAAAGATTTTTAAGCACTGTGCAAGGTAGGTTCAAGCATGTGAGCATCGTGATCACTATTAGAAATTGACTGAATGCTTTTGACAGAAGATTGTGTGGATTGTGGTGAACAGGTAAAGATGAGGAATCAGTGAACCTCGAGTGCACTACTTTGCAACAGTCCCAAGTAGGTTTCATCACCTGTAGGCCATGCTGTGTACTTTGCATCATTTTGATTCTGGGATTGCTGGAAGTGTCATGTTGCCCCTTTTGGGGGTGTGTATATTTGTTGCTAAGGTCTATTCATAGTCCATGTATCTTTATACAGAGTGCAACAACACTAAAGAGTCTATCAACACTAAAGAGTTTACCAAGTAATTGTAGCCTTCTGTGTGGGTGTTAAGTAGCACAGTCTAGGTTCTTCATGAGAAGACTTCTTGTTGCAGGTGGTGAGTGAGCTGCAGCAACAATGTTTGGTTCTACGCCTGGCAGAAGGCAGCACAGATGCAGTGCACTTTTCAGCCATTTGTATCCTTTAGTGTATTTGTTGTGTTACATTATTGAAAGTCAGCAAGTCTGACATTCCAGGGTGATAGCAGGATGAAGTTCAGCATGAAGTCAGAGGATGCACTAGAATTAATAAGTTGAAGGACTAATTGATGTGCTACATGTGGTTGGAATAATGGGTTTTCCTCATCTATACATGTTTACTGTGTTTGGAGTCATTATGGACCAATAAGTATGATGAGAACATGGGAGTCCTTGTTTGTATTGAGTATTAAACCTCTTGACACACATAGTAGATGTCAGTAGGAACCGTCTTTGTGCCGAAAGTAAGGATTCTGGCACAATAGTTCTCATGTCACATTTTGGTTTATCCCCCTCTTTTCAATTCTGGCTTTTTAGAGGCAAGGCAGGTGGTTTAAGCTGGGGTTCAAAAGGTGTCTTTGTATACTTGACTCCAGTGATTCAAGATCCTGTGCGGCTTGTTCCAACAATCATGTTTCTTGGGCTGAATGGGTCATTGCTTCATCAGCTTGGTATGGGCTCTGTTGACCCTTGCTTATCACAGTGTGACCTTGTATGGCTGATGTCATCTCCCTACTATGTTTTTAGATCTTAATAGCTAAGGATCATTGTGTTCATCAGTGGCACTCTGACATAAGTATGTAGTTATCAGCCCTTGCATGTCCTATGTAAATCCTTGTGAACACCAGTGGCAATGCTTCACTCAATGACCAGGCTTTATGCTCAGTAACCCAACTCTGTAGTTGGACAAAGATAAAGCAAATTTTGTCATTGGCTTTCCATGAAACAGAGGGCTATCAAACTTCTGAGGGGTTGCTCAGTACAATTCAGCAGTCTGTGGCTGCATTCAAAGATCAGGTTTCTCTCTACCCCTTGGGTCTCTCTTTTCACATTATTTGGCACTAACACACTGGGTATCCAGTCATGCCCAATAAGATGAACGAGGTCTTGAGAGGCAAGCATCCTTTTGGAAAACTATTTTGTTGAATGTTTGCAAAAGAGCTTACAAGAGAGCCATTGAAAACTCTGTTGTAAAGCACCATTTCCTTGCTGCCAAACCTGATATAGACCAGGAACAGTTGAATGAGATCCTTAACTTCTTTGGTTGAGCCCTTTTGACACATGAGGCAATACTTCTGTGTTGTGACAGTTGCAGAAGGCAGCTGCAGCAAGTGCAATGGTTGCACTGCTCTTTTCGGCAAACATATCTCCAGCAAGCACTGCTACTGAAATTCAGATGCCAGGTAAGGTTGTTTTCCTATCTAATGCAGACCTGCTCTACTCTAATGAGGGTACTGCTATGAATTTGTCTGCTTGTGCTGCAGTACATAGATTTTGTTTCAATGTGACAACTGCATGATTGTGCAATCACACTGACTGCTATTCTTTTTTTCACTTATGTCCTTGTTAATCAGTGGAATCTCTGCATTTGTTGATTGCTTTTGCATTGTGTGTTGGATGTCTCCAACTGACAGCCCTGGCCACCCCTTCTAGCCAACCAGGCCAATCAAGTGAGTCAATTCAACCAGTCAGTTCTGATAGGCAACTTCCAATCAGTCAAGATGTTGAACAAGCGACAGCTTCCAGGAATGTTAGCAACCAAGTTGAGGATAAACTGATGGAAGATTCTTCGGCCACAGATGTGTCATCCACCCAAGATCTAGCAAGCATATCCACAACATGTCCTTCCAACTCAGTTCCTGAGTCTGTACCTTTGACATCAAAACCGGATAATGTGGATCACGCTCAATCTCAGGCTAAAGCAGAGGTTCGCCGGGCCACCAAGAAAAAGAGCTCATCTAGTTCTGAACCTCCATTGGAGAAACCAGTAAGGATCAGGACAGGGCCTTTCTTGTTGCAGATACGACTAGAAAATGGGGAAACTGTGCAGGGAACGTTTGAATCTTCTCAATACCTCAGGGATGTGAAAGAATTTGTGGATGTCCAGCGCACAGATGGAAGAAGCAGCTACAATCTTGCAATACCATTTCCTCGCAAAGTATTCTCTGATGGAGGTATCTCCTTCATTTCCTATCCTTTTTGTTTCTCTCTGGCTGACTGAATGCCTGAGAGATCCCTTCTAGTCTGTCATCACAGTTGTGACTCTACTGTTACATCTTTCAACTGTTATCATTGGGACCTGATGAAGTCAGCACATACTTATGTTGGCAAGCTCTGGACACTTTGTGAACAAAAGTTATGAAGCCAAAGGCTGCACTCTCTTTTGCTGTGTTTAGTTTGGGTGTTGGACCAATGCATTAGTTTTCTCAGCACCTTTGTTCTTGCATAATATTCTTTGAGGTCCCATTAGGTTTTTGGTCTCCTGTACTTTCCAGTGTCCAAGTAGTCATCACTATGTGCTTCAAATTCCATGGGAAGATTCTAGGAGGTGCAATTGCTATAGTATATGCAAAGTTCTCTGATCTCTTTTGCTCAGATTGTTTGCTTATGACAGGAGGAAGCTTAAGTCCATGCTGATTCCAAACCCATTTTCATGACCTTGCCTTCATGACTGAGTGCTGATCTTGGTGCAGACTTGGAGAGAACATTATTGGAGTTGGAGCTAGGCCCACGCTCCACTTTGATAGTAGTCACCAGTATTTTGGTTTCAGAAGATTCACTTCATCGTCGAGCTTCTGTGAATCAGGGATCAGCCAGCACATTGCCAAGTGGTGCACCTGCACCAGGTGGCTCTCTGTTTGGGAGGCTTCTTTCCTTTCTGAACCCATTTGCCTACTTTGGTGGTGGACCTCCTGCAGACCTACAAGGGATCCCAAGTGGACCCTCATGGCAACACAGTGGGTGCTCTTAGCCCTTTCATTTAAACCTTTCCTGTAGACCAGGCTGCTATGCTGCTATATATCAGCTTGAGTTTGTTACACAGGAGGATGCTTTTGAGAATTTTCTGCTCACTCTTCTGCAAGTCAGTGAAGGATTAAATGACTGTGATCTGAGTTGTTAAACTGAGATAGAGGGGTGTTTTTGTGCACCTACGACCTACCTAAATGTTATGGGTTCTATTTCTTACAATGAGATGGGGAGCAAGGTGGTCTGAGTAGTCAAAGAGACTGAACCTCTTCGGAATTGGTAAGATTCATATTTATCAGTTTCAAAGGGCAAGGCCATTGACTGTTACTTGTAGGAAGAGTTGCAGGTTTTGCTACCAATTTGATGAAAGTGTCCATGATGGGTTTGCTGCAGATGCAAATCCAGCCATTGCAAGGGCTGTGAGGGAGGGCTTCCAGCCACCAGTACCTGCTTCTAGTCAACCACAACCATCATTTGCTACACCATATAATGCTCCAGCAAATCAAAGTGGTGAGACAACTGGAAGTGGGAGCTTGAGTCAGAGGAAAGCTTGGGGGGTACATGGCAATGTCCACACTTTGCGGCAGGATGATGATGAAGTTTCCCCTAAGGGCAACAGATACTGGAATGGAAACTCAACACAATTTGGTGGAGATGATGACTCCAAAGAAGATTGAGTTCAGCAGTTGTGATGATGAGTCAAGTTCAGCTTGTGATGATGTGACTCACTGGCACCATGAATTGTTACGGAAGTCCTGAGTTCAGTTAAGTGCGTTTAAAACAACATCATAGCTGTGCTGTTGTTGAAGCCTTCCGCATTTTGGGTGTTGATAGGCTCAAGATGTTCTTATAATTGGTGTTGTCTCTTACTCTCACTTGATTATGGTGTTCTGGCCATTTCCTCAGTAATATCTCAAATGTCACAGGACTTCATGAATGAACCCAATATCAGCTTGCATTACATTATTGTCTGCAAATGCTTTTGTCAATTACATGGACAGTGGAACACAGTTTTTTTCCCTACCCCCTCACTGTCCTACAAATCCACGATCGTCAATTTTGGTTGCAGTACAGTGAGTCTGAGTCAATCAACAGTTGGTGAATGGGTCACTATCATTTTGATTGTGTGAAGTTATTTCATGTTTTATTTTCACACCTGTAATATTTTCTGCAGAAGGAATTCATGTCGTTTACAAATAGATGATGCAAGTAGTATTGTGATCATGGAAGTTGACATGTAGATGATGTTTTACATAAGGGTAGTTTTCTGCAACTGGGCTTTTTTCTGTGTATGTGTTTAAGCAATTGTTTCATGAATCTGTTTATCTGAATAAAAATTGGATTTCTGTTGTGCCAACTGTGCATTTGTAGCACAATATTAAATTGTCTTTTGACAGTCTAAACAAACCTATATCATGCTCAGTGTGGGGGGTAAGACAATCCTTGCATTTCTTGACCTTGACTTTGATTGAAAAACCCAAGTTTGTCAAGAAGCAAAGACACAATTGGCAATTAAGCAATTGTATCTGTTTCTGAACTTGCACTGCCTCCAATTTGTAGCTCTAGAGTTTAATTCTTTTGCTGTTTTAGAGATTGCTTTCTGGCTTCATGGATCCAAAGACACCTCAAACTCAGGCTTAGGCTAAAGTTGCAGTATCCTTTTGTTATGTAAATAGCTGGTAGACTGCTATTGATACACATATGTGTCCATTATTGATCTGAAGTCCTGAACTGTTGTATGGGTTCTGGACATGTGCAGTGACAGTACTCCTGTTTGCCATGGGGCCACATGTACTGAAAGTGTAGATCTGTGCTGCAAGTGAATCTGAAGGAGACAAGAACTGTTTGTGCCCTGCATATTTGGGTGGAACTTGTAAGTAATTGTCTCTTTTCTTCTTGATGAAACTGCACTTGAATTTTTTTGGCACCCTTCTTTTCTACTGAATTATTATATGTCAAGGCAACAGATTGGCTCAATTATTGGCTCGGTTTGGACACAGATCCTTTGAATGCTAAATCACACAGCCTTCCAGCGCAATATCCTAGTTGTTTTTTTTTTCTTCTTTTGGCAGCCTAGGCACCTGGTGTCAGGGTTCCTTTTGCAAAAGTGTGAATACATGTTCAATCTCTCCTTTGTTTCTTTTTGCAAGTGCCCCAATACACATTCAATCTTTGCTTCTTTTCTTTTAGCAAGTGTGCAAATACATATTGGATCTTCTCTTCATTTCTTTAATAAATATTCAATCCTTTTTTCATTTCTGCAAGTGTGCAAATACATATATTCAATCTTTCCTTCATTTCTTTTTGCAAGTGTTGCAATACAATATTCAATCCATATGTCATTTTGTTGTTCTGCATTGAGAAAAGAAAAGCTTCAATGACTGACACATCCACTGTGTCTTCACTTCAAACTTTCAACTCGTTGAAAGTTTTATAACAACCCATTGAGTATTATATATACACTGCGGAGTGAATTCTTAAGAAGCCATTCAAATTAGAAAGACACTTTCATCTCTGTAGTGGTTCTGTTTTACTGTCGTTACACATTCCATGCATGCACCATGCAAAGCAATAATAACCCACCAGCGTTCAATCCACACTTTCCAGAATGCACCTTTCCAAAATGCCCTGCATTTTGGAAATTCCCCCTTGCCATGGTGGGTGGTAACCCAACATAAAAACATGGCCAGTGTGCATTTAGGTGTGTGAAATGCACGGTGGTGGGCATTCCTGATAGTATGCCAGGCATTACAGAGAATGAAATTCCCATGGTACTAGTGGGAATGCCTGCCATACAACCTTTTATGCCAGATAAAAGCCTTGGCAATTACACCCATGATTTGAGGGTGGAGGTACCTTACACCTACTCTTTAGGTGCGGAGGCATTATTGATTGAAGAATACAAGGTGCCTTCCTCTAACACTAGAACAAATAGGTAACCAGTGCTTTATAAACTCTTAAACCCATCCTCCTTCAATATTAGGTATCGGGAGGCATTACACCTAGCAATGGGCAGTGGGTGTAATGCCTTGCTGCCAGGGCTTTCCCCTCCATAAAACAGTATGACAGGCCATTCCGACTAGTGGGCCAGGCATTATGGTAAACTGTAACGCCTGCCCTAGTAATGGGAATGCCTGCTATGCATTTTACAAAATGAAATGTCTTGTTCTGCTCACTGCACAAGTCTTCAGAGCACTCTAAACTTCTAAAGTATTAGAAATTTCATAATGTATTTGGAGGGCACTTTCGTAACCTGGAATATACCTCCTGCAAAAGAGGAGGATTTTATACCTACTCCTTAATAGTAGGACAGACCTGAAGAACGATCTTAAGAAGTAGGTGTAAGCACACTCCCCTTGCTATATACCTTGTGATATTGGTATGTTTAGAGGTTCAATGATAACCTTTGCTTTGGGTTTTCCAATCGGTAAATCCCATGGATGGGGAGATTCTGGGGCCGGACTTGGTTATGAGCTTGTATTAGGCCCATTATTTTGAGAACGCCCCTCACACTGGAGCTTTACCCTAGGGGTCATCAACATTCCCTTAGTTTTTGAAATTTTCAACTTTCTGATGCTTCACTTTATTGATGGGAGAGCATACTGAAAAATTCCAAAGTGCCACATGAAAAGCATGGTAGAAATCATGATGCCTTTCAAGTGTCTGTCTCTCTCTCAAAGCATAAAAATGATATGATTTTGTTCACATCACGCAGAATTAACTGATTGAAGGAGGAGGAAAAAAAAAAGAAGGATATTCCCATTCTTCTGACTGCATGTGAAAATTGAAACAATATAAAACACATAAATGACAAAAGAATCTGATATATGAAAACCAAATGACAACAAAAGCAAACAACAAAAGAACCACATGTCACATGCGGAACAACAACAAGAGAGGCGAGTAAGCAACTGAATTGTATGTTAAAAACTTTAAACCACTACAACAAAAACAACAACAAAAGAAATGCATGTTAAAACTGCAACAACAAATGCATAGGATAATAGCAAAAGAACCCCTAAGTGAAAAACAACAAAAGAGCTTAACTAAACAACAAGGGGTGTGTCACTCTGTGACCTTGCCATTAACATTAAAAAGTATCTTAAGGCAAAAACAGAATTATGGAAACTCAAATATTTTACCATACAAAGATATACCCTTCAAAAAATCTTTCAAGATATTATAACTCTATAACTACCTAATCTCAAGTTTCGACACGAGCCAAAATATCATCTTTCAAATAACCTCATAAAAAAAATAGGCTTATTAACTAGGGACCAAAATCCCTTAAGCTACTATACTCTATATTGAATCTAAACACAATATCCTTGCCTTGGTAGGCAAGGCCAACCAAGAGGGCAAACCACAAAAGAAGTGCATGTTAAAACATTAAAACGGGCACCAATAAAAAAAAGACATACGAAACAAAAAAGAAAAAGTAAAAAGAATCTGCGTATGAAAACCGTGACAACAAACAATGAAGAAGGCAAATAACAAAAGAATTGCATTAAAAAACCGCCAAAAAATCAACAACATCAAAGGCAAATAAATAATAGAATCCAACACCCAATTTGTCAGTATCGTGGTAGAAAGTTAGAACCCTTCGTCCTGCCTATTTTCGTGTCTTCAACAAAGCTCGCCCCTCCCCTCCCTACTACAAGGGCCCCAAGAAGG
>Ga0116228_10004940_pt1 | contig 11855 bp, 12 predicted proteins | sample S1TSphfallax_2_FD_89694 | JGI IMG/M metagenome (GOLD analysis project Ga0116228, IMG submission 89694) | Host-associated microbial communities from peat moss isolated from Minnesota, USA - S1T2_Fc - Sphagnum fallax MG | ecosystem: Host-associated > Plants > Peat moss > Unclassified | place...
GCTGCCCCAAGTTGAGCATAGGTATACATCCGTACCAGGCATTAGTACAATGAAGTATAGAGCTTTTGAGGTCCAAGCAATCTGGTATTTGGAAGGGATGTTGGAGGATATTCAAAATGAAATGAGTTTCTGTAATTTTTGATTGCCTTTTAGATCAGTCTTACATCATTGAATTGTTTCTGAAAACAAGTCTTCTCTGTATATGGTAATTTGCTTAAAAACATTGTTACAACATAACACGTTGTTCAGTATACAAGCAAGAAGGTCATTGTAGTATGATCAAGACCTGAACCTTTTGAACTGTTTCTGAATTGGAATTCCATCTGAGTATGTATGGAGTGTTCTTTATTTTGTAACGCTGCTTTTTAAAGGCAAGTAGACTTTTGCATATCCCAGCAGAGGGAATAATTGTTTTGGGACAAGACACTTGTAGAGTAGGAACAAAGCATTATTTTCTCATGATTACAGGTCTTTGCTGTTGAATTTCTTGTATAGGAGAAGGGTCATGTATGGAGTGTCTTGAATTTCTTGTCTTGAGGCTATTCCACATTTTCAGGTACTGGGAATGGGGGTGGTTTGAGTTAGTACCATGCGTGGAGGAACACAGAATCGCCAAAAGACTGGCCTGTTCTCCTTTTGGGCACAGGGGTTTTTTCAAAGCTTGACTAATTTTGAAACAGAAGATTTTTCTTACAGATCTTACATAATTGAAGGTTTGTGAGAATATTACCTGTGAAAATAAACAGCAAATAACAAGGAAAAAAAATCTGAGGTCTTGAGTCTTTACAGACTTGAAGATTGTCCTTCAAATGTAGGGAAGTATACTCGAACTTTTCACAGCAAGCAATCCAGATACCCATCATACAAGACATAATGTGGTCAATGGATGGATGTAAAGTTTTGAACACAAAGTGGCCACATCAGGCACATGAATATTTTGGTAAAATTGGAAAAGCTGTTGGCAACTTTTGCTAAACTGGAAAAGCTGTTTCCATTTTCTTAAAAGAACTCATGCTCAGGAGTATGGAAATTAAGAGAAATGAATCAACTAGCATTAAGGTGCTAGCCAAGTGGTATGGCTCATTCTCTCTACAAGTTCAAAACCTCTTTGAGTGAATGACTATTACATGTTTGAGTATGGTCAAACAAACCATAATATATAATGAGGGTAGATGGGTGAACTGGTTCTCAAGTGGGGGAGCTGGTGGCACCAAGTACTTGACAGTGAATTTTTGGTGGCAAGTTCTCACCATTTTGGTTGGAAGAATATATTTCTTCAGTGCAAATAGTGTTTTTTGCAGCAAAACTTCACCACTCTGTGAAATAAAAAAACTGAAAGATAAACACTGGTCCTGGAGCATTGAAGTACTAAATTGGTTAATATTGGTGGATGCCCAAGCCTAAACCCAAGAGAAAGCCTGCCAAGTTTATGGCCCCCTGTCATAATTGTATCCAAGCCACTTAAGTGGTCCAATTATTTTCCTGGGTCCTCCAAATTCATTGGTGTCCAATTGAACTATTGTGAGTTCCTGTGGCGCCTTTTTTAGAGGATAGCACTCATCATTTTGTTGCAAATTACCAACTGCTCAGCACTGTGCACACTATGGGTCCTTTAGAATGAGAAGAAATTTGGAATTATTCAATTTTGAGCTGAAGATGAATTCAGTTTTTACCCAATAGACCTAGTTAGTTTGTCACCATACTCGAGGTACATAGTGTGATTGATAATAATTAGTTCATGGGTGTGGTCACAACTTTTTCTTTGAAGGAGCCATATTGATTGGCCTCCCCAATATGGAACAATGGGCAATTGTTTCGGAAAATTTGGGCACTCCCCAATAGAAGCACCTCTTTGGACCCTAGTTGCAAAATAGAAACAAATGTGCTCCCCTATAGCTCACCTTGATAAATCTGAGGTGCTATTGGGAACGTCTTGGGGGAACAATTTGAGACCTTGAGGAAGCCTTTGGGAGCTTGATAGGAACACATTGGGAACAGGGAAAAATGCAAAAACTCCCTCGAGTGCATGCTGAGCCTTCTCATTGGCTGCATGAAACTGTTGTTCCAAAACTGTCTGTCTCCATTTTTGGCCTAGGCTAATGGTAGGTGCATAAACTGGGAGTACTTATTCTGTTTCATAGTAATTAGTTAGGGGTGCCTCATGAGACTAACTTTTTTTTTGCAATGAGTCAATGTGATTGGCCCAGTGCAAAAAAAGGCTGCCTGAAAGAAAAAACACATTGGGAAACTGATGGGAACCCATTGGGAATTTGAAGGGAACATGTTGGGAACAAAGGAAAAATGAAAAAAAATCCTTCCCCCCCACCCAAAACTTAAAAGAAAAAAGACAAGGCACTTTGAGTGCATGCTGAGCCTTCCCATTGGCTGCATGAAATTTCTATTTCCGTAACTGTTACTCACCATTTTGGGCCTGGGCTAATACCCCCATTATAAATTGGGGGTACTTATTTAATAATCATGTTTCTAGTGGATTGCTTTTGGTTGTCAGATAAATTGTAAAGTACTAGGTACGGCTTCAATTACTTAAAAACATTTGAACCAAATAGGGTAGATAGGCCAGTGATTGGAAACTAAAGAACTCAAAGAGGTCAAATACTCACACATGGTTCCTTTGCTTCTGAAGCTGAAAGAACATTTGTAGCCCTCCACTTAGCACTTCCAATGTCACAAAAAATATGAGATTTTTGGTGGAAGGGGTTCAATGTTTGGTGATGGGGGAATTAAAACAGATTGGGGTTTCAAGCTTTAAATATTTGATAATTGCATCTTTGCCTGTGGGATACAAAAAAGTGAAATTTTGTAAAGCCTTAGTTGGTGCACCCATCAAATTTTCGACCACTCAAACTGGATTAAAATGAGGAAGATATGAGCTGGAACTAGAGAGGGGCCTAGAGCTTTAAAAATAAAATTGAAGCAAACTATTCTTCCTATGTTATGTTTACTGTTTTGTTCTTTTACTTTTGAAGCGCAAATAACATTTGTACCCATTTGCTTTGGAAGCTCAAATAAAATCTGTAGCCCTTTAGTTTGTGGGTCCAATGACACAAAAATGACTCAGTTTGGTTAATGAATGAGGAAAATATTGAAAAGTGTTTGATGATAAGCATGTGTTCGATTAAGGTAATTGAGATTTTAATTTTGAAAGGTTTTGGTATAGTTTATGAAAAGTCAATGGTAAGAGAATGGTGTGACATATTAGTTATACACAGACAATAAAAAGGTGAAAATTTATGTATGCAAACAAGAACATAGATTTCCATAGTTATGTGATAAACATACATAGTTTTGGTTTTAAACTCACTTGTGATTTACAGGCCCAAGTAGTGCCCATGTGTTGTAATGAAGGAAGTAGGTTTGAGATTAACCATAAAATGAAGTCTTTCTTAGGTAAAACAATAAGCAAAATTTTTTAGTGTATTTGCACACCATGTTATGGAACATAAAACTTCATAGGGCATTTTAGAAAACAAAATGTTTACATGAGTAGGCATTTTGTTTTTTTGAAATGCCCTATGTCATTTTTTTCATTTTTCTAAACTTGTGATTCCTAGTGGGTATTATGATACTACTGGGTATCATAGGGAAAAATGAAAATAATTTATTTTGTTTTGGGACTTTATAATGCCATGGACACAAGAGTGGCTATAGGACTACCTTCTGATTTACTTAAATTGCTTCTCATGTCATTTTGATGCAAGAAGATGTGGCTTAATGGTCACTTTTGGACTTAGTTTTTGGCAAACATGAATATTTCAAAATTGGTCCAAGGTGTTTTCAATGAAAAAAAAAGTAAATCCAATTGGCACCTACAAAATAATCCAATGTAGAAGAAATGGTCAATTTTGTTGAACTTGGTTAAACAACACTAAAATTAGTTAAATTAAATTAAACTTGCTTATATTAGGTTTTTTTTTTTTTGTTAAACTTGGCTATTTTGGCTAAAGTAAGCTATTTAGGCTAAAATTGGTTGAACTTGACTAAATTAACATAATGAGGTTAAATTTGGTTAAACTAATTTAAACTCACTCATTTTTGTGTTTTGCATTGTTTTTTGAACATTTTCCTTGTGTTTTTTCCTTTCCTTTGTTGATGACATCCATATCCTCACACTTGCACGTGTTGTTCCCTTTGTTTTTCAACATTTTGCTTCCTAGTTGACCTTTGTGGTGTTGGTTGTTTAGCTTCACAAGTGTTTGGCTTGGCCCCTTTTAGTTTACCTCTTGGATTTCCCCCCCTAGTTGGTTTTTGTTGTTGTGTTGATGACATAAGGATCCTAGGTGTCCTTATTGGCTTTGGTTCCTTTTCCTCATCCTTTTTGCAAAAGGCTTTGGGTTTAGGGTTTAGGGTTCAACATGTTCACCATGTTGATGTGCTTTTGAAGTTATGAGATATCCAAGTAACGTCTAGATTATTATTTTTTGTTCATAGGCTTTTCTATTTGTTATGTTACTTTCCCCCTTCATCGAATTTTTGGTGCTAGTTTGGTGTTTTTGATTTAGCCTTGTTGGGAGTTTTTAAAAAGCTTATAGGTTTAGGTTTTCTGGAGTGCCTTCAAACTCCATTAGTTTGTTGGCAAGTTTGTCTCCCCATAACATTGTTTCGACACCCTTATTTAGGGAATTGGGTTTTAATTGCCCCCCATCATAATTGGGTTCTTGTTGGATTTGTGCCCATTGGTATTGGAGGTGATAAGAGCAAACAATTGAAGTTTACTATCCTTAGATAGGCCCATTTGAGGTTGGTGTGGGAGCTTTTTCCCCTAGTGGCAATAAAGTGCGTACTCTTATTTGAATAGTTGGTAGAAAAAAAAATAGTATATTTGCTTGAGGAAAATATTTTAAAGAGATTACATGACCATTTTTTTCTATCGCCATCTTTAATTTGCTTGTTGATTCACATAATGTGCATTTTAGATCTTGTGCAAGGCTAAGTGCAAGGCTAAGTGCAGGTGCATGGTTGTTAGACGTTGTTCCCATTACGATGCACATTTAGTTGGGCCTCCCCCATCCCTTAATCGTTAGTTTATCACATTGCATTTGTGGCCAACCTTTGGATCTTATGGGATCCACCTTCTTTGTTGTGCCCATTGGTGGAGAAAAGATTGTTTCCCATGATGTTGTGCGAGATGCCTTTGAGTTTATTGTGAAAGATGATGAATTTCATGTTTTATGTGAGCAAACCCATGTTTTTTCGCCATTTACCTTTTAGTTTTCACATTAGTAGGTTGACATTGTGGTTTCAGTGGATGGTGTTCAGAGTTAACATTGTCATCATTGACCCCATTAAAATAGATATGGTTTTGCAAGTAGCTTTATTTTGTGGGGTTGTTATGATAGTCTTGATTTAAGCTAAGGATAACCTTTATTGCGATTGATACCTAGCAAACATGTTTTTCTTTCTCGTCATAAAGGTCTTTGAGTATTTGCATTAATAGGGTTAATGAAGATATGTTTGCATTAGTTTTTTCATCAATGTGTTAACATGGTGTGAAGAGCAAAAGGCATTGGAAGACCTTTTCTTTTAGTTTTGCATTTATTTTACAAACAAAAGGTGTTAGTGGTGTTACTATGAACACATGTGACCTTTATTTCAAGGTGTGCTATTATTGTAAGTGAGAATTTTTTTAGGCTAGGCATTCTTTCAAACATTTTTCCCATTTCCTTATCTAATATGTTTCTTGTGATTGGGGGGAAGGGGTTTTGATTATTGATTTATTCTTATTCCCCTAGCAGACGCCTTCTTTGGAGGATTCTTTATTTGTGAGGACTTGGGTCTTTCCATCTTGTCCCCCCCCTTTTTTGGGTGCTTTGTTTTCTATGATTGATAGGTTTTAAGATTTCCATTGATTGTACTATGGAGGCTAACTATCCTCACATACCATAATAGCTTAATAGATTTGCCAATAGTTAATTAAATTATTTTTTAGATTATCAAAATTATTTATTGCATGAAATACCAAAATTTCAGAATTTAGTAATATGAAGCAAGTCCAAGTCTTGTTCCTCTTCAAATTAAACATGTTATACAATGCATAAGAATCAAGAACTTTTGTAGACACATCCAAACAAAAACTAAGAAATGTAGCAAATGAATAGTGTGCATCAAAATGAATTACATGTAAACATGTGTATGAAATTGGAAAGACACAAAGATTCAATTTTTTTTTGGAAGGACACAAATATTCCAAAAGACACTGAAAAAAATAAAGATATTTGTTTCTCTTTTGATATTTTAGGATCCATAAGGACATTTTGAAACAATATAACTTGTAAAATGTTTATTTCTAAAATTCCGGTTTGGAATCGACCTCTAATAAATTTGCAATTTGGAATTGTCTTTTTGTATGACCTACAACTATAACCCATTTCACCTAAACCAGTTCTGATGAAATCATTGTCATTGGAATTTAAAACTTGGGCTTTGTGCTGCTATGCACTACTAGTGGCAATGAAATGACAAAAAAAGAAGAAGGGTTTACATTTGAAACCTTTGTTATATTCAGATACATATAGGATTCAAATTGTACAAAATATCGCCCAATTATCATCTAGGGGGAGATTAATCGATCATCCCTATTTTTAATTCATTGAAATTTTGGAAGCAATTAGGATGGATAAACAGCTAAGCAAATGGGGATTAAATCCTTGAATTAGGTATTTAAAGGAAAAAAAATTATTGAGAAAAAAAAACATGCTAATCTTTTGAATAATCTCAACATATTCAAATGAAATAACACATATTTATATGTATGAAATTACATGTAAACATGTGTATGAAATTGGAAAGACACAAAGATTCAATTTTTTTTTTGAAAAGACACAAATATTCCAAAAGACATTTAAAAAAAATGAAGAGATTTGTTTCTGTTTCAATATCTTACGATCCATAAGGACATTTTGAAACATTACAATTTGTAAAATGTTTATTTTAAAAAAAATCTGGTTTGGAATCGTTCTCTAATAAATTTGGAGTTTGAAATTGTTTTTTTGTACAACCTAAAACTATAGCCCATCCCACCTGAACCAACTTTGATGAAATCATCGTCACTGGAATTTTATGTTTAAAATTCAAATTTTATTTTTTTTGGCTAGGGCTAGACATGTTGTCAGTTTGAGAAAACAATTCAAACGTTGTAGCACCTTGGCAGTTCTAAACACATGTTTGTTGAATAATTTATTAATTAAAAGATTCATTTAAAAGAATAGTGTTTTCGAAGACTCAATATTTTTCTTCATAATTTTTCATTTGATGTTTTTTGGAAAATGTCAACATTTCTGACATTAATATAATTATTGTGGAAAGCTACCAAGGTAGTAGGGCATAATTTTCTTGAATAGTAAATTTGGGGTGGGTTGGCGGGCAGATGGCATGAGGAATGTAGTTGTTTCTTTTGGAATGTGTCTCAAGTAAGGTTATTTGTTTGTTTGTTTGTTTGGGTTTAGGCATGTAGTTGATATAGGTGGTCATGTTTTATTGGTTATACAGTGTTAATAGCTAGAAAAATCCAACTTTTTTGACTATCTGTAAGTAGGTAGAATAGGTTCTGATTTGGAGCTGGAGTTTTTTTTGAAGGTTCTATCAAATCAAAAAATTCCTTGAACTGGAATTGGGGGTTCTTTCATTTAAAAAAAAAACAGTTGAAACTGGGACGGCTGGTTCTCTTGGACTCTTTAAATTACTGTTATGCAAGTATATTATTTTTCATATATCCCTGGGTAAAGGTGTATATATATTTTGATTTATTTAATCGTCTATCAAATTATTATATACCTCAGGTTTTGGGGTAAAAAAAAGGGTATGCATTTTTTATTTATGTAATTACAAATGAAAGAAAATCCACATTTTGCAAAGGCCAAATCCTATGTCAAAATGCAAGAGCCAAAGTGTTTGATTCATCTTTGACTAGGATGAACATGTCTACAAGCGAACACTTGATGTATCATGAAACAATGACATCATGGTCAACACTTGATTGGTGATGTCTAGAAATAATCTGTACTTCAGCTTTGAGCGTTCCATTAAGCTTTTGAATCATTCTTTTTATCCCCCCTTTGTTGGGTGATTTGTTTCATCCATGAATTGCAAGTTTTCATCAATGTTTTCATCATTTAATTACATCATGTAATGTGAAAGTTATGACCCTCCAACATAAGGAAGGTCTTCCACATGTTTATCACACCTACCACTCCTAACATGTGCACTTTTATCACAGATTAACAATCTTGAATTTTATACCATAATGATTTGCCCAAAGTTCTCACCTTCTCATGTATGTACTTGAACCAAAGGGGAAGTAATACATCTTTGTACATAAAAACTTCCAAAGTAGTTTTCAGAAATTTTTCTTGTGATGTGCCAATCAAATTGGCTAATTGCAGAATAAAATAAAATAAACTTGTGATACCTTTCATTTAATTAATAGAACAAACAAAGTTTAAAGTTTGAATCATATTTACCTTCAAATTTTTACCTAGATATCAAAACAAATTGAACTTTGGGTATAAGTATTTTTTACATGTATCTAAGGTTATGAATAGGATATATCTTTTCAAATTTATATACCCTTGAATAAGCCTTTTCATTAAGATATAATAATTTGAAAGAAGTATCTGGGTAAAACACATAGCTGCACAAAACTGGTTTAAACTTATCCTCAAATTTGGTGACATTATCAACTTTGACTGAGTCACATTCATGAGCAAATTGCAGGGGCTGCACACCAAATGACCATTACATTGAAATAAACCCAAAAAGTTAAGTTCTGAGACAATGGAAATGAGTGTGGAGAACAAGGTAGTATCTGTCCATGTTGTGGAACTTTATTGTTTGTGGAAAGTCAAGGAATTCACAAATTTCACCTATATGCAGATTGGCTAGGTTGGGGTCGGTGATGAGTGTGCTGTGGAGAGTGGGTGCTTGTGGTTGATATGTTAAGAACCTCATGATTGGGATCTTGTTGACAAGAACTAGCAATATATCAGTATGACCAAATTCCCCAGTCCCATCCCTCCCAAAAAGCTTCCTGCCACCTTTTCTGCCCCCACCTCCTCTAGCTTCAAACCCCTCATAAGCATTTACATACACTGCACTTGAAACCAATCAAACATGAACACTGATCTAATTTGTTGTCAAAAGATTTTGTGTGAAGAAGTTCTCCACTGATAGAGTATGTTGTCACATGATTTTGTGTGAAGAAGTTCACCACTGATAGAGTCCAGAATGGAACTGCTGCTTATTGCTTGAAAGTAGAGTAGACAAGAATTGAAGGTCCCACAAATTTTGTCCAACATTTGGTTTACATGTTCACTTCATTTTGACTTCCACTTTCATAGATCAGCCAATCAGACTAGACTCCCAAAGCTGCACTTTTTAATATGTTTTAGCTTTTCTCTTTTCCATCATGCAAGGTTGTTCTGCATTTTGCTGCCTATGTAATAATTTGATGGCCTTTTGTCTCTTGATCTACAGCACGTCTTCATCCTGCCTTCCAAGTTCAAGTCCAGTGTTCTCCATTCATGTCTTTGCTTGTATTCCACCATGATTTTCTTCTGCTTTGTGCTCTCACTTTTTATCTTCATTTCTTTCCTCTTAATTTCACTACACCTACTTTTTGGGTTCAGATTGGGGTTCGTACATGCATTGATTGGGTCAGCAAAAACCAGTCAAATTTTGCTTAGACTACAATGAGGATGATAGTGCCAGCAGGATTTCTTAAGGTTTAGGCTTGACTTGCACTACAAAGAAAAAGTGATGATGGATTATATACATAGTTTCATTAACTATACTAGTACATACTATGTATACTATGTAAAATTCTGGTACATAAGGTGCATTCACACCTAATGTTAAGCCAGTGTTAAGTGAAAATCTAGGTGTCATCTTAGATGGCACCGAATGTTAAGTGGGTGATTGTTTAATATTAAATGAATTTTAACATAAAATCTTTGTGGTAAATAGGTTTAGGTTCTAACTAACTAGCTTGGTGTTTGGGGACTTAATACTAGAGTCCTTAACACCAAGTGTGAATGCACCTATAGTATACACCAGTGTCAGGTGGGAAATGACAAAAAACACCCGACGCTGGTGTATACTATGTACGAGAATTTTGAGGGTCCAATAACTAGGCTGGTAGACCCTTCTATTACACGTGAAGCCCTCCTGAAAAAGTTTTAGTGTATTTTGGAGGCCTCCTGAAAAAGTTTTACTGTATTTTGGAGGCCTTGTTACGACAAAAAATTTGCCTCCCCAAAAGGGGGGCACATTTCAAAAACTAAATCCCCTCCAGACCCAGCATCTCATCCTTGAAACATGCGCACCCCTTTTGGCTGTCGTTTTTTCCCATCTTGCCTGAAGGGCACCATAGAAGGTTTCTATATTTTTTTTAAAAAAAAATGTTCTTATTTTTCAGGAGGTCTTTACACCGGGTAAGGCCCTCAGGGTTGGGTGTTACTAGGATTGGGCCCCACTGAGCGGCTCCGCACTGTGTGGTGCCCTTCTACTGGAATTGCTGGGATGGGTCATTTTGGGAAAGAACAAAAAAGCTATTTGAACAGAAGCTGCCCTAAAAGAAAGACCTTTACGTCAGGGAATGTAACCACTAGGTCATATTCTTTTCACCTTTTATGGCTTGGCCTACTGCCCTTGCCTTAAGGGCTCATTAGGGAGCAGAATGCACCTAAGGGGTGCCATCTTAGGACATAAAATAATTTCGTTAGCCTTAGGTGCATTGTTAGGACATAAAAGAATTTCGTTGGCCTTAGGTGCAAAATTAGGACATAAAATGATTTCGTTGGCCTTAGGTGTATTGTTAGGACATAAAATAATTTAGTTGGCCTTAGATGCATTGTTAGGATGACATAAAATAATTTAGTTGGCCTTAGGTGCATTGTTAGGACATAAAATAATTTCGTTGGGCTTAGGTGCGTTGTTAGGACATAAATAATTTCGTTGGGCTTAGGTGCGTTGTTAGGACATAAAATCATTTGGTTGGCCTTAGGTGCATTGTTAGGACATAAAATAATTTCGTTGGCCGTTCTGCCTATTGAGAGGTAGTTTAGAGTTTAGACTCTAGAATGCACAGAATATTTCAATTTCTTGGCAACTGCTGAATCTGCAGCTAGGAAAGGCAGCAAGGGCAGGTAAAGTACTTTCACGGTATTATGATATATGCCTCTAGGGTATGCTCTCTGGTACAAATGCCTGTTGGCGGCTTCACGTGCATGAGTGGTATGGTGTATCGAGAGCCGAAGACAGAGAGAAAAAAGCATGACAATGATCAACAGATACAAACCTGTAATTACAGAACAAGCGGTTCAACAGTTCCCCATTCTACTTCTTCAAGGCAATGATTGCACCGACGCGAGAAAAAAATGCACAAAACTGAAACCCTCAACTAGTGCAAATGCAACACTGCAAAACCGTGGGAAATCCTGATCCAGCAGCTAGCTACACTAATGGCGATAACGCTATTTCAAAAATTCCCTGTTTCACAACCCAATGTTGTAGACGCTTTCTCTTTCCATGTGTTATGGTGATATAAAACGTTTGAGATTAGGAGTTCGGAGCTTTCCTCGCAGTGAGAGTTACCAAGAAGAACTGGGATTGCAACATTGAATTCAAATTTAAAGGGTCCACTCAGCAATTGTTTCTTTAGTATCTGAGATCTTGGGCGAAGGATCTGACAAGTTGAGGCTAATTTGATGCCGGGAGAGTGTAATTAGATCTTCTCTCTCACAATGAGCGTGTTTCTCGTCGCACTCATTGTTCCCCCCATTGCCACCTGTTCATCACTCCCTGCATGTACTATCACTTCCTGTGGAATCATACCCATCTCC
>Ga0116228_10004941_pt1 | contig 11854 bp, 11 predicted proteins | sample S1TSphfallax_2_FD_89694 | JGI IMG/M metagenome (GOLD analysis project Ga0116228, IMG submission 89694) | Host-associated microbial communities from peat moss isolated from Minnesota, USA - S1T2_Fc - Sphagnum fallax MG | ecosystem: Host-associated > Plants > Peat moss > Unclassified | place...
ATGGGCGACGGCAGTGTCCACCGAGATCACCAGGTCTAGATTGGCGATTAGGGCCGCGGTATCGGCGAAGTCTTCCATCTCTTGCATGAGGTCGATGAGGGGAAACTCTGCGGGTGCGGCTAGGCCAGCTTTTTGCAGGCTAAAAAACTTCAGCCCGCGAATTTTGAACAATGGGGCCAGGAATTCGGGAGAAATCGAGCGCCGCCGCTCCCTTGACGCCAAGTCAGGACAATGAGTCTTGGGATTGCCTGCCCATACCAAACCAATTCTAGGACCTTGACCGGCTATCATGGAAAGGCGTTGCCGCCATAAAGCCGCCGCGCCTTCATCGGCGCGTAAATACGGCGTTTTGCCGGGAATGGTTGCAACGGTCGTTCCAAACAGCCGTGGTAAACTCATCATTGGCGCGTGAACATCAAAGTGCGGCAACGCATCGCCTTGGCCGACGACCTGATCAACGCCCGGCAGGTTGCCAAGCAGCCGGACCAACGGTCTTGGTACTTCCAAATTAACACGCATCCCATGTTCAGCCGCCAGTGTTGCATAGCGGCAGAATTGTAACGTATCACCAAAGCCTTGCTCGGCATGGATCAATAAGGTTTTCCCTGCGTCAATATCTCCATGCCATATGGGTTGCGCGAAATGGCGCTGAGAATCAGCCATGTGTCTGTTCTTCCAGCGCCACTCGTACTGATCCCAGCCTTTCGGGAATAAACCCATTCTCAGTAAAGCGCAGCTCTGATTGAAGTTGAATCCGGCATCGCCAGGAGTGAGGCTTATGGCCGTGTCGAAAGCGGCAAGGGATTCTTCCAGCCGGCACAGATGATCAAATACAATGCCCATGTTTTCATGGGCCTTGGCATAGCCAGGCTGGATGCGGATGGCGGTGTTGCAAGCGGTAAGCGCCTCATCGAAACGGCCAACAGTATCCAGCAGAGAAGCCAGGTTTGAATGGGCCTCGGCATAATCAGGCTTGAGGCTGATGGCCTTGTTGTAAGCGGCAAGTGCTTCATCCAAGCGGCCAAGTCCACGAAGCGCGTTACCCAGGTTTGAGTGCGCTTCAGCATAGCCAGGCTTAAGGCCAATGGCCCTATTACAAGCGGTAATGGCCTCATCGAAGCGGCCAAGGGTACGCAGCAGGGCGCCGAGATTTGAGTGGGCTTCAGCATAGTCAGGTTTGAGGCTGATGGCCGCCTTGCAAGCGGTGAGGGCCTCGTCGAAGCGGCCAAGAATACGGAGCAGAGCGCTCAGGTTGGAATGCGCTTCAGCATGGTCAGGCTTGAGGCCAAGCGCCGTGTTGCAAGCGGTGAGCGCCTCATCGTACCGGCCAAGCATACCCAGAAGAGCACTCAGGTTTGAATGGGCTTGCGCATAATCAGGTCTAAGGCTGATGGCCGCATTGAAAGCGGTTAAGGACTCATCGTGGCGGCCAAGATTGCCCAGCAGGGCGCCAAGGTTTGAGTGGGCTTCAGCATAGTCATGCTTGAGGCTAATGGCCTTGCGGTACGCGGTGAGGGCTTTATCGGCCTGGCCAAGCCCCTGCAGCGCGTTTGCCAGGTTGAAGTGGAAGGAAGCGTCATATGGTTTCGCTGCAATCGCTGCGCAAATCAATGAAACGCTCCTGTCAAACGCGCCGGCCTGATAAGCCAGAAGCCCGCGCGCGTGCAGATCATCGGCACGCAGAATCACGGGGTCGCGCGGCGCCTGCCCCTGGCCGCGCGATGCTCGGCGTTGCTGGCGGTTCATCGGCTCAAGCCACGGCGTCTGGCGGATAAACGTCCAACGCTCCGCAATGGCCCTGGGATGAAATTGCCGGTCCTTGCCCGCCGCCGAGTTGCAATTTGTTCATAGCGGAGCGGGAGTGATGGCGCGGAAGGTTCCGGCGAGGAATAGAGTCATGCTAATTCCTCTTAAATCATGAGTTTATGCTTTTGCATAGGACGAAGCTGGCCGTTCAAGTGAATCGCCGTCGACCTTCACGATGAAAAAGCTGCCCAATCAAGGCGGTGGGGTACGGAAGGGCGCCCCGCCCTTGTCTGGAAACGCCAGCACCAGCACTGAAAAATCATCGTCCAGGGGGCCGGGGCGGGCGGCTTGGCGGACGGACTGGTAAAGCCGTTGCGGCTCGGCAAGGCCAGCGATGGCGGGCTGGCGGATGATGGTGCGAAAATCTTCCAACCCCCATTGCTGCCCGCCGGACGAAACAATTTCAAAGGCGCCGTCGCTGAAGATGAAAAGCTTGGCGCCGGGGGGGATTTCAGCAATGCCCGTTGTCCATTTGCCGAAGGGCAACATGCCGATGGCGGGGCCGCGGTGCCAGATGGGCTCGGGGTCTGGTGCTTCGGGCGTGATGAGATAGGCGGGGTGGTGGCCGGCCGCGCAGAAGCGGAGGTTCCGGGTGGGCAGGTGGTAGGCAAAATACCAGATTGTGAGCATCAGGCCGTTATGTTCCTCCATCGGGAACACCTCGTTCAGCCCCGCCGCCACCTGTGCCGGGTCGGTAAAATTCACCCCCGGCAAGGCCCGGCGGCGCAGGGTGTTGGCGACATTGGCGGCATGCATGGCGGAGCCGATGCCGTGGCCGGAAACATCCAGAACGAAGCCGGTGAAGACGGAATCGTTGATGTATTGGTAGCCGAACGCATCCCCGCCTAGCTTGGCGGAGGGGACAAAACACCAATCGGCGCGTACCGGGCCCTCGCTGATCGGCTGTGGCAGGATGGCGCGGACATAGTCTTCCGCGCGCTTCAAATCCGCCGTCAGCTCGGCTTCCTCGGCCATTTCGCGCAAATCCCGGCGGTCGTAGCGGATGGGGAATGAGCCGAGGGTGAATTTGGCGCCGCTGCGCAGCCTGGTGGGGCGTTCCAGCCGGGCCCCGTCCACGTAGGTGCCGTTGGTGGAGGCGAGGTCGCAGATTAATGCGACGTCGCCACGCAGCTCGATACGGCAGTGCCGGCGAGAAATTTCGGGGCTGGCGATCGCGATTTCGGCCGGGGTGGTGCGGCCGATTGTGACGCCCTCCGGGCCGATTTGCACGCGCACGGGCGATCCGTTGTCTGAGAAGGTGAGGAAATGGCCGAAGGTGACCGCCTGGGCGACCGGCGCAAGAACGGTGCCCACCATGGTGCGCTCGGCGCCATCATCCTCCGGTTCGGTCTCCACGGCCTACCCTCATGCTTGTTGCAACGAGTCTGACATGGAATCGTCACAAAAATCCAGCTTTTTGCTGTCTTGTATACCGCTGCTGCGTCTGGCATCGTTGCACGTGGCTGGCCGATCCCCGGGCGCCTTAGCGGAGTGAGCTTATGCCGATTGTCATTGAGGATATTGAGGGCGGCATTACCAAGGTGGTGCTTTCCGGGCGGATTGATATTGCCGGGGCGGCGCAGATTGACATGCCGATGAGCATTGTGGGCGGCACCAAGCGCCATGTGGTGGTGGATTTGTCGGAGGTGGAATTTATCGCCTCGCTGGGGCTGCGCAGCATTGTGTTGAGCGGCAAGGCGGTGCTGAACAAGAAGGGCAAGATTGTGCTGCTTGCCCCGCGGCCGGCGGTGGAGGAGGTGATTACCACCAGCGGGGTTGATGAGCTGTTCAAGATTTATCGTGATGAGTTTGCGGCGATCGCCGCCGTGGCGCCCGACCCTGCCTGATTCTTATTCTGATGGCCAAGCCGGACAGCGCGCCGGAGCAGCTACGAATCACCGCCGCCCCGGCCGATTTGGCGCGGGTTTATCCGTGGCTGGATGAGGTGGCGGGGCAGGATTTGCCGCCAAAACTCTTGGAAGCGATGCATATCGTTTTGGAAGAGGCGGTGATGAACGTGGCCATGCATGCGGTGCTGCCGGAGGATGCGCCCGAAATCCTGGTCCGGTTCACCGCTGCCGGCGGTGTTGCCGAATTGTTGATTGAGGATGCGGGGCAGGAATTTGACCCGGTTACGGCGCCGGAAAAACCCCGGCCAAGATCGTTGGCGGAGGCTGAGCCCGGTGGGATGGGGCTGAAACTGCTGCGGCGTTATTGCACGGATATGGAATACGAACGGACGGGCGGGCGGAATCGGCTTACGTTGCGGTTTGCGACCCGTTGACCATCGCATTCACAGAAAGTGTAGACCGAGATGTTCGGCCATCGGCACAAAATCCTTGTCGTTGTGCAGAAGCAGATATTGGTTTTCGATGCAGAATGTGGCGATGATCATGTCGATTGTTTTTCGGATGGTGACGCCTTTTTGCCGGAGGCGCCGGTCATTGCTTGCGGCGAGAACGGCGAGGCTGGCGGTTAGCATCGGTACGAATTCGAATTGCCGCATAAACTGTTCGATCTGGCTGGCGTGCTGTTGATCTCGCGCGCCTTGCAGAACTTCCAGTAAAATCAGGTCACCGACCAGAATCCGGCTCATATCTTCGATGGCGCGCAGCTTGCGGACGGGTTCAATGTCCTGGGCTCGGAGATTGGCGATCCAGACTGAACTGTCGACGACGATCATCTGAGGTCGAGATCACGGCCCTCCCGCATGGTGTCGAGGTCACCCTCCCAGCCGAGACCTGCCATGCCGGCGACGGCCTGTTTCTGGCGATGCTGGCGCACGAGCCGGCGAAGCGCCTCCTCGACCGTCGCCTTCTTGGTCGGGAGGCCGGAAGCGTCCATCGCCGCGGCCATAAGGTCGTCATCGAGGTCAATATTGGTACGCATGGCGGCCCTATGTGTATAAGAAGCGGCTGGTTATACACATAGTCTTCCACGAATGCAATCCTCGCTGCGCTGCGCTTTGCGTTCTAAATGCGCACCCCATGCCAGACCGGTCCATGCGCCTTCCCAAAACCTGGCGCCTGCAGGATGGCGGTTTGTAAATAATGCCGCGCGCGATGCACGGCGTCGGACAAGGTCATTTTTTGGGCGAGGCCGGTGGCGATGGCGGAGGCCAGGGTGCAGCCGGTGCCATGGGTGTTTTGGGTGGGGATGCGGGGGAGCGAGATGGTTTCGACGCCGCCTTCGTGGACCAAAGTGTCGGTCAGCATGTCGCCTTCGGCGTGGCCGCCTTTGATCAGAGCGGCGGCGGCGCCCATCCCGAGCAAGGCGCGGCCGGCGGCCTCAAAGTCTTGCGCCGTTTGCAAGGGCAGGCCGGTTAGTTTTGCGGCCTCCGGCAGGTTGGGGGTGATGATGGCGGCATGGGGAATCAGGCGGTCGCGCAATGCCGTAATCGCGTCATCGGGGAGGAGAACCGCGCCGGAAGTGGCGACCATCACCGGGTCCAGCACGATGGGGATGTCCTCCGGCAGCGTGCCCGCCACCGCCGCGATAATCTCGGCGTTCGCCAGCATGCCGAGTTTGATGGCGTCGGCGCCGATGTCGTCCAGCACGGTTTGGATGGAAAGGCGGACGAAATCCGCCGGCATGGTTTGGATGCCGAAGACGCCGAGGGTGTTTTGCGCGGTGACGGCGGTAATCGCCGTGCACGCATAGCCGCCGAGAGCGGAAATTGTTTTGATATCGGCCTCGATGCCGGCGCCGCCGCCGGAATCCGAGCCGGCGATCGTGAGAACCCGCGCGATCATGCGGCTTTGGCGATGGTGACGCAGAGCCCGTCGACGATTTCCTGGACCAGGCCGAAATCCTCGCCTTCGGCCATGACGCGGATCAGCGGCTCGGTGCCCGAGGCGCGAATGAGAACGCGGCCGGTTGTGCGCAGCCGGTCGCTGGCGGCGGCGATGGCGGTTTGGATGTCCGGCAGGATGAGCGGCGAGGCGCCGGCGTAGCGGACATTGCGCAACAGCTGCGGCAGCGGGGCAAAAACGCGGCAGGCTTCGGAGGCGCGCTTGCCCGAGCGGACCAGCACGGCGAGGACCTGCAAGGCGGCGATCAAACCATCGCCGGTGGTGGCGAAATCCGAGAGGATGACATGCCCCGATTGCTCCCCCCCTAAATTGATCTTTTGGGCCCGCATCGCCTCCGCCACGTAACGGTCGCCCACCTGCGTGCGGTGCAGCGAGAGGCCGAGGCCGGAGAGGAATCGCTCCAGGCCGAGGTTGGACATCACGGTGGCGATCACGGCGGGCGCGGATAAGCGGCCATGTTCCTGCATGTCGCGGGCGATCAGACCGAGAATCTGGTCGCCATCAACAATCTCGCCCCGTTCATCGCAAATGATCACCCTGTCCGCGTCACCGTCCAGCGCAATCCCAATATCCGCATGGTGCTCGATGACGGCTGCCGAAAGATTTTCCGGCGCGGTGGAGCCGACGCCCTTGTTGATGTTGAAACCATCCGGCTCGACGCCGATGGAGATGACGGTGGCGCCAAGCTCGTACAGGGCCGAGGGGGCGACCTTGTAGGCGGCGCCGTTGGCGCAGTCGAGCACAATGCGCAAGCCGTTCAGCCGTACCCCGCGTTCCAGCGAGGATTTGGCGGCTTCGATATAGCGGCCGGCGGCATCCACCAGGCGGGAGGCGCGGCCGAGCCGGTCCGGTGCGGCGAGGCGGCCGGAGAGGTCGGAGTCCATCAGCGCCTCGATTTCGGCTTCGGTTTCGTCGGAAAGTTTGGCGCCGTCGGGTCCGAAAAGTTTGATGCCGTTATCCTCGTACGGATTATGCGAGGCGGAGATGACGACGCCGAGATCCAGGCGGAGGCTGCGGGTGAGCATGGCGATGGCGGGGGTGGGGAGCGGGCCGGCCAGGGTGACGTTCATGCCGGCGCCGGTGAAGCCGGCGGTGAGGGCGGGTTCCAGCATGTAGCCCGAAAGCCGCGTGTCCTTGCCGATAATGACGCGGTGGCGGTGGCTGCCGCGGGTAAACAGCAGCCCGGCGGCCTGGCCGAGTTTCAGCGCGATTTCCGCGGTCATGGGTGCGGTGTTGGCGGTGCCGCGGATACCATCCGTCCCGAACAGCCGGCGCTTGGAAACATGGCTTTTCAAACTTCTGCACTCCCGGCTATGTGCCCCGTCAACGCCGTCCATATTTTGATGCCCTGGATGGTTTCTTCAACGTCGTGGACGCGCAGAATATGCGCGCCTTGGGAGAGCGCGTATAGCCCGGCGGCCAGTGAGCCTGGCATGCGCTTCGCCGGGTCTTTTTCGCCGCCGAACTGGCCGATGAATTTTTTGCGGGACAGGCCGATGAGCAAGGGGTGGCCAAGGGCGGCGAATTTCTTGGTGGCGCGGAGGAGGCGCAAATTCTGCTCCCCGATTTTGGCGAAGCCGAGGCCGAGGTCGAGGGCGATGTTTTCGGGCCTGAGTCCCGCCGCCACGGCTGCATCCCGGGTTGCGGATAATTCCGCCAGCACGTCTTCGACCAGGTTTGCGTAATGGGCCTGGCAGTTCATGGTCATCGGCGTGCCGCGCATATGCATCAGCACCACCGGGCAGTCGCGCGCGGCCAGCAGCGTTGCGGCCTTCGCGTCGTGCTTGAGCCCCGATATGTCGTTGATGATGGCAGCGCCCGCGTCCAGTGCCGCCGCCATGGTGGCGGCGTTGCGCGTGTCGGCGGAGATGACGGCGCCGGTGGCGGCCAGGGCGGCGATCACGGGGATGATGCGCGACATTTCCTCATCCGGCGTCACCGGGGCGGCGTCTGGGCGTGTGCTCTCGCCGCCAATATCCAGAATATCGGCCCCCGCCGCCAGCATTTTTGACCCTGCCGCCATGGCCTTCTCGGGCGCAAAAAAGTCTCCGCCATCGGAGAAGGAATCTGGCGTGACGTTAAGAATTCCCATCACCAGCGGGCGGCGCAAAATATCGAATCCGGCCCATCGCACATTGTTCATCAACTACGCGTTAACCACGTTTGTGCACTTGCACAACGCATTACAACTGTGACACTAATTCGGAACCATGATTGTTTCTTTTTCTCGAAAATTCGTCTTTTTTCATAATCCGAAATGCGCCGGCTCCAGCTTCCGCGCGGTGATTGCTGAACATCACGATGACCCTTTCAATTTCTGGGGCCTGCATTTCGCGCCGTATTTTCGCGCCGAGCTGGATTTCGCGCATTTGCGATCATGGGAGCTTGTCGCACTGTTCCCGCAACTCGCCGAGGTGGCGGCGCAGGGCAATTCGCTGATTTTCGTGCGCAACCCGTATCAGCGGTTTCTCTCCGCGTTCCGGGAATATGTCAGCCGGTACCACCCGGAGCTTGGCATGGAATCCATGGGGCCGGAGGCGCTGCGCTTGCTGGTGGAACAGTTTCTGCCGGAGATTGCAGTCAGCCGGATTTTGTCCGATCCGCGCTTTGTGCATTTTTCACCGCAAATCTGGTTCATCCGCCACGGCGCGCGGGACATGGTCCGGCATATCGTGCCGATTGGGCCGGAGCACGGGTTCATGCATCATGCGCTGCACATGCTTGGCCTGCCGGCCGCACCCATCGGCTGGGAAAACAGTACGGGCTACTCGATGCTGCATGCGCTCGCCTCACCGCGCATCGTTGAGTTCATCAGCCAACTATATGAGCAGGATATCGCCTATTTCCGCTCGCAACCGCGGCTCTCCAGCCTTGCCGAGGTCCCGGCCGTCGATGACGGCTTTGCGATACGCGGATATGAGGTCTGGCAAAGATGATGATTGCCATCTGGCCGCGGGACATTAGATTAACCATGCATGGTGTCGCTTCCCCGTCCGGTTGAGATCGTCAACAAATCCGTCCGTCTTGCCGGGCTGGCGGTTACGCGCAACATCGTCTTCGGCCCGGGGCCTCGGGACAGGCTGGATATTTACCGGCCGGCGGGGTCTGCCGGTCTGCCCCCAGCCGGGTGGCCGGTCATCGTGTTTTTCTATGGCGGGTCCTGGCAATGGGGCAACCGGGCGGATTATCAGTTTTTTGCGGCGTTGCTGGCGAAAAAAGGTTTCGTCGTCGCGGTGCCGGATTACCGGCTGTATCCGGAGGTGAAATTTCCGGCATTTTTGAATGATTGCGCGGCGGCGGTGGCGTTCATGATGAAGAATGCCGGCGACCATGGCGGGGATGCCGGGCAGGTGTTTCTGGCTGGGCATTCGGCGGGGGCTTACAATGCGGTCTCCCTGGCGTTGAACGCGGCGTTTTTGCAGGCGCAGGGCAGCAGCCCGGATGCGCTGGCCGGGGTGATCGGCCTGTGCGGGCCGTATGATTTTCTTCCCATTCGGGATGCCGTGATTAAGGATATTTTTTCCCCGCCAACGGATATCCGGCTGACCCAGCCGATCACCTTTGCGCGGGAAGGCACGCCGCCCATGTTTTTGGCCCATGGCGGGGCGGATTTGACGGTGTTGCCGCGCAATACCACCGCGCTGGCGGCGCGGCTGCGGCAGGCCGGCAGCGTGGTGGAGACGCGGATCTACCCGAAGCTCGGGCATATCGGGCTGTTACTGGCGGCTTTGCCTTATCTTTCCTGGCGGGCGCCGGTGCTGAAGGATTGCCTGGCGTTTATCGCCGGCTGCCGGGCGGGGGAACATAACGCCGCGCGGTCCGAAATTTCAGCGCCGGTGCCAGGGTTGAAAGGCTAGTGTCCCGAATCTGAAGTTCGCTATAGGGCGCGAACTCCAGATTCGGACCACTAGCCCTTTATTTTCAGTGGCGTGCTTATCCCTGAAGTCCGCCATATAGTATGACGGACTTCAGGGGCAGGACACTAGAGCGCGATGACATTTAGATGAACCGCCCTGCGGTTCATCTAAATGTCTGAATCGCCCTCTAGGAATACTTTAGAGGCGGATTCAGATTTGAGATGGCATCGCGGAGCGATTCCATCTCAAATCATCCGGCTCTAGAACTCATCCCAGTTATCCGCGCCGGCTTTCGTCGGCGCCGGGCGTGCAGGACTGGCTTTGAATTTGCCGATCGGCGCGGCGGCTTTGCCGCGCGATTTTGCGGGCACGGGCTTGCGGGCATGGGGCTGGGCGGCAGAACCAATTTGGAATTGGTTGACGAGGTTTCCGAGTTCCGTGGCTTCGCCGGACAGGCTGTGGCTGGCGGCGGTTGCCTGCTCAACCATCGCGGCGTTTTGCTGGGTTACCTGGTCCATCTGGTTGATGGCCGCGTTCACCTCGTGCAGGGCGGTGGCCTGTTCCTGCGCTGAAGCGGCGATTTCCGTGACCAGGCGGTTGAGCTGTTCCACCTGATCCAGCGTGCGGGACAGCGCTTTTCCGGTTTCGCCCACCAACGTCACACCGCTTGCCACCTGCGCGCCGGAGGCGGCGATGAGGGTTTTGATTTCTTTCGCGGCGTCAGCGGAGCGTTGGGCCAGCGCGCGCACTTCGGTTGCCACCACGGCAAAACCACGCCCTGCGTCACCGGCCCGCGCCGCTTCAACGCCGGCGTTCAGCGCCAAAAGGTTGGTCTGAAACGCGATTTCGTCGATGACGCCGATAATATTGCCGATTTGTTTGGAAGAGCTTTCAATGCCGGTCATCGCGGCGACGGTTTCCCGCACCACGCCGCCGGAACGCTCGGCATCGGTTTTCGCGGCGGCGACAACCTCGCGGGCTTCCTTCGCACCTTCTGCGGTTTTGCGCACCGTTGCGGTGATTTCATCAAGTGCCGCTGCGGTTTCCTCCAGGCTTGCGGCCTGCTGCTCGGTGCGGCGGGATAGATCGTCGGAAGCCTGGGTAATCTCGTCCGCGCCGGAGCGCACGGCTTGCGTTGTCCCGGCGATTGCCTCGATGGTTGTTTGCAGCGTGTCCATGGCGGCGTTGAAATCGTTTTTCATCGGCAGATAGGACGCGGCGACGTCCTGGCGCAGGCGGATGGTCAGATTGCCTCTTGCCAGCTCGGCCAATGATGCGGCCATGCCGTCCACCACCAGGCGCTGTTCCAGGCCGGAGGCTGCAAACGCGGCTTCCACGTCTTTCAGCTTGATGTCGAGGTCTTTCTGAAACTGCACGGCTGCCGCTTCAAGCTTTTGCTTTGCCGCGGCGTTGTCCTTAAAAACCCGCACGGCACCCGCCATTGTGCCGATTTCATCCTTGCGCTCCTGGCCGGCGATTTTTACATCCAGATCGCCATTCGCCAGATCCCCCATGGTCTTTGATAGCGACGAGACGAGTGTTGAGAGCGCTTTGCAGATGAAATAGCTCAACGCGAGATATCCCAGCAGGAGGGGCACAAAAATCCCGGCGAGCTGGATGGCGCTGTTCACCATCGCGGCGTTGAGATCGTCAACATAGAGTCCGGTGCCGATAGCCCACTGCCATTCCGGCACGGGCAGGTCGATTGAGATTTTTGGTTCGGGCGTACCGCCCACGGCTCTCGGATAGTAATACTTATGGAAGATCGGGTTTCCCGCCGCCGCGGACGCCACCATCGGTGCTTGGATCAGGGTTCCATAAACGTCCTTCACCTGCGAAAAATCATGCCCGATGAGTTTTTTGTTGGGGTGGGCGAGCATGATGTCGTTGAAATTCAAGACGGAATAGTAGTTTGCGCCATCGTAACGGATGTCGGCCAGGGCCTGCAGCGCGCGCTTCTGCGCCTCGGCGGTGGTGATCGCCCCGCTCTGGGCTTGCCGCACAAAGGATTCCGCGATGCTGACGCCGACCTCGGAAATTGCGCGCACCTTGTCCTGCCTGGCCGAGAGCGCCTGATTGTAGCTTCGGTCAAGAGAAATGCCCATGCCGCTCAACGCCAGCAACGCGCCGAGGGTGGATATGAGGATGAATTGACGGGTGATCGACATGCGGGAAAACAGGCTCATGGCTAGAACTCGTTCCAGTTATCGGCGGTTGCGTGTGCGCCGGTGAATTTGCCGGCGGGGGCGGCGGGGATGATGGAGCCGGGTCAGAACTCATCCCAGTTATCGGCGCCCGCTTTGGCGGGAGCCGGCGTGGCGGGGGCGTGGGTGGACCTGGTGGGGGCGTTGGCGGGGATGCGGGATTTCGCCGCCGCCG
>Ga0116228_10004943_pt1 | contig 11854 bp, 5 predicted proteins | sample S1TSphfallax_2_FD_89694 | JGI IMG/M metagenome (GOLD analysis project Ga0116228, IMG submission 89694) | Host-associated microbial communities from peat moss isolated from Minnesota, USA - S1T2_Fc - Sphagnum fallax MG | ecosystem: Host-associated > Plants > Peat moss > Unclassified | place: USA...
ATCTTTCCAATAGGTTGATTTTTCATGATGTCTTTTTATTTTTTACAACATCATATATACATTTAGTTGCACATGTAACCAAGATAATCACATTATAGTTGCATAAGGTACGCATGCTACCTAGTAGCTACACATATATTATTTAATAATACATAGGTACATATATGTATATACCTACCTACATACATACTATTTACCTACCTATATGTATATATTTACTTAATTACTAGGTAATTACCTACCTACATTAATAGAAATCAGCCAAAATGAAACCATTGCATTTGCGCCTACATGGGACTTGTTGTCATTTGTAAAAAGGTTTGGGAGTGTTTGCAACTATAAGATCAAATTTCAACTATTTTGGTCATTGTTGCAAATATGTTGTAACTATAAATAATTTCATCCTATTGATTGGATAGTTTTAAAGTTTATTTTCATCCATGGATATGTTAATATCTCCCATTAATCACATAGTCACCAAGTTAATTGCACCCTTAGAGGATTTCTATGGTGAATTAGGGTATATTATTATGTATACTAATTATGTAAATTAAATTGTATTTAGGATATATTACACATATAATAAAATTATATTTTTTTGTATATTAATTATGTATATATATGTATCATGTTCATATATTGAATATAGAAATTGATATTTCAATTTTGAAAAATGTTAACAATGTTAAATGAAATAGTGAGAAAATAAATAATGACAAAATAGTTAACCATTGGCTACATTAATAATTTAATAAATAATAATAAATAATAATAATAATATAAAAACTATAAAAAGCAAGATAATAATAATGATAAAATAACTAGCTAGGCTAGCTATTAATTATTAGTTATACTAATTATAATATATTATTGTTATTTATCAATTTTTATAACTTATAATAATGGATACAATTAAGAGGTAAACTGAACTAAATCTAACCTAGGTAACTAGCTTAACCTAACCTAACCTAACATAACTAGTTAATAAGTAATTGTTAGTACATGCGACTAGGTTGCAACTAGGTTGCAACTACAAATTTATCCCATATCTTTTTTGTTTGCTTTCAAGTTTGGAAACTATATAAATAAATGCATTAGAATATTGAAAAGGATTTTTAGTTGCATATGACATAAACAACTAGAACATAGTTGCATAGGCTAGTCATAAAAAACCATTTTTTTCTAGTGATGCATAATAATATCTTTCAAAGGATTATCAAGGCTATTAATGCCTTTGACCTACAAAATCCACTTGATGAATTATTTAGGTAAACATAAGCAATTCAAAATTTTTTTTTGAAGAATATGAACCTATAAACATCACACACATGACAATGCACAATTTAAAATCTTAAACTATTACACAAATTGATCTTCAAGGAATAAAATAAAATACTTGAGGGCATGCATAATGACGCATGATTTGGAACCTTAAACTATAATGCAAATCAATCATCAAAGGACAAGTTGCCATGCTACATCTTTGATTGCATGAAGAAGTTGTAGAAAGCCATGAACCTCTTGGGTGCAATCAAAGTCAAACGAATCAAAAACCATGTCAAACAATTGAAAAATTATAAAATTTGTCAAACATATTTATGTAATGCCTCTTTAATATCATGTTAATCAAGGAAATTTGTGCTAAATGATTTATACAAGTGTTGAAATTTTTTTAAAAAATCATTTAACTTAACAAATTGAGTTTTGGTTTCGATAAAGGACTTTTGAACTTTAAAGCAAAAAATCAATTTTATAAAGCATTAGGCTAAGGACTATTTTAATAAAGAAAATTTGATGGGAAAAAAATTGAAATGATGATAACCTACCATCCACATATGAAAAACACTCATAATTAAAAAATTGTGGTAGCTGAATTTTTTAGAAATTCAAAATATAATTTCAGAATTTTCAAATTTCAAGAGTCATTTGCTAACTATAAATGGGTCATAACGTGTATGAAATATGAAAAAAATTGTGGCTTATGATACAAAAAACTAAAGCTTAAAGGGGTGTTATATATATTAAAAAATAATTAAAACAAATCATGTAATTTACTGGGGGAATTATTAATATTTTAAAAATATGACATTGCAAAAAACATGACCTTTCATTTTGACTTGCACAAAATTTCATTGAAAACATCATATACCTCTTGAATGTTAACTATCACAATAGGTGTGATTAACGTAGGGACACTAAAAAAATTGCCAACAATTGTTTTTATAATGGGAGGCTTTTCCTTTGTAATCTTTCAGACTTGAATGATGACATTATCATCTCCAAGAAAGGCCAACCCTCCATGCCACTCCCATTGTGACTCTGAGATTCAACCCCATGAGCAAGCTTTCACTTTGGTATCTCTTCTCTCTTGAACTTCTTTCTAGTGATAAAAGTTGTGAACTCTACCTAATTACTTTTAAACCCTTCTTTTAAGCAATGTAACCTTTGACAAACCACAAATAAAACTCATAGTTGGTTACATTGCAATGGCCATAGTACTATTAGTACAAGCACAATAACTTGAAGTTCATGTTTGGATCCAAATTTGGATTTGTGGTCTTGAGAATGTTGGACTATCCAAACATCTCCATGATGTCTACATTGGTCACATGTGCACTTATGATCTATGTTTTGGGGTTCAAGCCCCTATTACTCAATCCTTTGACAATTGCAAATAACTCTTTGGTTTGGAGCTTGTAATCTAACTTTTCCCAAGTTTTGATATCTCCTTTGACTTCACAAATTTGTGCCATCTTCTCTAACCAATTTGATAAGTGATTGGAATAAGCAAAGTGAAAAATTGACACAATACAACTTAATAATGTAATAAGGTCCAACTAATAGGAACCACAACTACTTCCTAATATACTTATGTTTTTCAATGTTCTTTTGAAAAATATTTTTGAAGTCTTTTCAATACATAATTTAAATTTTGAAAAACAAATCTTCAAATTTTTGTTAATAATATTGGGTAAATTCATGCTAAAAGGACCACCCCTTGCCCCCTTGGTTGCTTAAAAATGACTATTTAATTTAGAATTTTTTTAGAAAATTCTCCAAAAATTCTTCAAAAACCATCAAAAGTTTTTTTTAAAAAATTATATTCTTATTTTAAGGTTTACATTTAATTTTTTCCTAGAATATTTCATTTAAAAATATTTTCAAGGCCATTAACATGTCCTTTTTCTTGTAAAATGAATGATTACAAGCGTTTTAAAAGTGATCTTAGGTGTCTTTCATTTATTAGATTATTTTTAAATTCATCCACATGTTCCCATGGTATAATTTAAATGTTATTATATAGATTAATCCAAAAATTTCAACAACAATTTAAATTTTCATACAAAATATGAAATATTAAGCACCAGTTACAATGTGAAATGATTGTTTTATTATGAATTCACCATATTATGTTAAGGTTTATATATAAAATTTTCCAAAACTATGTCATTTAAAAAAAATTCAAATTGTGCACTATGTGTTTTTACTATTTAATTACTATTTAATATAACTAGTTATACAACATAACAAATGTTTTTGTGTATTTTTTTATTCATTTTAGATGATTCTAAGTTTTTTGGACATGGATATCAATATATTTTATTAACATTGTATAAAAACAACTCCATTTGTAGTTCTTTCTTTCTTTACAATTTGAAATACACAAAATTAAGCAATGGTTATGACTACTAGTGGTACATGTTAGTGTAACTACACCCAATCATGTAGATGCATACAAACACCTTGAAACATTTGCATATGTATTTACAAAAAAAAGGTGAATTAGACATAAATTGCAAGAGATGCACATGTGGAAACATCTAATGAAAACCTCGTATTAAAATTGACCCCTTAAACAACCAAAGAAGTTAAAAGACAAAATTTTCACCAAAGTCATCCCAATTGAACATTGAATTTCTGGTCAATGCGGGTACTGATCCAACTAATGATAAAACCCATGTTTAGATTCTAGAAAACAATTTCACCAACAATTGCACGAAGGATTGTGTCCTTGGCATGCCATGGTTCTTTATATTGACTTTGCACTCTACATAGGTTTTTAAATTTTCAAGTGGCAAATAAGTGACATTCATGGATAAAATTCTCTCAAATGGGTGAATGCATATTCAAATGTGCAAAATAAATTATCACAAGGTGGTAGTTTTTAGTACTTGCTTAAATTTGATGCATCATGATGGACAATTGGAAAATACTTGTGATGAAATTTGCAACATATGATGGTTTGTAGGGTTTAGGGTTGGGGAATCCATGCTCAAATGAACAATTCAATTATGAATTGGAGAATAATTATAGTTTGCAATATATTTGATATGACACTACAATTGTAAAAAAAAAATGTTAATGGGAATTTTTCCATAATGTTTTCACGTATAAAACAATAAGCATAAAAAACAATCTTCTCCATCAAAACTTCCAATTTGTTTAAAAATTTTGGAGTTCAAATTAGATGATAATAAGATATTTGTTAATACATGATTATATTGTGACAATGTTGATAATGATAAAGCTTTTAGGTTATAAATATTTTTTTCTATTGAACATGAACTTGGGTTAAATGTTGTTTCTATCATTTTATAAAAATAAACTAAAGTTTTAAAATTGATACAAACTTGTACATTTCCGTAAATAAAGGTTTTTTAATAACCCTTATAAAATGATTGGTGTGGACATAAAGGCACAATTATGAATAAATTGCATGTACTCATGGTTTTTCATAATTTATTATATTTTTGAAACACAAATCAATTATACATGATTTGAAAAGGAATTCAAGATGAGTGGAATTTTATGTGTTGTTGTTTTTGATATTATATGTAGTTCGAATTTGCCTAAAATTGTGTACACCATACCATGGATTTATGCAAATGTGTTTAGGTTGGATTTTTCATGTAAGTAATGACCTTGTTTGTTAAGTGGTATTATGCCAATATAAGGAATTTTTGCAATCTTGATTGCAACACACTTCAATGTATCTTATGCTTTAAAAAGAAGCCAATGATTATGTGATGAGGCTCCTTACAATTGTCCAATGTCTACATGAAGTTAACAAAAGTGGTAATGATAATAAATATATATCATTGTATTGTCATGCAAACATGTCAAGAATTAATGTGTTCATTCACAACTTGCTTTCAAATTATAAACATAACCTTGGGGTTATGTAGTAAATTTGCAAAATGTTGAATATTAAAAGATAACAATTGAAAGCAAAACTAGTATAACAAGAAGTGTTGAACAATATTGATGAATAGCCACTAAAAGCACATGAGCAAGCTAAAAAACACAAAATCGTAATAATAAGGTGAAATATGCCAATCATCGAAAGTAACATCCAAAAGCTTAATGACCCATGTGAGAATCATTCAATGTCAATAATCACTAGCCAAAAACACATGAATAAGGTGACAAATGTTAAGTACTAAAAACAGTAGTTGAGGGCATAAGAGCAAGACAAAAAGCAATAACAAGACACAAAAATAATAAAAACATCACAAAGGAACAAGAACAATGCAAAGCAAAAGAAACAAACTAGTAATTAGAGAGTGAAAAGAAAAGAAGAATGTGAAAGTGAAAGCTTGTTGTCCTTTTAAAGGATGTCAATACGACATTTAGCAACAATTACATGGTAATTTCAAACCACAACCCTATTATATAATTTAAATGCTATTCAATAGTAGGTTAACCTAAGATGAGGTCAAAACTTTTGGTTTAACCTCTAATTGGCGATGTTATATCTATTTAAAGCAAGTTTGAGTAAGTAACATTTAATTGCTACTTTGGCAATTTTAAAATAATTACATTGTATAATTCCCACACTAAACTTCGTTTAGTTTTCAAGATGATTATTCATTCATATAACCACACAAATAGCTTAAATGACATAAGGTCCCATACACAGTGATTACTTTCTAATTCTTTCAAGAAATCCATTAGTTTTTTGAAAACCCATAAACACAATTCTTTTATTGTATTTAAAAAAAATTTTATATAGAATCATTTCTTATCAACAAAATGTAATACCCATTCAACATTCGTTGAAATTAAAATTAAAAGGTGGGTAAATGGGTTTGAAACCTTGTTAATCATTATAAGGGATTTGTGAATGGATTAGGATAGGGAGCCTATTTTGGTGGAAGAAGTGTGGACCTTGTGTGGTCCTATGAAAGGGGGATTTGGAGACTCCCTATCATCCTTGTATGGAACTTTTGAGGAAATTTGTAAGAGAGCAATGTTGTATGAAGAAGAGTAATGCAAATAATGTGTAAAGATTGTAGAATTGTGTGGATCATGTGGTAGCATTTGTTTTCTATTGTTTTTCCCTTATTTATTATTTAATATGATAGTAGTCTAATATATATTATAGTTTGATGTAAAATATTGAAGTTTTCATTTAAGTTTATTCTATTTAGTTTTATTACATATAAAATTGGTTTTTGGAATATATTAGAAGCTTGTTGGAAGGTAGTGATTGCAAGACATTAGGAGTAGTTTGTAGGCAATTTGGTGTAAGGTGTTCACCTCATGAAGGGTAGTAGGTAGCCAAGCCAAGTAGGCATTAGCTTGTTGGTTTATTGGACTAGTAGTTTTCCAAAGTTTAAATAGTTTAATTTTATTTGTATTGCAAAGTGCCTGCATGCTATGGTGTACTAATTGAAAATTAGAACTACATATAATATCAAAAGTAGCAACATGTAAGATTTCATTCACTTTGAATTATTCTAAAGATTACACATAAATGATTTGGGCCCCAAAATTCAAAGATTTCACAAGAATTATGAATACGAAATTGAGTCATAATTGTGCATTTGTGTAAATGTACACCAATAATTTAATAATTTAGGAAAAAAACCTTTATTTGATAACAAGTTTTCATTTAAAAAAATCTAAAACTTCATTTTATTTTTGTGAAATGATTAAAAAAATTTAGCCCAAGTAAATCTTCAAAGGAAGAAAATTTTTCAACCTTAAAAGATCATAAACATCAACATTACAATACCATAATGTACTAATGAACATTTAAAAATCATTTGATCTAAATTCCATGACCTTAAGAAAAATTGAAAATTTTGATGGGGAAGATTGTTTTTTATGGGTTTTTTTGTATATTAAAATTTCATGGAAAAATTATCCTTAAATGTAATTTTTTTAGTTCTTTTGTTGGAATTGTAGAGATGCTTCAAAGTTTCTTAAATCAAAATAATACTTTGCTAGATTATTATATCATTTATATGTGCATTTATTACAACATAATGTTAAATTGGGACATAAACCATCATTTATTACAAAATTTCATTGAAAATTAGTTTCCAAATTTCCACCATGATGAATGAAATTTAGATAGGTATTGAACATTATTAAATTGTGATAGTTTTTTGTGTACATTATAGCATGCAAAACCTTTACATTTTTAAAAAAATTTGTTGGAAGGTAAGGTTACATTTCACATTGTAGTCATTGAAAACTACTTTCCTCTTCGTAATCTTTGAGAGTTTTTACTTAATAGTTGTCTTCAAGTTTTTATTTTTTGGGCTACCAAGTCTATGGTTTTACACATTCAACATTAATAAAAACCCTGGATTGTTTTGGGTTTTTTGAAAACATTATAAATATTTCATCTATCTATGAAAGAAGGTAGTTTGTTTGTGTCACTACTACAGAAGTGGGGTGCAATTTACTAGCTTAAATCACTATGGGACTTTAAAAGTGAAACAAGTTCATTGCATTTTATTGATTTCACCTTGGTGAAGTTATTTCACTATAATATCATTATGTAAATATCATGTTTCATTGCTAGTTAACATGATTCATTATTATAATTTATTCTAGTAAATAAGTTTATTTCTATGTTTTATAAAATATTTTATTTATGCCACTTTTTGATATACCCTATATTATTTTAAGCTATCTTAGTTATTTTAACTTATATTTTATGTTATTATAGGCTATTATAAATTATTGTACCCTAAACTATTATATGTTATTTTACCTTAAGGTATCTTAACTAGTTTATAAGCTTTTAAGTTATTCTAAATTAAATTATTCAAATAACTTTAAGCTATACTTTAGGTTATTTTATTTTAAATTAATATATGTTATTTCAAGTTATATTTTAAGTTATTCAAGTTCATTCTACTTTATGTTAGTATAATAACTTGGAATATTAAATAATAACCTATGAAAAATAATTAAAAATACCTTACAATATAATAATTACCAATAACCTATGATATTATAACATAGAATATTCAACAATAGTTTATAATATAATAATCACCAATAGTTGTAATAATACATATAATAACCACCAATAACTTATAATACAATAACCATTAATATAATAACATTAATAACCACCAATATCCACAATAAAATATTCACTAATAGCCATTAATATACTAATCATTAACAACCACCAATATCCACAATATAATATTCACCAATAACCATTAATAGAATACCCACCAATAGTTATTAATACAATAACCATTAATAACAACCAATATCCAATAACAAAATGTTCACCAATAGCCATTAATAAAATAACCACCAATAGCCACTAATGTAATAACCACCAATGGCCATTAATATAATAACCACCAATAATTGTTAATAGAATAACCACCAATAGAATAGCCACCAATAGCCATTAATAGAATGGCCACCAATAGTCGTTAATAAAATGCCCACCAATAGAATAACTACTAATGGCCATTAATAAAATAGCCACCAATAAAATAGGTATCGATAGCCATTAATAACCACCAATAGCCTTAATAAAATAACAACCAATAGCCATATATTAGAATTGCTTAAAATTGCCAAAAATAATCTGATGTGAAATAATTTATAATAGAAAAAAGTAATTTAAGGTGAAATAGCCAATAATAACCTAGAATTGCTAATAATAACATAAGGTGAAATAACTTTTAATAGCCAAAAGTAACTTAAAATAGTTACAAGTAACTTAAACTGAAATAATTTACAACAACAAAAAGTAACATAAAATAGCCAAAAAAACTTACAATTATTGAAAGTAGCCTAAATTGAAATAAACTAAAATAACCAAAAATAATTTAGAATAACCAAAAAGTAATTGAGAATAACCATAAATAGCCGTAAATAATGTAGGGTGACATAATTTAAATTAGAAAAATAATCATATAATAATTGAAAATAATTTAACATAGGTAATATTATTATATGAATAAAAATCTTATCCATTTATTAAACTTTTTTTTTTCCAAAAGAATGGTCATTGAAATGTTATTGAATAATGATATTCAACTTTTTTTTTGTTCAAATGATTCTAAATTTTCAAAAGAAAATAAATGTAATTATGTACATTATTGAATTAAAAGAAAAAATAAACTTGAATCATTTCATTTGAACAAAATGTTAATAAAATATGAATTTTCAAAATTTATGTTTTTGGAATGTTCAAAATGAAGTATTTGATAAATAGAATGTAATGTAACATATTAATAGAACAAGTGGGGTGGCTTGATGGTAAGGGTGTTCGTCTCCATTGCAAAAGGTCAAGGGATCAAACTTTTGAGTGGTCTTGTGTGTGGTCAACAATGGTATGTTGACTGAATATTCTTTTATCTAATTCCTAGAATAGGTGTTTAAGTTGATTACGTGGCCTACCTACCTAGGTTATGGCCTACTTACATAGGCTAAGTTTTTAACCTAGGCTAGGTAGTGACATGTGTCAATAAATCATAGGTTTAAAAAGTCATGAAATTATCAATAATATTATATATTAAATAATTAAATTTTAATTGATTTCTATGCTAGTTAGTTAATTAACTAGCAAGTGAATGGTTTGATAAATTTGTATTCCACTTGAGAATAATTCATTGTCTATAACAACTCGACCCTATTCACTAAGGGGTTAAACAATTTCACTAGGTAAAAATGTTCAAATTCACTCAAAATGTAATGAAACCCAAAGTGAACTAGGACGCATTTTGAGGTAGTGTTAAAGAAAAAATATAGTTATTATTTTTGTAATGTAGTTATTTAAATAGCTAGGTGAATAAAAACTCACCCAAGTAAAGTAAAATGATTTTTGCCTACCTACATCCTAACAATTGCAAGAGGGATTATTGTGGTAATCTAGGGGATTAGGGTAGGAGGAGAAGTCATACTATTTAATTAAAAGTAGCTACCACTTATTATAATAAATGGGAGTTTGAAATTTGAAAAAGGGTATGTGTGTGTATGTGTGTGAAGAGTGTGAGGTAGAACTATTAGTCTTCAACATATACATTAGTAAAAAAATCTTTTTTTGCAACTTGTTTTATGTAATTACATGTGTCACATGCAACTAAAAAATAATTTGCATGCAACATTTTTTAGTTGCATACAACATGCATAAGACAAGTTGCAATTTTTTTCTTCCAATGATAGTAGTTAAGAAAAAATGATTGTTGTAGTAGCTTAGAAGACATTTGTATTTGATTTCTACCTTAAGTTATGGGTGCAATGACATTAATGTACATAAGCAAGCAATGTTTGGTTTTTTGTATTTAACATTAAAAATGTAATAAAAAACTTCAAATGGAATTGCTTTTACATAATGTTATTTTTAATGTATTCCAATATATATAATTTAAAAGTTTAAAATCAATTTAGTGAATGAAAAGTACCCAAAAGCACTTTGAAAACATAGTAACCAATGTTTTAAAGTAATAACAAAAATTGGAAATAGACTTGATTTTTTTTTGGAAAATGACATATTTATAGTAAATATTTTATATAAATCATAACATAACAATGTGATGAAAAATTTCAAGATTTTTCAAGATGTTTTTGAAGAATTTTGGTCAAAATATTTCAAAAATATTCAAAAATAAACACCCAATAAACAATCACCCAAGGGGGTGGGTGTGACTCATGATATCTCATTTGCACCCTAATGTTATTATTTTCTTTTGGGTGTTGAATTTGACATGCAAGTTGTCATTGACTCCCTTATTGCACCTTGATAATTGTGTTTTGCATTTTGTTATTATTTTTAATTGTTTGTTAGCTATTGATGCAATAATCATGTTTGGATTATGTTTTGTTTGTTTTTTCAAGTTTCTTAGTTTACTCTATTTCATGCATTATTGTAATGTAGAATTGTGTTCCACAATGTTCATATGAACTATTGTAGAGTTGTTCTAGCCCCCTGCAGAAGTTCTTATTCATACTGGTCATTTCTAGTAGAGTTGCAATAGCTTTAGAACTTTATAGGGTCTTGAGGAATGGGACTTTTCTAGATTGCTTTATTGTGTGTAACATTGAAATCTCCAAACCCATGACACTTCTTGTTGTGTTCTTAGTAGTGTTGGAAAGCCTTACTTAGAGTAAAGGTGCACTGAGTTGGTTTTATAATGTTCCAAGCTTTTGGTGGAGAAGTTATTGAATATTTAGCAACTTTTCATTGAAAATTCATTTAAATCAAAAAAGAAAAAATTATAGCAGAATTTGGGCACACTCTTGATATTGTTGGAAAGCCTTTGATGAATAAGATTTAATGAAGGCGATTTGGAAAATTTTAAACTTGAGGATATTAAAATTTGAGTAAATTTTCTGGTTAAAAAATTAAATTAATTTAAAAATGATTATGGAAGGAAAATTTAGTTGGGTAACCAGGTGACGCTTGGGACAAACAGCACAGACTACACTTTGTCCCTCGATTATTAGCTCTAAAGAGGCCAGTATTTTGATAACCAGTATTCCTCTAGGAAAATCCTTCAACAAGCCTGGGTTGCTACTGTTGAGGTTGGAATGGCCACTTGGAAGGCCATTAACTCCCTTCGGTCCACCCGGGACCCTAGTATTC
>Ga0116228_10004944_pt1 | contig 11853 bp, 9 predicted proteins | sample S1TSphfallax_2_FD_89694 | JGI IMG/M metagenome (GOLD analysis project Ga0116228, IMG submission 89694) | Host-associated microbial communities from peat moss isolated from Minnesota, USA - S1T2_Fc - Sphagnum fallax MG | ecosystem: Host-associated > Plants > Peat moss > Unclassified | place: USA...
TATATATATATAAATATAAATTCTCCTGTTTTAAATTTTTCTGTCATAAACATGATTAGTGTTTTAGGATTGATAACCTACCTTGGATGATAACTGGGTCATCTGAGTAGGTTATTAAAACTTTGAAAATTCAATACCAGGCGGGTAGGTTATATTTGATGGTAAAAACAAGGGCTGTGTCACCCCGCCACCGCACGGCCTTGCCATTTACATTAAAAACGTATCTTAATAATGCAAAAGAAGAATTTTGGAAATTCAAATATTTCACCCATGCAAAAATTATAATCTAAAAGGAAACCAAAATCCTTCAAGATATCATAACTCTATAACCATTTTTTATCTCAAGTTTCAACACAAGCCAAAATATTATCTTCCAAAAATCCTCATATAAAAATAGATGTATTAATTACCTAGGGGTCAAAGCCAAAATCCCTTAAGCTACTATTATACTTGGTAGGCAAGGCCAATAAATACCCGGCTGGTAGGTAGGTGTAAATCATGTCCATGGCTTTTCACACCAGAAAAAAGGCTTTGAATCTCACACAAAAGTGTAGAAAATGCAAAGCTTTATTATCTTCAAAGCACTTACATGATCAACAACAACATGGAATGGGATCCTTTATGAACTATTTGAAAAAATCCTTCAACCCATGGTCCAAACTATTGATGATTTCTATTGGCAAATGTCACAATTTTATGATTATCAAATTAATTCATCCAAGTTCGTTATTCTTAAATTGTCTCCTTGATTCTACAAATTTCAGTCTTCCCATTGGCTTTGTCAGCATGTCCACTTCTTGCATTGCTATTGGAATGTATGCAACTTCCATGTTTTCAACAGCAACACGCTCCCTAACGTAGTGATGCTCAATCTCAATGTTTTTTGTTTTTGCATGATAATAGACATGGTTCTTCACAAGTTTTATGCTAGATTGGTTGTCACAAAACAACATAGTTGGTCCTTGCAATATGTGCATATCAACTAGTAAGTTGTGTAACCACACAATTTCTTTGGCTCCTTTTGCCAAAGTCTAGTATTTTGTTTTGGTGGTTGACATTGCAATAGTTGGCTAAAGCTTGCTACTCTAGTGAATTGGCACATGTCCTAATTTGAACACCATGCTTGATGTGGATCTTCTTTTGTCTAGATCCCTACCCCAATCTGAATTTGTGTAGCTAATCAATTCTATCGTACTTGCATGAGGATAAAATATTCCATAAAATGTTGTTCCTTTGATGCATCGTAAAATCCTTTTTGCAGGAATGAAATGATTTTGTCGTGGTGCTCCAAGATACTCGCTCACACAACTCACAGCAAAGGATATGTATGGGCTTGAATGGGTCAAGAAAATCAAGCTTCCTACCATACTTTGGTACATGAGCTGATCAACGAACTTTTCTCTCATGTTTGATTGTAGTTATAATCCTACCTCCATGGAGGTTGAAATAGGGTTGTTATTTTCCATTCCAAACCTTCGCAGCAGCTTGTTGGCATATTTGTTTTTTGACAAAAAAAAATCTCGTTGAAAGGTAAATGAATTCAAGTCCAATTACTATTGCATGGTTCCAAAACTAAACATTTTGAATTTAACATAAAGTTGAATCTCAAGGTCCTTTATTGTTTCAACCTAACTTCCTCTTGTGATCATGAAATCATCAGTGTAAAGGATGATGATAATACACTTATCTCTCACAATCATGTGATATAAGTTGTGGATAATGTTGCTTCTAGTTAGACCTTACTACTAAAAAAACTTGTCAATTTTTTAATATTGTGCACATGGAGCTTGCTTAAGTCCATAGATGAGTCCAAATTCTTTAAGGTGTTCCAAAATCTTGTCACAACATCAGTCTTTTCTATCTTTTTTACCTAGTCCTTTTTACCATGTAAAAACACATTTATGGATGAATATGATGGAATCTAAAATTATAATGGTTTAAAATATAGTCCTTTTGAAAATTTTGACAACTTTTGATTCATTATTTTTTATGGGGATCAAAATATAAGGTAAAAAAGGATTGTAGTAAGGACTAAGCCCTTTTCGTCTAATGTGGTACACCTTAAAGGATTTTTACCCAAATGGTTTTTTGAAATCTACAAACTAGCTTATCCTTGCCTGGAACCACAAATCCAATAAATTGTTGCATGTAGATGTCTTCAATTAATTCTCCATTCAAAAAGGTCGTCCTCGCATCAAAGTGACAAATGATCCATCTCCTCTAAGTAACCAATGCTACTATAGTCCTGATTGTCACCCATTTGACTATGGGGGCAAATGTTTCCTCAAAATTAATCCCTTTCCTTTGCTCACATCCACGTGCAACCAAGCGTGCCTTGAATATCTCCTTTTGGTCTCCTTTTGCTTGTTTGATTCTAAATACCCATTTTGTTATTTTTCCTTTTAACAATTTTATTAGATCCCAGGTGTTATTTTCCACAATGGAGTTGTACTCTTGTTGCATTGCTTCTATCCATCTAGGATGTTGGATGGCTTCAAAATAGTCTTGTGTTTCAAGTGTTTTTGTGAGAAACACATAATCATAACTCCAATTAGGAGCATCCCTCAACCTTTGTGAAGTTCGTTTCATGAAACCTTTTGTTGGTCAAACTGCTTCTTTTGGATGATGCACTACATCATGTTCAGAATGATGACTTTGATCATTGGAATGATCATCATCATTGGTAGGTCTTTCATTTCCGTGGAATGATGGTTTGTCTACTATTGGTTCATCATCATTGGGGGTCATTGATTTTGGATTGACATTAATTGATCCTTGATCCCCATGGCTTGCCTTTAGATTGTATATAGTAAGTAGAATGGTGATATTGTTATCAAACTTCAATGCTTGTTTCCATGGTAGCGCAAATAAACCAATTATCCCCTCATCAAAGACCACATCCTAGTTAATCAACACTTTTTTTCCTTTGGGTCAAAACATCTATATGTTTCGAATCGATTGTCATACCCACCATCATGCATTTGATAGATTTGGCTTCAAGTTTGCTCCTCCGTGATTTGGAGACATGAACGTAAGCCAAGCTACCAAACACCTTCAAATGGTTAAACTTAGGTGCCTTGCCATTGTATACATGTTCTAGGGATAGTCCACCATTTGAATGAATGGGGCTACTATTTGTTAAGTCCGTGGCTGTATTAACAACCTCTTTCCACAAATAGGCTGGACAATCTAATTCCATTGCCATGCTTCTTGCTCACTCCAAGATTGTCCTATTTTTTCGTTGTACTATGTCATTTTGGTGTGGTGTTTTAGTGGTCGTCAATTGTCTCTTTATGCCATTTTGCTCACCAAAAAAGTTGATTAAAGTAAACAAAAATTCTCCACCTCAATCAGTTCTTAACATTTTGATTTTGGTCTCTCCATCCTCAATCATATTTTTGAGATTTTTGAATTTCTCAAAGGTGTCGTTTTTGACCTTCATGAAAAAGGTCCATGATTTTCTACTAAAATCATCAGTAAAAACCACAATGTATTTGGACCCTTCAAGAGATGCTTCTAGAAATGGGCCACATAGGTCATAATGAATTAATTCATTCTTCCTTGTTGACATAGTTGAACTTTCCTTTGGAATTCTTGCCTTGTGTTGTTTGCCCATCATGCAATTTCCACAAACATGCGTGATCACTTGAAGTCTTGGGATCCCAACAACTCTTCCTAGCTTTGACAATGTGTGCAATCCCTAGAAATTCAAATGTCCAAGTCATCGATGCTAGAAATTGACTATTGACCTTTCCTCAAACATCATTAGTGAAAAAACTTCTTGTTGGTTTGAATGAATTTGTTGCTAACAAACTAAAAGTTTGTATAATCCATTTGTTTGGTCTTGATACCCTTCCGCTAACATCTTGGCAGAGTCTCGTGAATTCAAAACCCAACACTTCTTTGCACTAAATAGAATGTAACAACCCTTATCTATTATGGAACCTACAAATAATATGTTCTTGGTCACTCCCGACACCAAGAGCACATTTTCAACTTGTTTAATTCTTGAGTCATGGTTGAACAAGATGCTACTTTTTTGGTGACTGAGTGGCAATGTCTTTCAATTGATTTTATTATGGAAAGGCCTACTATTATCAACAAGTCTAGTCACATGCCTAGAAGCTCTTGAATCCAAGTACCAATTTGAATCAAAGCATTTTGATTTCGACATCATGAAAGATGAGTTATAATTGGCTTGATCTTTCAACTCATCATGTGATTGAATTTAGCTTAAGTGTCCAAAGTTGTCACCCTCTTAAACTATGGTTTTTTGGTTGATCGTGGAATCCACAATCATTACTGCAACTTCAAACATCTTTGGCAACTTTTTTTGATCAATTTCAAAAAAATTAATTTTGTAAAATTCATCTCCCATGGCATTGATTAGTGGTTTCTCTTCACCATTTTGCTCTTGTCATGAAATGTATGGGCACTCTTTTGCCCAATGTCCCAATTTACGGCAATGGTTGCAACACCCTAACCATCTTCATGATGGCAAGCCACGCTTCGTCTTTGAAATTTCTAGTGCTGCCTCTGGAATTTCCAATTCCACCTTTGAAATTTCTGGTTCCACTTTTGAAATTTCCAATCATCACCAACAAAACTACAATTTCATTAGGCCTCCAAAACATACCTCCTTCCTTTGTTCCTCTAACATGAATTTTCCCATCAATTTCTCAAGACCCAATAGTTCATCTCCAATAATTATCGATTGGATGAATGACTCATAGCTTTGCGAAAAAATGTTCATGACAACATGAACCACTTTAGTTTTGTCGATAATTTTTCCAACTAAAGCAAGATTGGTTGTTGTCTCCTTAACTACCCACATGAAGTTGTTCATTCAAATCCTTTCCTCCCAATTCTCATGGAGTGAAGTTTGTTTGTGAAATATAACGTTCGAACAAGTTTTTCAACACTCGCCATAGTTTTGTTGGGTCTAGAAGATCTTCCACAATTGGGATCAGATTATCTTTGATTGATATGATCAAGATAGTTAAGGCTTTGTCCTTTCTGGATCGTAACAAAGTCGCATCCTCTATTTGTTGTACTTCAACTACAATTGTTTGTTGTATTGTTGTATCTTCCTACATCCCAACTACTTCTTCAACTGCTCACTCATCTTGAACAATGACTTGGGCATGAACAATGGATGCATTGGTACCGTTGTTATTACGATCGATTCCATTGGGCAAACCAATTCCCATTTTGCAATGTCATTATTTTAGTTATTTGTACTTAATAAATTCAAGTAATTACTGAAATCAACTTTAGTATAACTAAATTATAATGTTATGTGTGAAGTTTCCTTATTGTAGGGAAATGGTCAAAGATCTTCCTTATGATTTATCAATAAAAAAAAAGGTTTTTAATTCTTTTAACATTGGGAAACCAACATTTGTAATGTAATAGTTATAAATATCAAATTTTATGTGTTCAATGAAGTCTAGTTGCATAAGGTGGTGTCATTGTATATGTTTGTATTCATCAATAAATATATCGTTAATTTTTACATTGTTTTCATGACCTTAAATTAATAGTTTCAATGATATGTAATCAACTATGTCAATTTTTTATTTTAAAAACACTTAACACATGATCATAAATTTGTTTGAACAAAAGGTTGGTTAGAAATTTGAAAAAAATATTTCCACCAAAGATGTTATTATTAGACCTCAATATCATGACATATGAAATAAAACTATTAATATAAGATGAGAAAAAAAAATGTGTTAAAAGTGATTTTTTTCAATTTTATGATTTAACAACATTAATGAGAATCTCAAGAAAGATTTAACATTAATTAGTGACAATTTTTAAGATTTTCCAAATAGTGTAAAATTGGTGAAATTTCGCCCTTATTTACCAAAAAAATTAATCGAAATGTGAAAAAAAATTTAAACAATTGACTATCTTTTCTTATAAAATAAATAATTTACAACCAAAAAAAAAGTTTGAAGTTGTGCAAGGTGACAAGAAATGAACACTTTTCATGAAGTTGCAAGCAAAAGTCTACATATGTTATATATATGTGCTAGTTTGCATTTTCATTTTTGGGAAATATATTGGAAGAAAATGCATGCAAGTAACTAATGGTGTTTCAAAGTTCAATTATGCTACACTTTTGCAACATCTTGTTATCTAATTTGCCATGCCCTATTGCACTTTACTTAGATCATGTCAAAAAAAGATGGTCTAAAATGTTGGAAAATGAATGTTGATGAGCAAATTTTGAATGTTTTAAATGGAATATTATGTTGAGAATGTGATTACGTTGATTTTAGGTGTTATAGATATGAGATTATTGTAAGATTGTTGAAGAAACAAGTCATATAGGGCTTAAAGGTTGCCCTTCCATTCTATGTAGTAATTAAAGAATCAGTGAATTTGCTAAAATTGTATTTCATATATGGCCAACATTTATTTGTGGAAATATGTTTCTTCGAAAGTTTATGATTGGATAGTGACATTTTCATTTAATTAAGTCCTCATTTGCAAAAGAAGAAAACATATGTTAGAGATCCAATTTTAATAGAAAATAGAGTTGGAATGTTTTTAATAAGGTTATGAAATTGAAATGGCTTGCAATTAGTGGTTGATCTTTTTGGAGTACCTAAAGGTAAGTTTTAGGGGTTGTGAGAGACTTTTGCAACATGGGGAGGTTAGATTTATGGTGGTTTAAAGTTTTGAGAAAAATAAATAAAACTTTGTAGATGGAATTTCACATATCATTGGTGCAATAGATGAGTCATGCAAATCCTTGTTCTAGCACCTTTCATTGAAAGAGAAGAATCTTGTTGTAAAAAAATTTCATTTTATAATATAACAAATAATTATTGATAGAAAATGTGTATTTTGGGATTATGAATTTGGTTGGACTATTAGTATGCATAATTGGACAATTGTCCAAGTTACAATAGTTGGGAATATGTGTATTGAGGGCTAGGTTTTCCTCTATATGTTGGCTAATTAGGCCAACATATCAAATTAGGCCACGAATTTATTTTCCATTCAAGAAAAGAGGTGATTTAGCCTTGGAAGATTACAATATATATATATACATGAATGTGTGGAGTGAACATTTGGAGTTTTAATGTGCAAATGAGGGACAATCGTGAACAATATGGTCTATCGATTACGTTTTATACCCTCGTATTGATTCTACATGCATAATTTTGCATAACATATGCATTTGGGTGTAAATTAGATTCAAGAAGTCATCCCAAGGCACAACCATTACTTTGTTTTCCATTGAGGTATGGTTATTTAAATTGATGTTGAACTTTTTGTCTGAATTTTTACAACAACATCTTTTTGGGTTATAAGAATTTTAAAAATTGGAAAGTTGATTTATAAACCATGATTTTAAGCATATTTTGTAAAATATCTTGTGAATATTCTATGAAAAAGGATTTGGTCATGTGTTTTGGTGGATCCTAATATTATGTTTCAACCCATTTCAATGTCCAAGGATGCATTTGATAGGAATTAAAGAGGTTGAAGAAAATTACATAATTGGTTAACATGAGGTGAATAGTGAAGGGGTTCATGAAATTGGAGGGGTAATATCACAAAAGTTAGGCTAGTATAATTGAATGAAGGGCAAATAAGGTAATCTTAAATGTATATTGATCTGAAAAGGTATAAATATAAAAAAAATTAATTAAAGAAGATGAAAAGAATGAAGATTTACTACACAAAACCACTAATCAACATATGGTCATGGCCAAAACACATTGGAAATACAAGTTGAAAAACTAATATGCTTTGGATTTGAAATTTTTATGAATGGCATGAGTGAGTAAAAAGATATTTCCCAATTTTGCCGTATGAATTATTGTGTTTCTCAATGAAATGAATGTTCTTTGAATGCTACCAATAACTCCTTGCTATTATTAATGATTTTTTCAAAAATCTTTCAAATTTGTTCACCTTTGTCAAATGTCTTTGTGTATTGCTTGTGATGTTTAGACATCATTGTATTAGGTTTCATTAGACAAATAAATTCAACTTCCTTCACGATAGCTAACAAGTCCCTCAATAAATTTATTTGAGTGCACTTGCAAGAAAGCTTATGAACTTTTTCTTGGTACATAGTGAAGCATTCTCGTAATATCTCAAAAGTAACAATTTGATTCGGTTATAGAAGTACCACTAAGTGTAGGAATTGATAAAATGGATTAATTTTTTTTCCAATTGGGTTCAAAGTTAAATTGATAACAAAAAATATTGAAACAAACATAAAATTTGTAGAGGTATTATTATATTCGTGAGAAGAGATTATAGAATTTTCTAAACCACACTATATTCCAAGTGGTGATCTTCCCTAAAACACCTAGGAAATTTAAAAGATAACTTTTCTTTTAATGGTAGAATTATCCCCCTTTTGTACTATAGGAAGGGTAGCTTGACCTTTTTACTTTGATCTCCTTAAGGGGCAACTAAAAAATAGATTTTACTTCTAGGGTTGACCAAACTAATGCTTCCAAATTGGTATAATTGTCCTATTGCATTGGTGCTTTCAAACTAGTAATGTATTTTAGTAAAGAAACTTCACAAAGTTGTAACTTTTTCAAATATAAACTCCAACTTCAATGTTTAAAGTGTCCATTTTTCAATCATTCAAAGGACCTTTCTGATGTTGTAATAAATGTCCTAATTGGAGTTAATTTAACATCTTAAACCATTCATAAAAGTATGGTTAACATAAAATTTTGGTAGTTTTCAAACTCTTTTGATACATATTAATTTTGATATTTATGAAAATACTTTCAATTAGTATTTTCAATACTTATATAACTACTTTCAATAAAAACATTTGTAAATTTTTCTTATTAAATTTTTTTATGTAACTATTATGTAGAGCTATTAAAAATATTACTAAAGTAATAATCAAAATTGTTGTTTTAACAATAGTACTTGTAACAAACTCCACAAAGGGCAAGCTCTTTTAACACATGACATCTCTCCAATAAGTTGTCCAAACACAACCATAAAGTTTAGGAAACACCAAGAAGGTCCAATATTTTGTTAAAGACTAATTGAATTTTTAAATCCATTTTTAGTGTGTCACAGGGTTTGATTACACACCAACAAATTGTCCAAACACACACCCATACATTCACTAGCTTTTAAACATAAAACATTTGCCAATTTCCCTTCAAATTTATTTATCAAAGGAAATAGTGGGATCTTTTCATTGAGGATCTTGAGTTTATTCATGCGGATTTCACCAAGGGCATGGTCACTTGTACATGGGATTTGAAGTTTTTCTATTTGTTTCTAATGGGGATATTCCATCACATGTAATCCATAATAGTGTTGAAAATCCTAATTCCCGTACTATTGGCCACGTTGTCACAACCCTAGCCTTGGGCTTGCGACCAAGGCAAAGGTTTATTAGCACGTTGTCCAAGAGGAGTGTGAGAGAGTGTGAGCATGAAGATTCACACTCCCAAGTGAACTCCCATTTTGGGAGTTGAAGTCCCGGTGGCCTCCCGAACTTTCAAAGAGTGATTGCAAAGGTCAAAACACCTTGCATTGAAGAGTTCTTTATATCATCAAAAATTTATTGAAGTGTAGATGTCTAAAATGGGCTAGCATGACCCATTTGGACATTTGCAACACAAGTTATGACAAAAAGAAAGGCCGGGAGTCAAAACTGGTAGTTTGATTGCTGACCACAAAAAGTTGGGAATCGACTCGACTTTCGTGCGTTCAGGTGGCGTGCAACATGCCGTTAGAAAGCTCTCAACGCGAGCTACAACTTTGCTTTACAACTCATCTCGATCGGAAGTCTGAGCACGAAGTTATAGCCTCGCAAAGTTGTGGGAGTTCCAACCCTGGTAGTTTCGGGACTCCCCTTTTTTTGAGTATCGGGACAAAAAGCCATTTGGATGTGAGCCTCCTAGAGAGGTGAAAAATATACTATATGGGGGAAGGTGGTGGTGTCCCCCGAGTCCGGGTTGTGGTGAGTTTTGTGAGTCCAAAGTCGCTCGTGGCTTGTCCTAGCACCAAAGGTGCTCCAACATTGTACTAACCAACTTGTGGTTGGTTGGATGCAGATTCGTGTGAGTGAATAAATTGCTTGTCACTCTTCCTAGTCCCATCTTAGAGTTCCAACACGTCCCTCTACCCCTTAAAGTGCTGAGAGCTAGGGAACGTGCCTCGAGTTCCTAACCTTTTCGTTGTTTTCTACTTTATATTCATCTTTGAATCTAGCAAGGAGCTTGGGAGCGCATCACACGTGAAGACTAACCTCCCACTAAACATTAAACAAAAATCCTTTACATCCAATGTAAACCAAGCCCAACACCCACTAAGAAACCATCTATGCCCATAAATAGCCACTAATACAAGGAATTAACCCATCACATTCTTAAGCCCATGTATATAACCTTGAAAAATATAGTAGCATGGCAAACTAGAAGGATTTGGATTGGACTAATTGAATGGGCTTGGGAAAGTTTTGTGAACTCCATTCGGAGCATTACCATAATAAGGTTATGCATGAATTTATTTGAAATTGAATTCACCAACACGACAAAAAATAAGTTAATCATTAAGCACCACATCGATCGTTAAAAATGTTTGTGGATATATTAAATGCAATATAATTGCATCCTAATGCAGTAAGGAAGTAATTGATTGAAAAAAAATTCCTTTCCTACATTTCATGTGGCCAAAATTGGATGGTTATGAATATAATAAGTTAAAATGACATATTAATAAAGTTTAAAGGCCTCTAGTTGGAGGGGTTATGCATGAAAAGGATTGCATTTCATGTGAGAATGTTTTTTTTTAATAATCTATTACTTGCCACAAAATGGCACAAACACAAAAACAACCAAAACAAAATATTCCAAAGGTCAAAAATAGACCATGACAAAGGCATGCCTAAATTTAAATCCAAACATAGAACATGAAATTTAAAACCAATAACACATTGAATTTTACCAATAGCAATTATTATAAAAATTCAACTATCTTTGCACATAAAGTCCCCACTAAACTCATAAATACTTACATGACTTGCATTGGACCTGTGCTTACAACCTCTTGGTCTTTAAGCAAACTCCCATCATCACTATGTTTGTCATTATCTCCATGGATTTGATGGATTGCATTCTTTGGGATTAGCTCCCATTCCCATTCTAGGAACACCACCCTTTTTAAAGAAAGAATTGAAGGACTCGGACCAAGGAGTTGAAAACATGACCAGTACATGAAAAAACAATGTCATTTGTCATCAATACCAAAGTAGTTTGAAAACTAGTGATGAAAACAAATTACTTTTGCTCAAGATTTCTATAGAAGATATATGAATTCTTAGTTGTACCAACAAGGGGGGCAACCTACAATAAATTTGGACTTTAAGCAAATTCCCATCATCACTATGTCCAAGATTTTCAAGAGAGAAATAACATTGGTAGTAAGACTCCTTACAAGTGGTCAAGTCAAGGACATCTTGAGGTTGGGACTCTTTCCATCTTGTTCACCTCTTTGTGATGAGCTTGGAAAACTTTATAATTTTGCTATCACCATCCATTAGCAAAGGGGATTACTCATTCTCTTGTCCAAAGTATGCCATGTTGGCCCTAGGATAACTAATGGTTTGGGATCAACCAAACTTTGGATTGACATTGGATCCAAATCAAAATCCTTGAAACCCAATTGGGTATTCAAACCGCGGAGAACAATAAGGTTGTAAAGTTGGATGTTCAACTAGAGAACTAGGGCTAGGAATAATAGAAGGTATCAACTAGAAATAAGGAGATGGAATTGTTCTTTCACATTGTGGGTATCGACAAGAGTGGGACCTTAAGGTCTAGTGACGGGAGTTTCAATTGA
>Ga0116228_10004945_pt1 | contig 11853 bp, 9 predicted proteins | sample S1TSphfallax_2_FD_89694 | JGI IMG/M metagenome (GOLD analysis project Ga0116228, IMG submission 89694) | Host-associated microbial communities from peat moss isolated from Minnesota, USA - S1T2_Fc - Sphagnum fallax MG | ecosystem: Host-associated > Plants > Peat moss > Unclassified | place: USA...
TGAACTGTAGTAACAAATTAAAGGCAGCTCAGTCTCTGACGTAAAAGTATGCATGCCCATTGCCCATTGTTGACTAGGCGCTGCAAGAAACTAACCCTAATTTTTCTTTTTCTTTTTAAACAATCTTATCTCCTAGTTATGATGACTATGTCCCATGCCATTCGCCCAGGCCAAAGAATATGGGATTAAAAAACAAGGAGGTATTGGGAATGTCTTAGGGAACTCTTTTGGGGGGGGGTGGGGGTAGAGCACAAAGGGAAGCATGACAAACCATGCTTTTATTTTGGAGAGGGATGCATATTAGGGTTCTATGTTGGGGGAATGCCTCATGTTCCAAAAATGTAAATAACTAACTAACTAACTAAATGTGGACACACCTTGTTCCTAATTAATAGAAGCATGAATATACACCCATATTTCATCCACCTACCATTCACCTAGGCCAAGACTGGCATATAACACCCATGAGCAAAGAGATATGATATGGTATTGAAGTTTTATGGTTTCATGAATTTCTTGTGTCATCAATGCATAAGTAAAAGTCTGAACTTCGCATTCTAGAATTAATGGAAATGATTTCATGGAAAATTTAGATGAGCATGAAGTTTTGCTTTGATATTGTAAAATTCAAGGAACAAATTAAAATATATCAATATCTTGACTGTAATATGTCAAACAATTTTTTTTAGTATTGCAAAGCAATGCATTGCCCAAGTATTTATAAAAAGTTGGTGTGGTCCAATGGTTGCTCTTTTCATTTAAGTGTGATATTCAATGTTTGAATTTTTTGCAAGGTTATCACAACACTCGAGTGTTCATCTAAAGCAATGTGTTGATTTGAACATTAAGTATTGTCACATTGGAATAAGGTCAACTTAAGTCAAAGCCCAAGTCGAACTACTTAGGGGAAAGTTAAAGGCAACTCATATTCACATTATTTAGTCACCCTAAACCTTGTTTCAATCATGGGGAGGGGGACATTTAATGTTATGTTTGTAATTTACGTGCATCAAACAACTATTTTTCAAAGTATTAGGTTTTGAATTTATATTTTCCCCCACCCTATGATTATTATTTTTTTAATATGCACATATTTTACCCACCTTATATTTGTTCATTATTATTTTTTAACATCCAATTTCAATAACAAATATTAATTTAAATTTTTAGTTTAAAAAAATTTGGAGGTAGAAAAATTCAAAGTCGAAAGCCAAAATGAAACCATGGAATGTAATTAAAATGAAAAAAATTGCAATATACAAAATTTTAGTAGTTGCAAATTAATCAAAATGTTATTTCACAATAATTAAACTTACTAACAACTTGAGGTAATACCTTAAATTTTTAATGTACATGTTATTTTTTATAAAAAAATTGTAATATTAGAGATTTACACATACCTTATATCAATTATATTTTTATTTCAAAATATAAATAACCTTATTTTTGAACTCATTAACTTATTATTTTTACCCAACAACCAATATATTGCACTTTATATTTTTACTCATGTATTTTCTATTTTTTTAAAGTAATGTCCTTCTTAGGTTTCAATTGAAAATAAAATCCAATCATCACAATTTTATGGTGATAATACTTTTCTAGGCCTCAATCAAAATTTCTTTTCAACAAGAAATGAATTGTTTGTTCTCTGGATCAATGGTGGAGAATGAATCATTATTAAAGTTTTTGAAACAATGACCAACATTTTTCAAAACTTCAATTTGATCATTGAAATTTTTCGATTGTCCAATTTGGTAACTAAAGTTTTTTGAACAATGATTAAAATTTTCAATTGCCAAAACAATTGTGGAGATTAAACCACTCTTGATCGAACAATTTAAAAAATTTGGGTAGTGATTAAAATTGTTCTGAACAATGATTGAAAAAAAATTTCAAGAACTGACTGAAAATTTGGATCCCCCAATTTCACAACCAAAAATTTGAGGACCAAATGTTTTGGGCAACACCCAAAAGAATTTAAACAATGACCAAAAATTTTCAATTGTTGGATCAATGGTGGAAACCAAACAACTATCAATTAGTCAACTAAAGCTTTTTAGGCAAAAACCAAATTTTTTTTAGCAAAGATTGAAATTTTTCAATCACCCAATTTGGCAAAACTAATGACAACCAAAGATTTTTTGGCAATAACAAAGATTTCAATCACTAGATCAATGGGGAGATCAAACCATTGTCGATTAGCAACTGAATTTTTTCGAACAATGACCAAAAAACTTTCTGGCCAATGACCTTAATTTTCTCCTTTGATTTGGCAACCAAAAAATTTTGGTCACCCAATTCAACAATGAATAAATTAAATGGGAAAAAAAAATTGTTCATTGAAATTGATCCAATTGAAAACTTTAGATTGTTAAAAAAAAAGGTTGATGTTCAACTTAATGAACAAAATTGACAAGTCTAAATGAACATTGACATGACAATCGACACAAAATGAGCATTTCACATCATTTTTGACAATCCTATTTTTACAATCTCAATCTTCATCTTGAATGACTTTCATCCAACAAAGAAGAAGGTTAATCATTCCCAAAAAAATGGTTGTGTTCCTTGTGAAAATGCCTATTTTTCAAGCAAGGAACTTGTGTTCTTGAAATAAATACAACCATGTTCTCAAAAATGCCAACTGTTAATAAAAGAAAACACCCATAAAAAGGGGGAAAAAGGTACAAGATGGAAGGACCCAAGTTATGACAAAAAGAAAAAACCACCAACGTTGGTAGACCACAAGGTGAACATGAACAAATCAAGTACTAAAATCCCTCAATCACAAAAAACATATTAAATAAGGAGAGAGGAACACTCAAAAAAACATTTAGCTAAAAAGAACCTTAACATATTGTAACAACACACCTTGCCTCCACTCTTTATAATGTTAGGTCAACATTGGCCTCTACATGTAAAACGAACACAAAATCGAAAGAGGAAAGCTTCGAGAGCCCTTCACACTCCATGCCATGTTAGCACATTGACGAAGAAAACATTGGTGATGTAAACACCCAAAGACCTCTATGGCTTGAGGGAGAAACTGAACCATTGGTATTGATCATAATAAAGGCCATTCTTAGCCTAAGCTGCAACTATAGTGACAACCCCATGAGATAAAACTACCTGCAAAACCAAATATGCTCAAAGTGGTATCAACAATGACAATGTCAAAAAAACCAAAACCTTTTTTCTATGTTTGGTGATACGTTTTCTTCTATTCACTATCAAAAATTTGTGTCTACATATTCCCCCACATTTTGGTAATGGGTGTGGGTTGTGAAAACTTTCTAAAAGCAATGAACATTAAGGGCCCTTTGCCTATGTATGTTGGCAAGTTTTGTTTGTCCATTATTTTTATTTTGGGGGGGGGTTGGGGGGGGCGGGGGGGGGAGGAACAAATGGAACACTTCCATCAATGGTTTTTTAAAGGATTTTTGTTCATACCCAAATTGGTGATAATTAATAAGAATATGTAGGAAAAATTGGTAATCACCTCGAAGAAGATTTATGCAAATTTAGCTATAAGCCATAATTAAATAAAAAATCTTTAATCATCCTTCAGTATTTTGGTTACACAATGGAAATCAATTATATGAATTTGTCATTTTTTTTTCCACCTCTCATGACTGAAAAATTCCAAAATTAGTTTTTTTCAAAATTATAAATTTAATTTTTTTTTTTTGACAAAATTTTGCCAATTGAAAAAATGATGACCTCTATTAGGTATAATGAAAGTAATACAAAGATAACAACATGCCAAGGAACCTACATTTCCTCACTAATGAAGAATTGGGATTGATTATAATTTTGTTTCAAAAATTGGTTCATGCTACTTTTGGCAATGGGAAGCACAATGAGTGCTCCATGGAATCTAAGGAAATCTTGACATATCAAACCTTAGCCCTAATACACAACAATCCATTAATGATGTTGTAGCTTTGGATGTTTCCTATTTATCATTTCGCAACTCTAGATTTTATTGATCTCAAAAGGATCCAAGTACCAAATCTAAAGAGGAAAAAAAATTGTGTGAATTGATAACAAAATAACAGTTCAATTTTATTTTTCATTTTCCTATCAAAATAACAATCATAATGAGATGTTTTGGGGTACTTTCATTTGGTCATATTCATTTTCCTTCTTTAATCAAATGATGAATTCTTTGCCAACAGAGGTGATAGATCAAACATTACAAGATTTCTTAGAGCTATTACTACTTAGTGGCACATTTGTTGAGATCACCAATAGAACAAGTAAAAGGAAATGTCAATGTAAAATCTTGTCCACAAGCAAATTTGAGTAGAGTAAAAGTGTCCTCTAATTTAGAAGTCAAGTTGAATAATATATATATATATTTGTTCTAGAAATAAAATTGTTACACTAGGTTCACTTAGTGAAAGTAGAAATTGAACCTACTACAAGTTTTTTGGTGACAAAAGGGGAGCAATCAGGTGTAAAAATAGAGCTTGATATTGAGGGAGTCTAAGAACAATTAGATGTCAAATCAAAATAAATTTTGATTAGAATATAATTTATTTATTTTCTATACAAAAAAGGTATTCTTACTATAGTTCTTATATTACCATTGGTGGCAACATAGATCATGTTGGCTAACACCTCCACCAAAAAAAGGGAAGACTCTGTGTGCAATAGATCACCCAATGGCAACAAAGTTTGAACTTTATACAAATAGCCTACACTTCATTTACGAATCATGTGTTTGAAATTTTTTTTCCAAATAATGGTCATTGAAATGTTATTCAATAACAAAATTCAAATATTTTTCTTTCAAAATGAATTTATATTTTCATTAAAAATTTATATAATTGTATATATTATTGAAGGAAATGAACAAAGTTTCAATCTTTTCATTTGGAAAAATTATCAAAAAGATATAGATTATCAAATTTGAGGTTTTTTTAATGTTTAAATTAAGTATGGTATAAATAGACTAAACACTACATTATTTACACAACAAGTGGGGTGACTTGGTTGTAAAGGAATTGAACTCTATCCTTGGGGTCCAAGGATCAAACTTCACAAATAACATTGATTGTGATCAACAATGGTTTTTTACATACTTATTACCCAAACTACCCAGGTTAAGCGCTTACCTAAGTAAATTAAGTGATTTGCATAGCCACAAAAACTAGGTTTTAAACCTAGCTTAAGTGGTGACATTTGTCAACAATTACCAAAATAGAAAATAATGAAATAAAATAAAATAAAATAAAATAATGCCTTACTATTTATGGGTGCAATTTTTTTAAGGTGCACCAAAATCTTGTCACAACATCACCCTTTTATGTCTTTTTTACCTAGTCCTTTTTTACCATGTAAAGACACATTTATGGATGATTATGATGGAATCTAAAATTGTAATAGTCTAACATATAATCCTTTTGAAAATTTTCACAACTTTTGACTCATTATTTTTTATGGGGATCAAAATATAAAGTAAAAAAAACCTACAATAAGGACTAGGCCCTTTTTGGTCTATGTGGTACACCTTAAAGGATTTTCACCCTTACATTATATATATAAAATTATTATAATAAATATTTTAGTTTAAAAATTTAATGTTGCCCAAGTTTTTTAGGTCCAATTTCTAATAATGATTAAACTATGTTTAATGACTTCACATATGTTATGATTAATGGATGAAATGTGATATGTCATTGTGCCACATCATGTCCTAAATGATTATTATCCTAAACAACTTGTTTGTAATGACATAAAATTAGTCATAAACTTAATCATACATTTGATAATTTCTTCTAGTGAAATACTAGTCCCAAGAGGTATTTCCCAAACCAACCATCACCTATTAATTATAAATGGGCATGGCTCCCATGTGACATTAGAGGCAACACAAAAAGCACAAGACTTTGGATTGGACATGGTGATTGTCCCCTCTCACACCTATTAGCATGTTTTTCAAGCTTTAGATGTATCTTGTTTCAAATCATTCAAAATTGCATTTAAGAAAAAAATTGAGGCCATGGCTAAAAACAATCACCTTGAACTTGACAAAATGATGTTGGCTAGTTGGGTGAAATCGTGGATTATGTATTGTAACAAGATTTGTCAAAGAAAACCATTGTGGCAAGGTTTAAGATCACAAGAATATGGCCATTAAATAACAAGGTCATTGATGAAAAAACAAGCCCAAGCAAGGCTTTCACATATTTTAGGACAATAGGGGATGACTTGATGCTTACTCTAACAAATATGATGAACACAATCATGATGAAAAATAAAATGGGATCATTCATCGCAATGGGTTGCTGGGTGATGTAGCAACAATTGAAAATGAAGAGATTAAAGGTGAGGATCCACCTTCACCACCATAGTAGCATATCACAAACTTAATAGGCTTCATAGGTTTGTACAAATTTTGTGCAAAATTTGATTTTCATAGGTTCGTACAAAAATTGCATGAATTCCATGTTATGGTTAATATAAATGATATTTATACATATTTAATTTCTTAAATATTCAAACATTTTTTTTGAATGACATACATGAATGTTCATGTTTAACACACAAATATTATTACATAGTTTTATCCAAGATTACATCACAATAATTGCACAAATTTAGTTAAAACGTAAATCGTATATATTTCACATCAAAACATCACAAGTAGAAAAGAAATATCATTTATGTAAAAGTAATATGTATATTTTTCAAACCATTTTTACACTTTGAAGCCCATAAATGTTGCATAGACATATTGTTTTCTGATTTTTGCACGGATTCTATTGAAATTTTGTGATATTGTAAGTTTGTCAAGTGGTACTACCTAGAAATGCCACTAAGCCCCATTGTTGCAAACACCTACACACCACACAACACTGTCTTTTGTGACTATAAAGTCATGGAGGTCATCAATGCTTGATAATCTCCATAAATTATGGCTATTGGACATAATTCATTAAATATGAAATAAATATGTTTTTCACCAATGCCATGTAAACAAGTGGCATGTAGACATGGGTGTAGTCACAATAACATCTATCATAGCAAGTGCAACGTTTGTTTGATTTTTTCATGTTTTAAAATCATAATTTAATTTGATGTTGAAATTTTAAGATTTGTTTATAGGGTGCAATTTTTTTTTAAAGTGTACCAAAATCTTGTCACAACATCACCTTCTTTTGTCTTTTTTACTTAATCATTTTTACCATGTAAAAACACATTTATGGATGATTATGATGGAATCTAAAATTGTAATAGTCTAAAATATAGTTCTTTTGATATTTTTGACAACTTTTGATTCTTTATTTTATGGGGATCAAAATATTAGGTAAAAAAAGGACTACAATAAGGATTAGTCCCTTTTCATCCTGTTGGTACACTTTAAAAGATTTTCACCTTATATTGTTGTATTTTTAATATATCATGGAAACATGTGAATTACTTTGAAATTAATCCAATGAGTAAAAAATAAACAAAAACATTCATTAAGTAGTGCAATGTTTGCTTTTTAATAGTAAAAAAACTTGTAAAAGGATTTGAAAAAAAATTAAAGGACATTTTTTCCTGAATTTTAAACATAAACCTTATTAAAATATTATGAATTTTTTTAAAAAAAAATTTAAAGATTTTTTTGAACACTTTTTCAAAAATATTCCCTCAAAAGCAATCACAAAAACAATAAAAAAGCAAGAGAGTGTGGCTCATGTTATCTCGTTTGCACCCACACATGGTATAAAGCTAAAAACTCAACCTCTATGTTAGGAATGTAGGCCCTAACCTACCTAGGAATGTAGGTTAACTTAGTTAATAAGCTAAACTAATTAAAGTAGCTCACCAAGTTGAAAATGTGAAGACTTGAACCCCTCACCTTCATATTGAGGGAAGAAGTCCTTAACCCCCACTTAACCATTGCACCACATGATTTTTACATGACAAAAATTGTCACCATATTGTTATAAACAATTTTTTATAACCTATTTTATAAGTTAGGTACCTAGGTATTACCTAACAACTTAAAACCTACCTAGTGACCTAGTAAATACCTAGCTTGGTAGGTAATAGGTAGGTACCTTTTAGTAAGTAGGTGCCTACTAGTAGGTACATATATGTACTACCTATATTTCTTAGATAGGTAGGTCGGTACATATGTATTACATAATAGGTAAGTAGTACCTAGTTAAACTATTAACATAGGTAGGTTATTAATGTATGTAGGCTAGTCATGTAATTGCAACGTAGTCACAAAATAGTCCTAATCTAGTCGTGTAGTCATAATTCAATTGCAATGTAGTCATAAATTTGAATAAAAGTATATGACTACATGATTAAATTAGTACATTAGTTGTAAATGTCCAAGTCATGAAAGACACATTTTGGCATTGTGAAAGGTGGTGTAGGCGGATGCAAAAAAACTTAATTACAAGTAAATAAACAATTCAACATTATGTGAACAAGCAACATCGAGTTGAGCTTTTGGCATCATGGTCACCTTTTGCATTGAAAGTTTATGGCAAAAGGTTTTATATGGTTGTCCAAGCAAAAATTCAAGCTATTGCATAAGGTTTTTATCATGAAACCTTTAGCAATAGGTTTGACTTTGATGCACATTGATAAGAGGAAATAAGGCAAAGAATGGCACAATATGCACAAAAAAGAACAAGAATGAAAATGTAAGTTGTAGGGCATGTTTTAGCACACCTACAATGCCTAGATTAAAAATATCCAACATAAAAAGGGGGTATGGGGAAGTGTGAATTAGTATGAAGACCAAAGAATCATTAGAACAAATATAAGATGAACATAGTATGAAGATCAAACAAGCATCAACAACATTAGTATGAATATCAAACTTGCATGAAGAGCATCAACATGAAGATTTATTGAAACACAAAGAACATCAAGTGCGGATACTATAACAATAATGCAAAAACATCAATGGTGGATTATAGGAATATCAAGAGCACTAGCATGGAAACTTGCTTGAGTGCCAATTCGAAGTTCACAATAAAACATAAAAAAATGTAGCTTATTAAGATTCAAGGACCAAATTTAGGTATGTAGATATTGGTGGAATTTGCAATATAACCATGAAAATTAAAAAAGTTCCAAGAACAATTCGTGTGTAAGAATTATATAATTCGAAGACCAAGAGGTTTGGAGTGGTTGGAACAATTAGATCAAAGGGTGAACAAAAGCTCTAGCTTTGTGAAGATTAGGAATCGACATGAAGAGGTCTAAAGGACCAAATGATGAACATGACAAAATTGAAGCTTAAACAAGTAGGATCACATGGGGCTTTATCATGATGAGTAAGTGGTCTAGGTCAAACACCATACCACCATCCAAAGCTCTAGTAGTTAAACCAGTCCAGACATGAACAAAAGCTTTTGCATCAAGATCAAAAGATGAACATGGCAATAACAAAGTTCAAACCTGGGAAAATGCAAGGCCAAGAATAAAGAGCAAAGAGGTCTAGCTAGTATACTAGGAGATGAGGAAGAGGTCTAGGTCAAACACCACAAGACCATGAAAAACTCTAGCAATAGTCAAAGAACTCTAGTAGCAAGACTAGAAAGTGAGCATGGTAATAACAGAGTTCAAATTTGGGATAATGCAAGGCCACGAATAGACAGCATAACAATCTAGCTAGAGTACTAGGAGATGAGGAAAAGGTCTAGGTTAAACACCATAAGACCATCAAAAGCTCTAGCAATAGTCAAAGAACTTTAATAGCAAGATGAAAAAGTGAGCTCATGGCAACAACAAAGTTCAAACCTTGGGAGAATGAAAAGCTAATAATAATGAACAAGAGGTCTGGGTACAGTAACATGAGATGAAGAAGAGGTCTAGGTTGAACACTTTAAAATAATAAAAAAACTTAAGAATAATTAGAAAGCTCCAATGACAAAGGTGTTGGCAAGCTATGGTCTACACAATTTGAAGCAAATTTGGAACTACATATAGTATCAAAAGTAGCAGTCACCTAAGATTTCACTCCATTTGAATAATTTTAAAAATCAAATATAAATGATTGGGGTTTCAAAATTAAAGGGAATAATAAGAATTATGAATATGAAATTGAAACATAATTGTACATTTGTGTAAATGTACACCAATGATTTAATGAAGGTTTTTTAAAAAAATTTACTTGACAACAATTTTCCATTTAAAAAATAAATTCAAAACTTCATTTTACTTTTGTCAAATGATTAAAAAACATGTAGCCCAAGTAAATTTTCAATGGAAGAACATTTTTCAACCAAAAAATATCATGATCATCACTATTGTCACACCATAATGTACTAATGAACATTTAAAAATCTTCTTATCTAAATTCCATGACCTTAAGAAAAATTTAAAACTTCAATGGGGAAAGATCGTTCTTTATGGTTTCTTTTATGTATGTGTAAAATTTCATGGAAAATTTATTTTTAAATGTAGTACTTTTTATTCCTTTTATTGGAATTGTAAAAATGTGACAAGGTTCTCCAAATCAAAATAATATTTTGTTGGACTATTATATGTGCATTGATTTCACAACATAATGTTAGATTGGGATATAAACCATCATCTTTTCAAAATTTTAATGAAAATTATTTAAAAAAATTCCACCATGATGCATGAAACTTGGATCAATATTGAAAATGGTCAAACTGTGACAATTTTTGTGTAGACCATAACTTGCCAACACTTGGAAGACTAGAAAGTGAGCATGGCAGCAACAAAGTTTAAACCATGGAGAATGCAAAACCAATAATAGTGAGCAAAAGGTCTAACTAAAATAACAAAAGAGGTCTAGTTAGAGTACCAAAAGATGAGGAAGAGGTCTAGGTTGAACACCATAAGACGATAAAAGAGCAGTAGGAATAGTTAAAAAACTTCGACAGCAAGACCAGAAAGTGAGCATGGTAGCAACAAAATTCAAACCTAGGAGAATGGAGGGTCAAGAATAGTGAGCAAAAGGTTTAGCTAAAGTACCAAAAGATGAAGAGAAGGTTTGGGTCAAACACTACAAGACCATCAAGGGTTACAACAATAATCAATGAGTTTTGACAACAAAACTAGAAAATGAACATGGCAATAACAAAGTTCAAAGATGGGAGAATGCAAGGCCAAGAATAATGAAAAGAGGTTTGGCTAGAGGACCATGAGATGATGAAGTGGTCTAGGTTGAACATTAGAAGATTGTCAAAAGCTCCAACATTAAATAGACCAAAAGAACATCAAAGTTGTCACCAAGCACCTCGTTGGGATGTATTAGCTCATGTGTGAAAAAGACCATTAAGAAGATGAGTAAAAGTTCTAGCTATTGGTAGCAAGTTGCATCAAAAGAAGAATTGGTTCAAGAAAATGAACAAGATTTCCAAGATTCTCCAATGCTTGAACAAGACAATGAATGCAAAAGGTTGAACATGAGTTCAACAACCATGGCAATGGCACTTGAACCATTGAAATTAATGTAGACAAAAGTGTGACAATGTTGATTAGATTAAAAATGTTCTTCTGGTGTGGCATTTTGAGAATCATAAGATGCAAAGTACGAATAAAATCATAGCCATTAATTCATACAAATTTTAATTTTGTACAAAATATTTTTATGAATAAACATCACACATTTGAGGATTTGTTCCTTGCATCTTTTACAATTTTGCACATATATTGTTGTTGATGTGAAAGAACTTGAATAGAATAATATTTTATTTTTTTTAATGATAAGAAAAATAATGTTCACAAATCAGATTTGGTGTGTTGAGTAATAAAATGCACATTGGATGCACATGCTACAAAACATGTTTAAAAGGAAGCCAAACTTTTTTTTCAACCCCCCTTGTTTGGGGCATCCATATTTCATTCGCTTTCTAA
>Ga0116228_10004946_pt1 | contig 11851 bp, 8 predicted proteins | sample S1TSphfallax_2_FD_89694 | JGI IMG/M metagenome (GOLD analysis project Ga0116228, IMG submission 89694) | Host-associated microbial communities from peat moss isolated from Minnesota, USA - S1T2_Fc - Sphagnum fallax MG | ecosystem: Host-associated > Plants > Peat moss > Unclassified | place: USA...
AAATGGCAGGGGCATGAACTATGGATATCTACTGTGCCTCTGTTAGTGTCTAAGGCATCCAAACATACAGTGTTAACCCTAGGGCCATCCCTTGCCAAGGGATGACCCTTTGGGCAACCATGGGTGTTACACTGTGTGCACAAAGCTATGTTGTGTTCCAGTCACTGAGACTTTCCACTACTGGAAAAGGAGAAAGGGTCTTGGGTTTGTAGGTGTTAGTCAATAGTGGAAGTCATTTGATGAAAGTGATTCCAAACCGCATGCTAGGGCTTGTGTCATGTATGTCCTCTAGTGCTTGTAAGGGAAGGAGAAACCTACAGCCCCATGCTAGCCAAATCTGCAACATTAGAACAATATGTAGAGTTTCTTCAAAAAAATTGTACACAAATTCATGCATAATGGTCAATTGAATATGTAGGCCTAAGTGTTGTGGAAATAAGGTACTTAGAACTTACCAATGTTGGTCGATTATGATTTACAGGTTGGTTCCTTGTTTGCTTCAGTTCCCTGTAACTCATAAACATTAAGGTGGACCAAATTGGTCCGCCCCAGCCCCAAATTGCCTGACTCCCAAATGTGACTAGAAAATAACCTTGCGTGGCATTGAGCTGCTACGCACAAGAATAGAATTCATCTGGCACCTTTGATGCATTCACCATGAAATAGACCATAAGTTACAAGTGTGTGAACTTCTTCTGCATAAATGAAGAGAAGTTCCAAGCTTCTTGCAACCACATAAAAAACTTGAAGAGGTGTTCAAGAACCTGCCAGAAACAAGAACCGAAAAAAAACCAGCCATGTTCCCAAATGATACGACAGTGGTTTTTTAAACTTGGTGTTTATGTCATTTTCCCAACCTCCTGGGGATGGCACCCCTTTCCTCAACCATTCTAATTTTTCTTTTTAAAAAATGCTCAAGCGCCTTGACCAGTCCCTCACCAAAATTAACAATGTAGTTGTGTTTTAGTTGTGTGGGTGTTCTATAGAAGGCAATGTCCACACCCCTCTCAACCTCCCCCCCCCCCAGATTCTTCTTTCACAAAAAGAGAAGAAAAAACTGACTAAGATCAAAATGCTTTAAGGTGTATAATTGCAGCTCCTTTTGGTAAGTTTCTTTTAGTTTATGTTTACTTACTGCTTTTGCTGCCACCAATCCAATTCTGCAACAAAAACCATGCCACCGATATGAAGGACTGAGCACTGACACCTGCAAAGTTCACAAGGGGTGTTCAGCATCCTGCATTTATTTGCCCAAAGTTCTCCTCTAGGATTCATATATAATAGGCATGTGGTTTTAAAGTTGAAATTAATATATATTATGTTAGTTGGAGGCAAGTTTGGTGTGATAAAGAGCTTGATCATTATGTTACAGGTATTGTTTTTTCTTATAGTATGCTCAGTGTCTCAACTACTTATTTGTACAATGTTTCTATTTAAAATATTTTGTAGCATTTTGATACTCATATCATAATTACATTGGAAAAGTTACTTGGTGTGAAAAATTTTAATGGTTTTATCAATCATCTAGCTTGTTGTCATGTCATTTTTCCTACTTTTTCAAGCATGTTCGATTTTCTTTTTATAGTTTGGACTACTACCCTTGTATTCTTGGGATGTGGACATTAATTGTTCATGCATTTGTTACTTGTTTCTAGTAGGTTGATCATTTTATTCTTTTGCATGCAGTAGCACATGTTGAGATTGACAATTCCTTGTTTAAAATGACATTACGAGATATTCGAACTTTGTTACCCCATGTTATTAAGTTGTTCACTTTTAAGTCCCACCTTTTAAGAACCTAATGGTTTAGTTTTATCTCTAGTTATAGTTTCCTTTGTCAGATCACCTACATGAATAGGAGTTTGCTTCGCTTTTAGTAGACGCTCCTGTAGATATCATGCGAGCACATCTTTGCTCATGTGGGGTCCAAGGGCAGGTGCTTGATTATTAGTTCATCTTATCACACTTGCATTTTGTTTATCCTTAGCCCATTTCCTTAGAACATTACATACCCATTTTGGCTTGCCACGTCCTATGGTTGCCCATCTTTCATTGTGTCAGTGTGAGCATACCATTGACAATCTAGGTACCCATTTGATTCAATGCCCTACGAGAGTGAGCATACAACAACCCATGATACACTTCGAGATATTGTCATAGCTATTGTTTTAGAGAATGGAACACATGTTTATAGGGAGATCTCCCACCTTTTCCCTCACCACATATGACAATAATTGGATATTTTTATCATTAGAAATGACATTCGAACTTTGATGGATGTCATCATTACTAACCCAACTCACACAAATATGGTGTAGTGAACATGGACAACGATAACACATGTAGCAATGATGGTTGTTCAAGAAAAGACATGATCATATGCTAAGTGAGCACCAAGCGATGACTTTATTCCCTTTACTATTGAGATGAATGGGTGTCTTCATTTTTGTTTTGATTCAATTTTTATTGCTTGTGCATAAATCATTATCGTGTGTTATTAACAAAATTTTTTTGTCCCTTCGATGCTTGTTTTTTACTATTGACAACGTGTGTCCAAAGCTTTGTAAGATGTGCATATCATAACAATTCTTCAACAAGCTACTACACTTGGTTGGGGTTCTTCATCTCTTTCACACATCATAACTAGTGAACTTCTGTCACTAGCCAATTTATGGCAAATGACAGCTCTTTCGTCTTAAGTTTTTTTTGTTATCATTGATTGCTATTTCATAGCCATGAGTCCCCTTTGCATAAGGTCTTTATTTGACTTTTGTTGATTGTTTACTTTTGTTTTTTCTTTGGGTTGTGTCTATTTGTGTTTTCATTTGCCTTGTACTTTTGATGGGTGGGTTCCCATCCTTGATTTTGGTTTACATGATTTTCTTATTTTCCTCCATGTCGCAACTCTAACTTTGGGCTCGTAACCAAGGCCAAGGGGTTACAAGGGTGCGAGCCAAGAGAAAGCCCGGGAGTCACATCACATATTCCTAGGACTGTAGAAAAGTGTGAGGGAGTGGACCCTCACACTCCCAAGGCAACTCTCACTTTGGGAGATGGAATCCTGGTGGACTCCCGAAACTTTAGAAAGAAATTTCAGGGGTCAAAACTCAATGGCTTGTAGCGTTCTTTATATAATTGGAAAAACTCTTAGAGCGTAGATATTTAAAATGGGCTCGCATTACTCATTTGGACATCTAAAACACAAGTTATGGCCTAAAGAAAGGCTGGGAGTCAAACTGCCAGTTTGACTTCCGACCAGAAAAAGTTGTGAATCGACCCGATTTACTTGTCTGTAGACAATTTGCGACATACCGTTGGAAAGCTCTCGACGAGAGCTACAACTTTGTTTCAGATCGCATTTCAATCCGAGGTTTGTTTGCAAAGTTATGGGGCTCCAAAGTCGCGGGAGTCTCAACTTGGGCGATTTCAGGATTCTCATTTGGGAGTCCCGGGACAAAAAACCATTTGGATGTGGGCCCCGTGGAGAGATGCAGAATATGCTATAAGGGGGAAGGTGGTGGCTTCCCCCAAGTCCGAGCTGTGGTGAGTCTTGTGTGTTTGTGTTGCCTATGGCTCGTCCTAGCACCAAAAGTGTTCCAACTACGCACTAACCACCTTGTGTGGGTTTTGTGCAAGCCCGTGTGAATGAGTGAAGCTTGTCAACTCTTCCTAGTCCCATCTCAAAGCTCCAACACGCCCCTCTACCCCTCAAAGTGCTATGAGCTAGTGAGCGTGCCATAGCTCTTCTTTTTTCCGTTGTTTTGTACTTGGATTCACATTTGAGTCTTTCAAGGAGTTGGGAGTGTGTCACTACAACTGAGTTTTTTGTAGCTGTTACTTTGAGAAAGGTGACTCGACCCAAGATTATTTTCTACGTAGGGTGCTTAAACCACTTCAGCTTGTAAAGGTCTACAGTTCCAATGTAACCAAAAAGAGAGGGTCCATAACACATCTGCTTGTCGCACAGGCTTACTATTGATGTAGGGTCAGTAACTTTTTTGTTGTTAAATAGGCATCATTACAATAGTCTGGTTTTGGGATTCTACAATTCCTGATCCTCCATCATCGGATAATTCCTACAAAGTTGCAAACCCATCAACCTATCTAAATATGCTACAATCATAATAATTTTTAATTGTTGCTAGCGGCAACAACATTCCTACATTGTGAACGTAAAATGTTAGTAAGGTCTAGCTTGAAGTTAGAGCTCTCAATGTTCATTCGGTCTGTGATGAGCTGTTAAAACCCCTCTTCCCCCTTCACAGAAATGTTTGTGCTAATACTTGACACATATCAACTTATGGGTTCTTCTCAACAATTGAACAAGATATACCAAGTTGGTTTGCAACTACTCAAGAAGGGGACTAAATTTTATGAGAGGTATGGATCTATGAATATTGTCTGTGATTTCTTCCATCCTATTTCCCTCTCACACATTCTACCCAATCCCAAGGATACCCACAAAGAGGTTTCTGGCTCCCATTCTAGTATTGTGATTCACCCATTGGATGACCCAAGTAAGTTCTTCCCAAACCCCTACAGATGCAGTTTTCTACATGCTTCTAATTCTACAGCTCAGACCACCTTTAAATGTCATCAGTCTTCAGCATCAACCTTTGATCAATCCTAGTTCTAAACAAAACACAGAGCCGACCATCACATAGTTACTGGCGCAGTGGAAGAAAACACAACAACTATCTACGCTACGAGCTCCTTCTCTCCACTCAAAAACTTGCCTTGTTTCTGCCTGGCAACCCCCTTCTTATCCTCGTCTAACTTCTTGTTTTTTCCGTCTTCCTTGCACCCTTGAATTGCATTTCACCATTCATCTTCAGCTGCCACCCCTGAATCATGCTTCACCATTCCATCTTCAGCTGCCACCTTGTTTCACAAAACAACAAACCTTACAACTTACAGCCACTCTCAAAAGATAAGCCCCACCATCTGCATGCAAAAAGTAGATGGTGGTTTAACACCTAAACCCTAAAACAAAAATAACATTCACACTATAAAAGCTTAAAAGACTATTTGTCTGGTCACTCCCTGTTCGGTCACACCAGATCTTTTTGTTGTGATGGACAAATCCAAGAGATCCATCACAATAAGATGCATAGAACTGATTTGAACCTACAGAAGAACCAACTCAAGCTGGGGTAATACAACATTCACAATCACCTTCTTTTCAACACCTGATTTAAGACTTATTATATGACCTCAGTTGGAATCTCACTGAATGAGCAGTGTGGCTGCCCTGTGGACGCAGGAAATTCGCACTCCTCAATAGGCTGCCTTTGCAACAAGTGTGTGCACGTGTGAATGTGTTAGTATGATTGATATTAAGTAATTAGTTTGGGCTGCCTTCCAAGTTCAGAATGTTTTTTTGCAATGAGCCTCCTTGATTTAAACATCTCTGAATCTTTGAGACTCAACCAACAGAGAAAGATTCACTCCAAACATAGAAGCCTCAATATTCGAGCACCTATATAGTTTCCAAGGGGACAACCCTGGAGCAAAGCAAAGCATATGGGACAAAGTGAGGTGCTCTTGGGAACATGTTGAGGAGCACATTGAGAACATGAAGAACATCTTAGGAACCCCTGGGAACTTGATTGGAACACGTTGGGAAGTTGGTGGGAACACATCAAGAACAACAAAAATTATGGTCACAAGGTTTCACCTACTCTCAACTTGAGTTCATCTTTTGGGAACTTCATGGAACATTTTCTATTTTTTAACTGTTGCTTATAGAAGTTGCCATAAGAGGCAGAGCAATCTCAGGATGAGCTTGTTGTTCTGTAACATCCAGGGTTTTGTGATTGCAACCAACTGCAGTAAGAATCCTGATACCTTTCAGTTGGTAATTAGGCCGTGAGCTATGCACAACAACCTCCAACCTTTATTTCACTAGAGACCAATTCCTCAGCAAAGGTACCAGCATTGGCTCTGGTTGGCCCACTGATTATGACCCTATTGCTTCTTGGATGAAAACCTAACAGAGGCCATCTTGATTCTCATTGGTTAACTTTCTGCCCAGTAACTGGCAGTCTCTCACCAGTTACCTCTTACCTAGACCAGTTACATAATGGAATGTGCATGGTACAGGCCATTGTGCCTGTTTTGCTGCCTGTTGAGGAATTTTGGCTTGCCCTGTATCAGGTTCACCAATGCATCACAGGCACCTTACTGGGCACAATGGCCTGTACCCAGCAGATTCCATTACATGATGGACAAATGAAAGCTTGAAAGAGGTGCATGCATTCCTTGTCAGTTTGAGGAGCCTCTCTCTATATTGCAGGTTAGCTTCTTCTACCCAATGAGCTATTTTCCCCCAAAAAAGCACTAATGTCCTGTACCCACTAACTCTGTGGGGATTTCTTCATCAAAATGGGTTGCACTGAACACCCTGACATCACCTGTACTCACACCAGCATGGCCTTGAGGAATTCCTGGAATGGTTATGCACCGACACCCAAACTCAGCTACATCCGGGTATCAAGATGTGTGAGTCCTGGACTCGTCAGCTTGTTTGCCACATATGTTGCATCACAATTGTAGCCTGCATGGAGTTATGGTTGTGCAATAAAACAAATGAAAGAGGATCTACCACAGCTGCAAGAGCCTCACATTGCATAGGGTTATGTGTGGAAGGGAAATGAGCATTCAGGGTTGGTTACATTGTGACTGCGATGTAGGACAAGAAATGGTACAGGGCACCTGATACTTGTGGTACATGTGTTACCTTGGTTGATTGAAAATGACAAATGGGTCTAGCTGGATTTGATCTGAAGAATGGTCTGGCATTGCTGTGAGGAAAAAAAAAGTTTGTGTCAGTTCTCCAATATGCTACATGAGGCAACTCTTCGATGTTTGGAAAGTTGAGGATTTTAACTTAGCAAGTGCCAGTGAAGAATCTGAAGATGTATATGATGATAGAAGGGTATGTTGTTCATGCTCAACATGACTAGAGCCAGATAAAGCTCTAGTTTTCTGTACAAGGGAATCAGTACTGAGCACTATGTACTAACCTACATTTGTAACGTCAAGAACTCATGAGATGTACCATGCAAATGCCAATAGAATTTGGAGCATAAATTGTATACACCCACTGAGCAAAGAGGGACCTCACCAAACACAGTGACACACCCTTGTACTATCTAGAGAGGAAAGGCTTAGTCCAAATCATCACAGGCAGATTGACATCAATATTCAACCAGTATGGAAATATGAGCTGAGAAACAAATCATGGCATCTCAAACACACGTATTTATTAAACCCACCTGCCAAATGGTGAAGTTCTTAACACCAAAGTTGCACAAAGTCTTAGCTGTCCTAGGTTTGAACAAAAGTTGGATGGGTATCTGAATTTTTGGATCCCATCTGGCCTAAATCTTCAAATATTCCTCAACTTCAGTTTACTCTTGACCTCAGCTACAACACACTTGTATATTCTAAAATGTTTGACACTAGCTGAAGCTGGTGTGAAGTAAGAGCGTTGTTCCTACATCAAGTAAATCCTATGGCTTTCAAGAGTTGGGTCTTTGGTGATTATAGCATTGGCAATTTTTGGTGGTACACATCCTTGCATAGTTCAGTGTTGGGTGGTTCTCAACTGCTCACTCAATTCTTGACCCAATTCTCAACCCGGTTTTCACAAAGAAAACCAATTGGCACTTTTACATGTGAGAACTGACCTCAGGCTCACTTATTGTCTACACTTATTGGTTATGAGGAAGGTAAGGCCATTGTTGAAGAATATGATAAATTCTTTTTTGTTTCCAATGCTTCTTAAGTGTCATTATCATTTGCATCCTTTGGTTAATGTTCAACCTCTTGTCAAGCTTTAGTTTTTGCTTCTTACCTACTCACCATTCCATGTCATAACTATCTACCAACTTGCCTATGGTTTAGATATGCAAGGGACCTTGCCCTAGATTATGGGTTAATCCTCTTATTCCATGCATCAATTACTTCGGTAGGCACTTGTCATTTGTTACTTCTACCAATGTAAAAGGTTTTTTAAATGGAAAAATGGAAATTGATTCTGATTTGGATTCGCCATTTCTTCTAATGAAGATTTTGGAAAAGTTTGGTCATGATTGTGTAATTAAGCTTTCCACGTACTTGCTTTGTCTTGTTTTTCTACTTTTATTGAATTGAACAAAATGTTCAACCTTTAAATGATTTTACCTTTTCTTGTTCCTCATGAGGTGTAAGCAAATTATCACCTTTGACTTTGGGAGTTTTTTTAAAAACTACACCTTGCATATATTGGCTTCCTTAAATGCCAAAAAATTGCATGATATATATTTTTTAGATTCTCATTTTTCATATCTTGTGCAAGTTCATCCTTGGATTTATGGGAGTTGGCAAGTCCAATAGGTTTTTTTTAATTGGAAACCAATACTGAACAATCATTAACATGACTTGAACTAGTCCAAATTCTTCACTTTAATATTGTCTATCTTAAATCTTTTTTAGAATGTCTAGCACATTTTGCAAAATATATGGTAGTCCAATTCATTAGGTTTATTGCGATCTTCACATGGAAAATGTACCACATTAATTTCTTCACATAGTAGGTCTTCTTTTTTTCAATCTAGAAAACTTGCATCAATCCCACAATTCTAAGAGGACCTATTTTGCTTAGAAAAATTGCCACCAAAATCCTTCTTTCTCATTGTGAGAAATTGTTTTGGCAATCCATGCTTCACACTTTCAACATTGACATTTCTTCACTTTGAGCTTCAATAGCTGTAGCAATTGGGCAATAAAGTCTTCAATAAAGATGATCTCTTGCTTTAATTTTACACAATCATTTGAATATATTTGTGGTTATATGTGGGTGTATTGTTGATGAAATCACATACCAATGCAAGTTGAAGTTTCCCATGCATATTCCAACCAGTCCTCCAACTTCCAACACCCATTGAGTATTCTTCAAGGATCGTACCTTAACTAGGGCTTGAACCAATGATAAGTTACAATGGTGGCATAATGAATAAATTTAAACTTTCACATGAAAAAAAATAAAATCATATTTTCATTAGTTGATTGTCATGGGTAGCATGGAGCAATGTTGAACCCAAGTTGGTTATTATGAACTCAGCTAGAAAGAACTGTTGAGGTCATGGTGGATACAAGTATGAGTAGGTTATGGATGTAAAGTTTGGTTAGTGATCCATAACTGGCTAGTTCTAGGGGGCCAACATGCTGATGTGTCTCATCTTAATTGGACATAATCCAAACCATGATTAAATCACATATTAAAAGCTGCCTGAATTTAAGGCAGTGGTTTGGGACCACAAGTGGCCCATATCCATTCTGTGTATAGACAGAAAAGTGATCCACATCCACCTGCTGAGCATGTTATGGATGTAAAAGGTTGCTGGCTCGAGGCTACTGACTATCAGAAATAGCCTGACTGCTTCGAAACCTCAGCAACCAAATTTCAGTAACTAGTGAGTGACCTCTGGCCAGTTAGCTAGTCTGCACCTGAAAACATTTTGTGATGCATCTATGTGCGGAGTAGGTTATCAATGTAAACTGATACCTGGGTTGAAAACCACCCCCTAAGCAGCTTAATATGTGAAGAGTTAGATGAACAAGATCATGGCCTAAAGCTGGTTATATATGTTCCAACTTCTTCATGTTTTCAGAAGAAGAAACACAATTGAGCTTGAAAGTCACTCTTTTGAGAAAAACCAAATGTCGTACATAGGGGGCGGGTGGGCGGGAAGGGTCCAATATATGGGGGGAGTCACCGACATTGTAACTGTTGTTGCTGCCAAAGCAATCAAATCAGTCAAGTCTGGCATCGCATCGAAGATCTAATGTATGTACGAGGCTGAGAGGGAGGGCTCCAGAGTCGCCAATGTTGTAACTGTTGTTGCTCCTGCTGTAGCAATCAAATCACTCAAGTCCGGCATCTATGAAGGAGGCCAAGAGCAGGTGGGGGGAGGGGGCACGGGGGAGAGAGCAAAGGGGCGTCATGTGGTGTAAGGTGAATCGTCCTACCAAAGTACACATGCTAAGATTTTCAGGCACAGTTTTTTAATTCTCTTTTCCGATCTTGCAGAATCCACATGAGATTGTTGTCACCAGGACCGGATCATCACAACCCGATTGGATCGTCAACAAAAGGGTGCTTCCTGCAAACCTTTTGGTATGTGTATAGTTGTGCATTCAAATGATTTTCAAAATGTCAAAAAATAAAATCCAAATTGTAATTCAACAACAACCCACATTGAGCAAGTAGAAGCTGGTATTTGACTGATCAAAAGCAATGGCAGGCTATTTTGGAGAGTGCAGTGCTTTTTCTGCTTACGGATGGGATTTCACAAACCTAACGATCATATGCAATGCAATGGGATCATGAAGCTCATTTTTGCAAGCTAACAAGTGTAGGGTAATAATGCTCAGGAGGGAGACGTCCCTGAAAAAGCAGAACTGTGCACCTGCTAGAGAAGAGTGTAATAAAATAATAGGATCTGACAATAGGATCTGAACTGTTGTTCCCTGTTTCTCGTTGGGTAATCATAATGATTGGTCCACGTGGTTTGCTATTAGTAGACTCCCACCTATGTGTAGTCACCATTTCAGTTTTATGGGTGGGGTTGCAAAAAAGTAAATAGCTAGTGTTGGCCTGGGTGGGGTCAAGATCAGGGTCCGCGCCCAGTAAGTAGTGGGTCTTGATGAGGGAAGACCTGCCACAAGACCCATTCCAGTCGGCTTAGTATAGGAGAAGGTTTCTCGTTTAGGCCCTTCCGGATTTTGAAGCGCATACCGAGGCCGATAGGCCGAGGGTAGGTGTTGAAAATTCTTTTCCCCTAAAGCTGTCCCTCCTCATACTTTCCACCCTAAAACATTCCGTCCTTCTTCTTTATGCCATATGGGCTTTTGCCTTCGTCCTTCTTAGGTTAGTTTCCATCACATGAGTTGTGTCCTTAGTAATCTTGTATTTTTATAAAAAAAGTCTCTGAATTTCAGTTTTTAAAAATTTGATGGAATTTTTAATTAGATGACATCTATTTTGTAAAAAATATTTCATTTAATTTCTTTCTGGTAAAGAATTTTTTGTAAAGAAAAAAACATGTGTTAAAGAAATCTAAGGGTTTGAAAAGAAATCTGGCCTTAAGGAAAAGAAGTTGAGCATTAAAGAAAAGAAATTATATCCTTAAAGAGACGGGTTACGTTTTGGTTCCTTCCAAAATTTGGAAGCGACCAGTGACAGCCTTGCGGGTTCTTCACACCACTTTGTGGAAGGGACCAGAGACAGCCTGGTGCGTTTGGAAGGAGCATTGGAAATCTTCCTCCCCAGAAGCGATCAAAAAATACATTAAGCAAATAGGATCGGTTCTTCACGGTGTGAGGAAACCAAGCCCTTCGACTGGGTGTTTTGGGCATTATTAGTTGGGTATTTTTGCCTTAGCTTGGATTTTGGCCTTGAGTTTAAAAACATGGCTTCAAGCTGCCATTCTTGCAATTTGTTTTCTTTTTTTTGGGGGGGGCCTCATTTTGCATTCTTTATAGGCTATGTATGTGACTTGGCTTTTTTTTTCTTATTTCTTGCTCATTCCCTTTGTCTTTGTTTTTTTTCCCCCCTCACTTCTGAGTCTCTCCTGATGATTTTACTTTTTTTTTCTCTCCCTCCTCACTCATTGTGACTTTCATCATGAAAAATAAAAAATCAACTCATTTCCTGAAATTTAATTACTTGGAGGAGAATGAGATCATAAGAATGTGTTCTGTTGAAGAGAATCAAGATTTCCTTGCTACAAATGTTTGTATTGACGACCTAAAATATTGGAGCTGACCCCACCTGGAAACCAAAATCAACGAACCTTGTAAAACT
>Ga0116228_10004947_pt1 | contig 11849 bp, 5 predicted proteins | sample S1TSphfallax_2_FD_89694 | JGI IMG/M metagenome (GOLD analysis project Ga0116228, IMG submission 89694) | Host-associated microbial communities from peat moss isolated from Minnesota, USA - S1T2_Fc - Sphagnum fallax MG | ecosystem: Host-associated > Plants > Peat moss > Unclassified | place: USA...
ATGAAGAAAACAAGAAAGTGAAGAAAAAAGAAATGGAAAGAAAGTGATGAAGAAAAAAAGGACAAACCTTAAACCAGTAATTAGAAAAAGTTACATAGAATATCAAGTTAAAAATCAAAATTGACATAAAATATTCAATTTTTTTTGGTTCCATTAAAGTATGTTGGTACTTCAATAAAATAGATTTTCACTTTACATTACACTTGACAAGCCAGGCCCATACATAAATGATTTTTGAGTTTTCATGATACGAACTTTGGATGGGTTTTGAGGGCATTAAACATTTCCATGGTCACAGTCCCTCACCGTAGTGTAAAGTGGGCCTAAAACATATCACAATTGTGATGATATTGAATACTAAAGATACTTAACTCAAATTCAGATTTTGATTTTTAGATCCACCATTATATTGTGAAGTATATGCGGTAATAGAGTTATCCATAAAGTCACCATGTCTTTGAGCCTGCTTTCACCCCCTATCCCCTCTTTCAGTGCTATCTGCAAAGTAAGGAAATTTTATTAAATCTTAGTATGAAATGCTGAAACTCAGCATTTAATGCACAATGTTCGAGAGTAACTATAGTACTTGTACAAGTAGGAGTAGTGAAACTACATGTAGCAGCAGTGGAGGCGCTCAGGAAAAATGAAAGATACGATGAAACTCAGTTTACCACCAAGATTGGTGGAAAAACTAGTTTGGGTCCCATTATTTTGCTTTCTAAAATTTTCATTCCCAGTTGCGCGTTTGATGCCCCATTATGTCGAAACTGGCTTTTTGCCCCCTAATCGCGAGTCTTTATAGATAGTTCTACTGTAATGCCAAGGTCAATTCTACATCCTGTCTTGCCTAATGTGTCATGTTGATGCCACAATTTATTTGTTTTGTTTTGTTTTTGTTATTAAAAGATGTGTGGTAGTTGAATATGTGCCTAGCGTGTATAATCCATTTTCTATCATTCAACTAGTAAGCAATTTCCCTCCAAATCTTTTTAAACCATAATGATTTTATTTTCTAATATATATCTACAATGAATATAACTTTATCTAGAACAAAATACTGATTTGACACCTTTCTATAACACTATTCTTCAATGAAATAAATCATTCCCTTGAATTTCAAAGTCATGCATTGTATTGTCTCTAAACAATATTATTTGTTCTTTTGCATATTCTTTCTAAAACACAAAAATTCAAATCATGTGCCATATGTTGGGTGGCTCCAATTTCAACATACCCAATCAAGATCCTTTCCTATCTTTATCAAGACTATGACAACACATATTAACTAATATAATCATTCAGTACATGATTTTGTTTTGTTGCCCTTATGGGTTATCCACTTTCTCTATCTCATGGACATAATGACGAACCTTCTTACAATAAACATTCCAATTTCTCTTCATTCAAATTCCTCTTTCAATTTATTGTACTCACACTATTAATGTTTTTAATTTTAAAAATCAAAGCTTAAACTTTTAATACACAAGGCTAAAACACTTTAGTTATTAAGCTACTTGCATTGAAACTTTTCATAAGAATGTTCAAAAATAATAATAGGTTGCCATTATAAATAAGTGACTAAATATTCATAAGTTTCGAACATATTATGCATCAATGAAACACTGCCATCCTCATCACTTATATGTGTCCATGCTCCATCCAATGTATTCCAAAATATTTTAATCTTGACCTTTTTGTTTTTTGTTACATTCACTTCTTCATTCAACTTCAATGTTTGTAAATTCTTTTACAAAGAATTTTGATATTCAAATATTAGACATTAAAGCTTTTCCCATGCTTCATGAGCCAAGTTGCAAGATTTGAACTTGTGGTAGTTTCTATACATTATTACTTGAACAATTATAAATAAGGTGAAAGCACATGATTGGGGGTCTAGGACCCCTTTCAGACACTTTAGGTTTAGTATTATAATATGTACAATATAATTGTTTTAAAAATGTGGTGCATTTGATTTTGGGTTTCAATTTTATTGTTTGGTTTTACATTGATTTTTACAAAACTAATGTTAATCAATTTAATAATTTAAACTCAAGGATCCATGAATATATTTATCAAGCATACATAAGTATAATATAGTCAATTTCTCATTTCAAATTACACTAACATCAAATCTCATGGACATCAAAATAAACATTTGTAATGGATTTTTAAAATGAAGCCATAAGCTAACTATGTTTGTCATTTTCTATGTGAATGTGATTGTTTATCAAAATTTAATTTTTTCACACAATTATCATGTCTTTCTTAATAAAACCTCTTTTTGAATATGAAAAATTTCACATGGTTCACAAACATGGTGCAAACTATGTGGAATCACATTCAACAAACCTTCAATTTTCATAAGGGTTTAAAGTCATTTCAATTCTTTTGGAATATATATTTAACATAATTTTACTTCTTCTTCTTTTGAACAAATGTATTCAAACGTCATATAGTATGAAATAAAAAAGTGTAGTTTCTTTTAACAACTGACTTATTTGTGTAATGGGCCATCACAATACGATTTTTTTTTTTGAAAAAAAAATTCCTTTTGAATAACATCGTTGAAGTTTTTAAATGCAATACCCAAAAATTAGTATGTAGTGATGCACCAAAGATGCCCCACTAATGTGCTTTCATAAAATAGTGAAAAATATCAAAAACATATTGCCCTCCCTAATGATGTGCATTTATCACCCCTCATGGTTAGAGATTTTTTGCATGTGCAAAGTTTTTAGGTTTTGCCTTTGCTCCATTTACTATAGACCATTAACCTTTTGCTTCAAATAACATTTATCAATGTTAAAAGAAGGGTTTGCAAACCATTTGAAACACGGATCAATGTCAAAGAAAAGGTATTATTATTTTCTTACAATTTATGACTATGATGAGTCCCATTTCAACCATTTTTTACCATTTCAACATAGCTTGAAAATGCTAAGGATTTCTGAAAACGCCTTTTTTTTTTAAATGGCAAAGTCCTTGGTGAGATGATATTTGTGGAGTTCTTACATAATTGATCGTAAACGTTATTTCATGGGACGCAATAAAAGGTGGCCATTAGTTTTGTTTATGAAAAAGATGACTATTTAAATAGCCCAAGCTTTAACATCCAAAGAATATAAAATTTTGACATTATAATAAATTATTGTTAGGGATTCAAAATTTGTCAAAATGAACCACTTTAACTTACAAATACCTATTTAAAACAAGGTTTAAAATAACATGAAATGGACTACACGTTTTAATATAAGTGTGATAGTCCGCTTCATGTTTTAATATTACATGTGGATAGTCCACATGTAATATCCACATGGACTAGTAAAATATCCACATTGTGATATAATTAAACATCAATAGATGACATTCCTATATTGATGAAAGATGTGGCAACATTATTTGTGATTTTGCAATATATAGTTCATGGTGCCCCAATATATAATATAAACAAATTTTTTTTCATGTGTTGCAAGAATTAAAGCCTAGTATCATGTATTATAAACTAGTTTGAAAATTTACAAATGAGTTTTTTTTAATTATAATTTTTTTTGTTACTTTCAAGCTAATGCTTACGAATAAAAATAAAGTTCATGACATTTTACCAATTACAATGGGAGATACATTTGTCCTTTGTGTTAGTAATTGCTTGAAGGTTGTATCATGTGTTCAAATAGCCTTAGAATACTAGAAAAATTAGAATTCTAGGAAAATATTTTATTCCAAATGCATCATGCATTACTATGTATCATTTTTAAATTGCAAAACATGGCTTTAAATGTGCATAAATGTATATAAATACCTTCAATTGTGATTATATTAAACTTATTGTAGTTTTTTACAACATGACATCTTTTTGCTCATTTGATTCTAATTACTCCCACAATTGAAATAATTGAAATATAATTCCATATTATCTATGACTTCCACCTTGGGTAATAGCAAGAAAGAATGAACCACATAAGTAGTGAACAATGCTTAAAATTTTACCCTTGTAACTTTGAAAAATCACCATGCAAATACCATAATTAGTTTTTTTTAATACATTTTTATGGTTACAAAATTATAGCCAAAGAAAAAATCATGCAAATTTATGATTTTTAAAAAAAACTTTGGTATGTTTAAAGACCTCAAAATAAGGATGTGTGAAAAGCTTTTTTATAAAATTAAAAAGCTATTTTCCTTATCAATTGTGCATCAAATGTTTTCAATTTTTTGTGAGTTCTAACATACTTCAGAAAAAGGGCCAATTGACTTGAACCATTTGATATTCGTTTTACATGTTCTTTATTGGATTCATATTTTGGAAAGAGTTTAATGATTAAAATAGTTTATAATTTGTGATCATGGTTTTTTTAAAAATTATACATTGATTATAATGTAAGGCTTGATGCAAAAAATTTAAAGGTTTATTATATTACATGGGTCATATTTGGCTTCAAATTGATATTTAGTTCGAGAAAACTATATGAAAATTTCATAGTAGACCAACACATGAATGCCATGTGTGTAATCTTTGGAAATAATTGGGGTATTGGCACCCATAGCTTCTTCTTTTTTTGTTTTCACCCCCCTTGCCATGAAAGTTAAAAGATGGAGTGTAATTCCTTATGTGTCAATAACATAATGGAATCCATGTTATTTGCATTCAAAATGAAATTTAAAATATCCAATAATCATTATATAAGTTGAAGTTGAATGAAATAAATAATATTTTTAACAACTTGATTAGTAGTTATTATCCACGGTCCCATCACCAAATTAAATATTAAATCCAAATATTATCTGACATACAGACTGATTAAAAAAACACGCATGTTATTGTGTGTTAATAACCAAACATACAACACATAATAATGTGCCCACCACCTCTTAATGGAAATATATATTATAATTGCATATGAATGTCAATACTTCTAATGGATTGCATTATCCCTTGTCAACCACTAAACCTACATATCAATATCCACAATATTTTGTGCACCATAAACCTCTAACCATCCATTGAATACAATGGAGAATCATTGTTTTATAATTGAAAAGCGAATGCAAGCATTTTGAATTGTTGTGAAAGAATTATCTATTGTAATACCTTTACCATTTCAACAACATACATCTGAATAATTAATTAAATCTTAAATCTTAATTTTAACACTTGGTTTTGAATTTTGAAAAAATTTAGCAAGTAATGGTTATACATAATAATCAAGACAACTTTCTCAATGTTATGGAATAGTCTAATGTGTCTAAATCAATCCAATTTTATAACCCTAACAATGAATGTATGGGATTTCAAACCTTGAAAATGAAAATTTTGATTTTATTAAAATTTCGACACAAATAAGAAATAAAATTTCAAATTTTGAATAAACAAAAAATAATTTACTTTATGCCGAAATGATAAAGGTACTACGATATGTACAAAACTTAAAAGCCTCTTTTACTACCACCTTTTTACACATCTTGATTCATTTTCTTTAATTAACTATGAAGGTATCAACTTAACACACATCCCAAAACTTTAACCTTAATATTGTGAAAGTTCATAATATATGTCGTAGTGATAGCCTTGGGCTTTAAAATCAAGGAACTAAAGCATGGAACTAAAGCATGACAGAGTGAATGGGCTAAAAAATTATCTTGAGACTCTAACATGTTCCCAACAATGAGAAAGTGCAAAGAACCAACAACACATTTTCACTTTGGGAATTGGAATTTGGCGGTGTATTAAAATTTGAAACTAGGTTTAGTCCTTGTCTAAATTAAGCCTTCTTTAGATCATTATAAATTTTTCAAATAGTAGCTATCCAAAATAGGGTCACATTCCCCATTTAAAGATTTGAAACACAGTTATGACTAGAAAAATGGCGAAGAGTGAACTTGGGAGTTTAATTTTCAACCATAAAAACTTTCAATAGAAGGTTCAAATGATATTTGATTGGAGCATGTAATATAGCATTGGAAAGGCCTTGTGAAGGAATTTTTTTCATTTAAGAACTTTGGAATCAAATTATATATGTAAGAGTTATGTCCATGCACAATTGTAAGATTCACAACTGGGCACATAAAAAAGAATCAAGATTCCTAATCCCACTTATTTTTTGTATTTCTATGTAATCCCTATGACCAATCACAATGTATATTATAGGAAAAGAATGGTGACTCCTCCCAAGTCCAAATTATAATGAATGATGTGAATATATATTTCCTATGATTTCATTCGTGCATATTTTGCATTCAATTTTCACTAACCATCCTTTTTCTTGGTTTATGCAAATTAATTTCCCCTTGAACTCACATTTGTGGGCTTGTCATAATCCCATATCATAACTTTCATGCCCGTTTTCATTGCCGGAATTAGGAAGTGTATTTTGGGTTTGCATTTTGTTGTAAGCCCATGAATCAACAAGGTTGTTTTACCCCTAATACCTTTTGACAAACCTCATGGTGTGTCAATCTACCTTTAGTTTGCAATGATAATTCTAGTTATTACATTAATACAAATTACAACCTAGGTCATCATACATTCCACCCAATTTTCATTATCTTGCTAGAAATTCATTATAGTGGTTTAGAAAACAAGGACAATGGATTGGAATATGGTTCGAATCACATGGCAATAGGTCCATGCACTTTGCACCCAACCACCCCTAAATATAGTGGTTTAATCCATTGTACAAGTGGTTTGTACATGTATAGAAGTGGTTTAATGCTATGCTACCATGTGTTTGACATAGGCTAGGTACCCTAAACAACCTAGGAAAACGATGAACCTAGGATAAGAACTTAGACCTAGTCAATCTAGGTAGTCTAATAGTTTAGTACAACTAATTTACAAATGTGAGGATTAAACCCCTCACCTCCACATTGGGGGTTCAAGTTTTTAACCATTACACCACATTAAAAAAAATATAATAATAGATGTCATTGTATTATTATAAACATTTTTCATTTCTAACAACCTAAATAACATGACCTATGTTAACCTAGGCTAACCTAGGTTATTTTAGGCTTAAATCTAGATTGTCTTATGCTTATGTCAACCTAGGCTAACTTAACTAGTTAACTCAATATTAACCTACCTAATTTGACTTACATTAACTTATGTAGACCTAAGTAGACCTAGGTTATCTAGTTATGTATGTACAATTTAGCTTAACCTAAGGGCCTACATACAACCTAGTTGAAGGACCTATGATCTATGTATGGTTTAGCCTACATAAATACCATCTAACATATTTACAACCTCCTAATTGCTTAGCCTACCTTTCCTATGACCTAGGTAGGCTAGGTTTTGGTCTATATATGACCTATGTATGACCTAGTCTATGTACATACAATCTAGCCTTACATATGATGTTCTAACCTACATATGTATGACTTATATACAACCTAGCCTACATACATATGACCTAGCCTATGTATGTACAACCAAGCTTACATATGAATGACTTAACTTATTTACATATGTCCTAACCAATGTACAACATCTTAACATACATACATATGGTGTTTTAAAGTCTACATATGATATCCTAGCCTATTTTAGCCTATGCACGACCTAGGTAGGTTAGGTCATAGGTAGGGTAGGTTGTAGGTTATGTATGACCTATGTACGACCTAACCTACATACATATGACCTAGGTATAGGTTGTACATATGCATGCCTATATATGTATACTTATGCATAACCTAGGTGTAAGCTTGCATACATAGGTGTACTTATATGTATCTATGCATAACATAGGCATAGGTATGCATATTTGGGTGGAATGTTTTAATGGTTAAGGATATAAATTCTAATAATGTTGTATTATCGATCTAGAACATTTTATAATCAAGTGCTTGGTTACTTTATGTCATTATGATTTGCGATAATTCATCGCATGTAACCATTTGTTCGAATGGTTAATCCTATCATGATTTGAAATATTTTTATGATCTTTGAAATTTTATGTTTTTCTATACCAAGACAACCATGGGATATTTTCACATATTATTTTTAAAATAAAAAATAAACAAATATGTGTTAATATCTGTGGTTCAATCCATCATTAGTTAACATTTACAAAAGTCAAATATGTGGTTAAATTGTAGTAAATTAACACTTATAAAAATCAAATTTTTGGTCAAATTTGTGATGTTTATATAACATACAATAAATGAATATGTGGTTCAATCCGTGATTAGTTAACATTTATAAAAATAGAAAATTATAACACATATAAAGGTCAAATCTATGGTTAGATAAATGATTATTTAACATTTATAAAAGTGACATCTATGGTCAAATTTATGATGTGATAACACATAAAAATCAAATCTATGGTTAGATTCATAATTAATTAACATTTATAAAATATTTGTGGTCAAAATTATGATGTAATAACACATATAAAGGTCAAATTTGTGATTAAATCCACGGTTAGTTAATAATTATAAAGTTCAAATTTGTGGTTAGATCCGTGATGCATTAACATTTATAAAAATCAAATTTGTGGTTAGTTGATATTTATAAAAATGAAATTTGTGGTCAAATCTATGATGTTATAACATTTATAAAAATCAAATTTATGATTAGATTTCTAATGTTGTAACACATATAAACATCAAATTAGTGGTTAATTAATGCTTATAAAAATATTTTTTTGATATTATAACATATATATAAATTGAATTTATGGTTAAATCCATAGTTAATTCATATTTATAAAATTCAAATTTGTGGTCAGATTTGTGATATTGTAATATATATAAAAGTCAAATGTATGGTTCAATTCATGGTTAACTAACACTTGTAAACATAAAAATGTTATAGATTTGACCATAGATTTGAGTTTTATAAATATTAATTAATCACATATCTAACCATAAATTCGATTTTTATAAATATTATAAAATCATATATCTGACTTTTTAAAATGTTAAATTAGAATATGTAATTATTTTGTTAGTTGAATGTTATCATGCATTAAGTATGAATCTGATTTTATACGTGTTAAAACAAAATTTGTAAATGTTACTCAATTGATTATTAATTAATATCAAACTTCAATCCATCAATCCATCGTGTGTCATTGATCCATCAATCCATCTTTCATCGCTCATCCATTCATTCATCTTCCATCCTTAATCCAATCATCCATTCATGCATCCTTCATCCATGTATTTTTTTCTTAACATGATTGGATAGTCAATAGTGAACTTATAGTCAAACCTTTATCCAATAAACTCTTTTCAACAATCCTTATGCCCACTCACTATTGTTCCCTTAAAGCTTCTTACAAAGCTTTTCATGTCAAAGCAAAACCCCCAATTAACAATTTATGCATTATTTTTTGTGTGGTAATTTTCACATGTTCTGCCTAAATGTCAATTTTCAAATACTCACCTTGAAAGCCACATGATCCACAACCCAGTTGTAAGTTTTAAAGGTAAAATACTTTCTTTATGTGACCATGGTTATTGTTTTCATTACTTTTTTCTAGTTAATTCACATGTATGCATTGACCATATAAATATGTTTGAAATAGTCTTTTAAAAAAACACATAATTATCATTTGTAGTTCTGTGGTGAACCCAATTAACACCCAATTACCACAAAGGATGGTTTTTCCTTGTTAAATGGTCTTTGGAACAAACATAACTTGGATATTTTTTAAATTCATTAAAGTTAATGACTTCATCTACAATTATCTTAGAAAACTATTAGGATTTTAAATTGTTGTAACTTTTAGCAAAATCAGATAAACTCAATCCAAATTTGAACATTTGATTAGCCACATTCTTGTTTGATTGTGTTGATCATGTTACGAAACAATGGACCTCAACTTTGGGTGATTAACACCCCACATTGGTAGACCCCTAATATGGTATTATGGAATTCCTTTGAGTATAGATTAAATTTAGACTTACCCAAACAAGATTATTAGACATGTATGGTACATATTATTGATTCATTTTCAACCCATATATTGTTCATATTTCATTGAAATACATCTTGTTTTGAAAAAATGAATTACCATATAAAAACTTTTCATATCCAAAAGGCAATTGGGCACAAAAGCAAATAGGTAGGTTTGGATTACTCAAATAAAACATACAAACATACAAACACTACTACCAAAATGGGGTGCAATTTACTAGCTTAAATCATTATGGGACCTTAAAAGTGAAATAATTTCATTGCATTTTATTGATTTCACCTTGGTGAAAGTTATTTCACTATAACATCACTATGTAAACATCATGTTTCATCATTAATTAACATAATTCACTATTACAATTTACTATATTAAATAGATTTATTTATATGTTTTAAAAAATATTTTATCTATGTTATTTTATGATATAACTTATATTATTTATAATTATTTTAGTTATTTTAATTTATATTTAATGTTATTATAGGCTATTATAAATTATTATACCCTAAATTATTATATTATATTTTACCTTAAGGTATCTTGACTAGTTTATTATAAGCTTTTAAATTATTTCAAATTAAATTGTTCAACTAACTTTAGGCTATACCTTAGGTTATTTTATTTGACATTAATATATGATATTTCAAGTTATATTTTATGTTATTCAAGGTCAATCTACTTTATGTTATTATAAATTATTTTATCTTAAGTATAATAATTTAAAATGATCTAAAACAAAATATAATGACCTAAGGTAAAAATAACTTAGAATAGAAAATAATAACCTATGAAAATAATTTCAAATACCCTACAATATAATAACTACCAATAGCCTATGATATTATAACATAAAATATCAAACAATAATTTATAATACAATAATCACCAATAATTGTAATATAACATATAATAATCAACAATAATTATAATAACCATTAATAAAATAATCATCAATAACCACCAATGGTTTATAACGAAATAATCACCAATAGCCACCAATAGCCATTAATATAATAGCCACCAATAATCATTAATATAATATCAATTAATAGTCACCAATATCCACTAGTAGAATAGCCATCAATAGCCATTCATATAATAACCATTAATAAACACCAATATTAACTAATAAAATATCAATCAATAACCATTAATAGAGTAGACATTAATAATCATAAATAGAATAACCACCAATAGTCCTCAATAAAATAGGCATTAATAACCATTAATAAAATAAGCGTCAATAGCCATTAATAAAATAGCTACATGTAGCCATTAATAGAAGAGCCACCAATAGCAATTAATAAAATAACCACCAATATAATAACCATGAATAACCACCAATAAAATAACTACTAATGGCCATTAATAGAATAACCATTAAAAAACATTCATAGCCACAATTAGAATAGGTACTAGTAGCCATTAATAACCACCAATAACACTAATAAAAGATGAACTAATAGCCATATATTAGAATTGTTTATAATTGCTAAAAATAATATAAGGTGAAATAATTTATCATAGAAAAAAATATCTTAAGGTGAAATAACCTATAATAACATAGAATTGCCAATAATAACATAAGGTGGAATAACCTTCAATAGTCAAAAATAACTTATAATAGTTGCAAGTAGCCTAAACTGAACTAATTTATAATAGCCAAAAATAACATAGAATAATAAAAAAAACTTACAATAGCTGAAAATAGCCTAATGTGAAATAAGCTAAAATAATCAAAAGTAACTTAAAATACCAAAAGTAGCATAGGGTGAAATAACCAAAAGTAATTGAGAATAACCATAAATAGCCATAAATAATGTAGGGTGAAATTATTTAAATTAATGAAAAATAGTCATATAATAATTGAAAGTAGCTTAACATAGGTAGTATTATTATATTAACAAAAAAATTATGCATTTATTA
>Ga0116228_10004948_pt1 | contig 11846 bp, 5 predicted proteins | sample S1TSphfallax_2_FD_89694 | JGI IMG/M metagenome (GOLD analysis project Ga0116228, IMG submission 89694) | Host-associated microbial communities from peat moss isolated from Minnesota, USA - S1T2_Fc - Sphagnum fallax MG | ecosystem: Host-associated > Plants > Peat moss > Unclassified | place: USA...
AAAAGGTTGTTATAAGTTATATTATTTATTTAAATAACTTAAAAATTAAAGGCTTTTGTTTTTTATTTTGGAGGTTGGCGGTTTTTGTTCTTGTTATTCGAAGGATTAAAGGTTTTTATTTTTACTCTTGGAGGTTGAAGGTTCTTGTTTTTACTCTTAGAGGGGTTGAAGGTTTTTGTTTTTGATTTTAAAGAAGTTGAAGGCTTTCGCTTTTGCTTTTAGAAATTGAAGGTTCTTGTTCTTGCTTTTAAAGAGGTTGAAGGCTTTTATTTTTGCGCTTAAAAAGGTTGAAAGTTCTTGCTTTTAAAGAGGTTAAATGTTTTTGTTCTTTTGAGTGTTGAAGGTTCTTGTTCATACTTTTAGATGTTGAAGGTTCTTACTTTTACTTTTTGATGTTAAAGGTTATTGCTTTTACTCTTGGATGTTCAAAGTTTTTACTTTTGGTTTTAAATGTTGAAAGTTCTTGCTCTTATTATTGGATATTAAAGGTTTTTACTTTTGTTTTTGGATATTGAAGGTTTTTATTTTTACTCTTAAATGTTGAAAGTTTTTGTTTTTGGATATTGTACGTCAAACTTATGTATACAAGGTAAGATTTTTTCAAAAGTACCTAAAGTTGTAATTTAATTTACTTGATTGTAAGCACAATATTTGATTCTATTTGCAAGTGTACAAATTATAGTTTAATTTATATCAATGTTTTATAAATTTCATTTTAATGATAAATAAATTGCATGTTACTGGCAATATAATGATAAATTAATTTTATTCAAGTTGAAGGGATTATTAACATATTTTTGACATTGCAATGTTATGATATGTTCCATATTTCATTTCACATGTGGAACTAAATGTCATAACATGGCAAGTTTAAAGTAAATAAAATGCATTGAAGAAATTACATGGCTTCAGTTCCATTTCAACAAAATTAGAAAAAAACATTCATTTATGAAACATAATGTTTTAAATGACAATATTTGATTATTGTGGGTCATCATTTTTATGATCTAACCTTTTGTTTAAATTTTTTTTGGGGGTTATATATAACTGGGGATTATATTTATATTCATATATATTTTTTATAAAAACATTTTTATAATTTTTATAATGTATTCTTCAAGATGGAATGTAAATGTATTTAAAGTTTCAAATCCCTATCATGTTTATAAATAATGATGTCCAATGTAATTCAACATTTATCCATTATAATTAAGACAACATAAAAATGGTTGTGTGAAGATTGGATAATTGCATTGTAAGTTGCAATTTAGTTATTTAGTACTACTAAAATCAACTACATACAATTGTTTTGAAACCCAAATTTAAACACCTAGTTGCAAATTAATCATTAAATCCTTTATTTTCATTTCATCTTTAGTTGTAAATTAGTTGCAAAAAATAAGAACAAAATTCATTACTCAAATGGATGAATGAAATAATGAAACAATATATTTGTTGAACTAGTTGTAAAATAGTTATAGATAAGTTATAAAAATATAATAATAGAATTCATTCATCAAATGGATGAATGAAATAATTTTAAAGACTATATTCGTCAAACTAGTTATAAAATAGTTGTAAATAAGTTGCAAAAGGTATTAACAAACGTCATTTGTTGACAAATGGATGAAATGCAATGTTGTCATTTTGTTCGTCACGTTGGAATGTGTGTGGGAATCTGATGTGGAAATTAGTTGCAAAGGAGTTGCATGTGAGTTGGAATATACGATATTGTATATGACATATGGTGTTTGCTATAACTTGTTCGATAGCACTCAAGGTTGTATAAATACCTTGAATTGCAAATGTCCGTTGCAATTGGAAAACCCAATTGCAAGCTTAATTGTAAAACCTTATATTTCTCATAGTGATTGTTTCGATTCTAACTTTTGTGTAAACTTGATTTTGCACTAACGTTTTTTGGAGGGAATTAAAAATGTTTTAACATAGGAAAATTCTAAACAAGAATTTCCTTTGGAGGATTAATTAATGGAATTTTTTGGAATACTTAAGGATTTGACGTCTTGTTGATTTTTAGGTACAATGTTTTTTTAAGATTTAAGTTATATTTATGAATAGTTGCATACCCTTCAATGTGATGGACAAACTCCCATAACCAAATGTTTTCTTTGCAATTTCCATTATTACTTTTGTAAAACCAACCCTAATCCAACCATTGGCTTCAAAATGCATTATGTTTTATTTTTAATTTGTTTTGAAAGACACCTACAAACAAACACCCATACTTCACAGTAATATTAACCATTCCTTTATTTTCATTTTAGTGCTTGAAGTTGTGCTATTATTTTTCCATGACCAAATAGATCATATACATAATGACATTCATTAAAAAAAAAAGCTTACCACTACTACCCTTCAAAACTGCGCACTAAATCAATATTCCATGTGAATAATTAGAAATAACAAAACAACTTTGTAAATTTCGGGCGTTTAGTCATAGGAACATTTTAAAACATTAGTAATTTTGCCCATGGTTGTTTATGAACATTGAGTTAACCTATTGGGGTGTTTGGTTTTTTGACAAGAATATTATGCATTTGACATTGAAAGGTATCTTCAATGGGGGGTTTGTGATGCCCCCCACTGAACATACCATTCAATGTCAATGCATACAATTTCAAATCCATTTCATGTCTATAGATAATGATGGAATGTTATCTATATTATCCATTATAATTTGGACAATGATAATGTGTGTGCAAAGTTTGTACATTTGCATTGTAGGTTACAAGTTAATTTTCCAATACTCACCAATAGAAATCAGCCAAAATGCAACCACTTTGTTTGAGACTACATGCGACTTGTAGTCATTTATGACTAAGTTTGGAAGCATTTACAACTATAAGATCAAATTTCAACTATTTTGACCATTTTTACAACTATTAGAAACTTCATCCTATTGGTTGGATGGGTTTTAAGTCTATTTTCATCCATTAATAGATTGATATGTTCCATTAGTTGCAATACTCATCAAATTAGTTACATCCTAAAAGTATTTTACGGTGACAAAGGGTTGTATTTTTATTTATGTATTAAAATTATATTTATGATATGTTACATATATCATAAATATATATTTGTGTGTATATTAATTATGCATATGTATGTAGATCGTTCATATATTGAATCTAAAAATTAATATTTGAACTCTTAAATTTCTTATTCAAATATGAAAATTGATATTTCAATATTTGAAAAAAAATTGAATTTGAACTTTTTAATTTGTATTTTAAATTCTATTAATTTAACTAAACATCGTTATTTGAGTCTAAAAATTGTTATTCCAATAGTAAAACAATTTATTTAAATATATAAATCAATATTTGATCTGAAAATTGTTATTCAAATCTGAAAATTCATATTTCAATAATGGAAATTTTTATTCCAATTCTAAACATTATATTTCAATTTTTTAAAAAATTGAATTATGATTGTTAAAATTTGAATTTGAAAATTTAAATATGAAAAATTAAAAATGTTGGTTATATTCCAAAATATTTGTTTGAGTCTAAAACTAAAAATTCCAATTATGAAAATTATATTTAAACATCCAATCGATGTTTCAATTTTTGAAAATTGCTTTAGGATTCGTTTATAAATTATTAAATAAAAAAACTTGAACTTGAAAATTGATATTTTATTCTAAATGTTTTTATTGGAATTATTTTTAAATTATTTTAATTTTGAAAAAAAAACTATTTGAATCTAGAAAATAATAATTCAATTCTGAAATTTTAAATCTAATTAAAAAAAATTGATATGAAAATTGATATTTCAATTCTAAAAACCACTATCTCAATTTTCTAAAAAAATAATTTGAATATGAAAGTTGCTATTTCAACTCTTTAAGAAATTATTTGAATTTGAATTTCTAATGTAATATTACTTTTTTGTATAAATTGTGGAGGAATTTATTTATTAAAAAAAATTTTTTGTTCATTATTTATAATTTGATTTTTTTTTCAAAAATTAGTTTTTTAGTTGCTGTACTTAAATTAATTTTACATGAATTATATTATCTATAATTCGAACAGATTTTTAAAATTAATAAAATATTTTATTTATTTGTTTATCTATGAATTATGTATTGAGAAGTTGTGAATAATTATATTGTTAATTAGTTAAATATTAAAATTTTATTATTTATTTAAGCATTGAATAATGAATACTTAATAATTGTAGTGTATAGTTCATATTTCAAGTATATGTTAAACTAAATCTTTGTTAGTTAAGTGATTATCTAATTATCTAGAGAGCCATGTAATTAAATTGTTTATAAATATAAAAACTAGAAATAAAAGGCATGGGGATAATTTTGGAGTTGCAATTTAATTTATGAGGAAGTTGTAGCTTCAAAACTTATTCCATATATATATATATTTCCATTCTTATTTTGAACATTGTATAAAGAAAAGGTGTGGTCATCCAATTTCACATTAAAAAAATTGTGCACATAGGATGAGCCAATCAAAAGGTTAACCCAAAACAAAAAAAACAAAAAAAAATTAAAATTACCTACCTCCCCAACTTACTTATTTACCTAGCTAAGTAAATACTTAGTTTGACCTAGGTCGACCTATGTATTTACTTATTTATGTACCTACTTATATGAGAAGTATTTAGCCTAGGAAGGTAAGACCTACCTACCTACCTTTTTACCTAAGTAGGTAGGTAGGTATGTAGCTTATGTTTGTATGCACCTATTTATGTACTTAACAACCTAATATCAATATTTTGTATTAAATTCATTTTAAAAAGTGCCATGTGGCATATTTACATGGGGTTACATGTCATAATATAAGATGATCCAAACATTTGAATTGAATGTCTTAAATTATTTCAAAATGATACTAATATTTATAATTTAAATAATTAAATATTGGGACACGTGACAACACATCATTCATATTCAATTGTGACTTAATAAGTTGCATGTGATAATACGTATACAATGGAGTCAAAGGATGAACTTGCATATGTCGACATTTTTTTCATCCAATACCCCTTGTCATTTGCAACTAAAATCGCATGAGATTTGTCCAAAGTGATTAATGAGATTTTAGTCGCAAATGTTGTTTGCAATTAAAATTTAATTACAAAGACTAGTCGAAAATACCTATTTTTCTTCTAGTGACTATTACATTGGAATCCATAGTTGCAAAGGACATCAACATATTTCATTTGTTGATGGATGAATGAAAAATATGCAACATTGAGTTTATCAATGGATAAATCAAAAATCACATACTCATTAGGTTAATTAATGGATGAACATACCTAGTAATTGTTCCATAATAATCACATATTTGCCATTTGCAAATGGGTACATTGTAGTTACACACAAGTATTACTTTGTGCCGATGTGAGTTATCACATAGTTGCCAATTAATTATAGACATTAATGTGTTTCCACTATATTTGCAATTGAAATCAACAAAGTTCATCATTAATGGATGGATGAAAAAAATGTCATGATGATGTTACAATAATAGTTGCAAACTAGTTACATTAGACTTGCACAATAGTTGTTCCCACATAATTATAATTGACTTGCATGAGTTGCTTATGTATATGATTCCACATATAGTGAATAACATTTACTATAACTTATGCAACTTATTTGATAACATTTATGTTGTAAAAATATGTTGAATTGCAATGAAGTTACAAGTGATGGTTGCAATTCAAAAACCCAATTGTAAGGCCAATTACAAATCAACCTAATTTTTTTTAATAGAGGGTTAATATTTTAAAAATTGTCAATTACTGTCATTGAATAAATTTATGTATAAAATTAAAATGTTAAATTGTCATGATGTTGTGACAATGAATAGTGTGATAATCATTTGTTTAACAACAATCAATTTTCATTTATCTAACTATGGTTGCACTCTATTGTTGAATAACAATGTACATTTATCAAACACTAAAATCAACGTGTGTTTGTAACAACATCAACATTCATGCATTGAATAGTAGCAATGGTAGAACATCTACAATATTCACCTAATGATGGCAACATAACATAATTAGAGGCAATGGTAGTAGGATTAAAGGTGCTTGGAGAGATAATGTGATACCTATGAAGGTGAAAACACACTATAGGTGAACCATTTTTCACCACTTTTCACCCAAAAAAATGATGTATAACAAGTATAATAGGTGTGTAATAAATTGAAATCTTGATGACATTTTTTGAAAACTCTAAACATAATAAAAAAAAACTTTAGAATGTGCATGACAACATTTTGGAACTCAAAGTTCATTATGAAACAAAATTAAACTTGATCCAATAGTTAGATGAAGAGAATTGGATAAAATCAATGTGCTTAAAATATATAACATACATATTTTCAATGGCCACAGGGCCTCATGTTTGTGGTTCATAAAACATTACCAAACCAAAGAAAAATGAACAAATAATACAATGCCCACCTATAAAATCTTTTCCTTTTTCTTAAGGTAATGGTTTTTCCTTAAAATAAGAGTTTATTATGCATTTATTGTTCAAGAAGTGAAAAAAAACACATTTTTTGAATGAATTTTCAACCAAAAAGTGTAGACTTCTAAATGGGTTTTAATTCAGTTGATGTACATCGATATCACTCACCACCAAAAAAAATTATTATAAAACTTCACCTACGACTTTAGTTTTGAAATATATTTGCAATTTGTCATACTTTGTGATGTGTATTTTTTCAACACAAATATATTTCCTATGTTCAAGTTTGTAAATGTTAGAGTTTTTAAAAAAAATAAGATAGTTTAAGTCTAAAGTTAACATAATATATTTAAAATGAGAAAAAAAATTCAAAATGAGATGTTCACATGTACCCAAAAAAAATCAAATGCATTTGGGGGGCATAATATGTTTTCATCCATTAGTTTGACATTGTAATCAATATGTTATTGAAGGTATTAAGAAGAAAATATTCATAATACATAGATTTTGGTGGTGTGATGGTGATATCTTTTAACTTCTACCTTAATTCTAGAAGTTAGCATTATCGACAAGGCTATCATTGTCAACTACTAGGTCATCAGTCTATTAACAACATGTTGCATGTTTGAACATTGGTTATTATTTTCAAGCTTAACGATGCCACAATCTTTAGGTCTAAACATAATATAAACATAAGACGTATTCATTACAAAATGAATTACCAAGGTGAAACTAGATATTAACTTGGTTGAGCTTCATCCACAATTGGATCATAATGGGCATCTAGTGGATGGTTTGATGTTGGTTTACTTTGGCCTGTAAAACTGATTCTCAGTCCTCCAGAAAGAAACATGTTATAAGAAAAATGACAACTTTTGAGTATGAAAGGTGATGATATGCATGGTTGGCTATAGTTCATTGGGGGCGAAGTGACAACCATGTTGGGAAGTTAAGGTTGTTCCTGATGGCCATTCCTCAGGGATCCGATTCCTCAAGAGCCTTTTTGGTTGATTGTGTTTGTAATGGCCATTCCCCCAACTCAGGGAATAGCCATTGAGAACACATTGAACTGAAATGGCTAACAATGTATATATTTTGTTTTGTTTTTAAACGTTGTGATGCCATTGGGGTAGAGTGAGGGAGGAGTAAATGGTTAGTTAAGATAGGAATACTTAACTTCATGTTGCCAAAGCCTATGCTCTTGGTATGAACCTGCCCAACATAATTCCAAGAAAACACAAACTATAGGGTAAAGCTTGATGAGAGGGGGGGGGGGCGTTCAAAAAAAAGGTGCCTGCCCCTTGGGGCTTAATTCAGAAACACCCCATTCATTTGGAATGTCTGCCCTGGGAGCTTATTTTTGGAATGCCCTGATCATCAAGGGGCGGGTGCTTATTTGAGAATGCCCCATCATTGGAGTTTATCAAATGTAAAACATTGGCAGAATGTGTATATAAAAAATATTTCTTGTGATACCCAGCAGATTCTAGATCTTGAGAAAAGAAAAGTGGAATGTCCACTTTCACCAATGGGGGCAGGCATTACTGGTATATGTAACTTATGCCTCTTTGATTCTATGATCTGTTTCATATTCATCATCTACCTTATCCTCTTTCTAAACTTGGTGTTGGACCCACCCACCATCTGCTTCACATGCCTAGTTGGTTATCATCATCATCATCACACTATGAAGGTGCCTTGGGAGAGGAGTGAAGAGCAAATAATATCCTTTTGAAAGTGATTTTCCGAGCTACGATCTCCAATCAAAGTTGGTATCCATAACACAAGCCCCAAGGCTCATTTTTCTAGACTTTCAACCCAAGCCAGAAACCTTGAAGCCACAAATTTCCCACAATTCTCAAGCCCTAAATCAAGAAGGAGCTAGGAATGTTACATATGATGTTGATGATGGTTGGCTTTATGTGATTTTGGAAGCCATCCAAGAAGATTAGGATCCCACCCCTTGGGGCACTAAGGTGAGCATCATGGTGCCCACCGCACCCCAAGAAAATAGGGGGGGGGCACCATGGCAATGACTCTACTCTCTACCCCACATATGCTAGACTTGTCTTCAAAGTTAAGTTAGATCTTGAGTTGGGTCATTTCTTGTAAGGGAGTTGTGATGTTGTTCAACTCTTCAAAGATACTTGAGCTAAAAAAAGCCCACTGGGGTTAAAGAACATGCACAATACAGAATGACAACAGGAAATAGAACTAAAGGGCAAAACGCAGGACACCCGTGTGACTAACTAGGCCTGGGACCTTCTTTGAACAGATGAGAGAACCAAAAGCCTGCACCTCTTTTGAGGTCGAGCTACATCTAAGCAAATATCACAAAATAATTTATTAGAAGATCCATATAAAACCCACTAACTAGGTTTATGAGGCATGCCATACAATGACTGTAGGATTAATGAAAATCTCCTTCATAAAAAATCATGACAATTTAACCATTGATTTTATGTATGTGGCACAAAATGGACCGTTCGATACAACACAACAGCCCAGTTCAACACCAAAAACAAATATAAAGAGCAACCTTGTGCCTCTAGATCCTTACTTTTTATACCAATGAAAAGGGTTGTTTAACTTACCAGGGCTTTTACCTAGCAAAATCAGCCTTCCATAGCTCATTCTCTTTAATACCCTATGCATTCTAGGAATGGTAGTTAAGAACCAAAAGCTCCACTATTACGAAATTGAAGTCTCCTTCTCCTACGGCACAGATCACAAAAAAGGGTCCACCAGCGAATATAGGTGAGGGTAGGTTACCAAGGTGAAGCCTAACATCGACTCAGTTACCAAATCCTTGAGAAACTGATGTTGAACATCATCATTTTAAAAATAAGCATTTGTCGTATCAAAAAATATAATGATTGCATAACTAGATGGATCCATCCTTTTTTAGTTAATTGTTGAGTATGACTGGGTTTTGGGTACCTTTTCATTGAGCTATTGCTTCTCCTAAAAAAGCAACCTAAAATGTAGCTTGCACATGGATATGGGTAGTTATAACATTAGTTTTGTTCTATTTCATTAGACCCTTGCGAAAAGTAGATCTTTGAGTCAAAACATTAACATATGTTTGTTCAAATCTATAAATTATGCATTGCAACACTTGTGGGTTCACCTAATCCATAGGCATGCTATCATTGATAGCAAAAAAACTTTAACATATAGACATTTAATTGTGAGGTCTCCAAGTTGTAACTTGTACTTTTATAACTACAAGTTGTAACTTGTATTTTTATAGCCACAAGTTGCAAAGCATCAATATCTAATATATTGTTAGATTAAACATTTAAGACTAATGAGGAGTGCATTTGAATGGGGGTAATTGATGCATCTTTATCAACCCCATTCACATTCCTAGTAAATTCATACTTTTAATCTTTAATCATTGAAGACACTAAAACCTAAACACAAGAAAAGACACATTAAAACAAACCCCCAATCTTCAAGCTCCCAAAAGCAAAACAACACAAACAAGTACAAAGTGATAAAGAGGTGAAACTTATTTCTACTGTGGAATGTTGCCAATTTGTTGAACAAGAAAACCGTGCCAATGCCTCCCAATTCACCAAGCAGCAAAACTAAATTTGTGAAATGACAAAATTTGGTCGATGCCTTTTGATTTGTCAAGCAACAAAACCAAGTTGATGTTTTGCATTTGTTAAACAATAGAACAAAAAACTAAAGTTTAACATGAAGATTAAAAAAGATAAAAAATTGCCAAACAACAAAAACACAAAACCAAAGTTGAACAAAAAATAATAAAAAGCCTTTCAATTTGCCAAATAACAAAACACAAGACTAGAGCCGAACAATAAAACAAGGAAAACCCTTTCAATTTGTTAAGCAACACAAAACCAAAAACAATAAAAATAAAAATAAAAATAAAAATGCAAAGCACCGCAACAATGAACAAAACCAAATCAAGTTTAGAAACTTACCTAATTAGAAATGAAACAAAAAAATGAGGAACCAAACATTTGGATCTTGTGAAGCTCACAACAACAAAACAAAAAACAAAAAAAACTTGTCACTATGAATTTTTTTAAACCAAGTAAAAAACAAGAAGCCTAGAATATGAATTATGAAATGCAGAGGTGCAAAGTGTAAAAATGAGATTAATGATATGTTCTCTTTAAACCTTAAACCCTAAACACAAACTTTAGACCCTAAATGAATTGAGATTCATATTCGGCATTATTGAAATCATAATCAACCAAATATCAATTTTGTTTAAAACCTAATGGCTTGATATAATTACATGTAATGGTAATACATACAAGGCATCTAGCAGTTGCATGTAGAACTAAAAGTTTAAAAAATTTGGATATCGATTCATCCACATCCAATAATTATCCAAATGCAAAATTAGAATTCTTTATATAATTGGGCAACATTGGTCATAACATGCTTCCAATGGACAATGCACTTTGTGGATGTTAGTTCATTTTGTGCCAAGGTAAAAGCTTGAACATAAAGGTTATCCCAAGATAAGGGGCCTAGGATGAAATGGTAGCTAAATCCAACTTCACATTTTGAGAATGGTTTCACATGTGGGCTTTAGGTATGATACAGCAAGAGTTGAAGGAATGGAAGGTCATCTGAAACCTAAACATAGATAGATCATGAGGGATAAGAGGGGAGAGTTTTTATGTCTATTCCTTAAGAATGGGAGGGATTTTAAGCTTATGAAGATTTCAATGCATTGGAGGCTTAAGATCCCTTTGACTCTTAACCCGGAAACCAATTTGGCATTAAACAAAAAGGGTTTAACAGTGTTTGCCAGGTTCCTTTTTGTTTAATGCACGCAAGCTGCCCTCCAAATTTACTAGTGAAGTTCTAGGAATGGTTCATGGAATAAGTATATTACCTAGTGGGAGAAGCCCGGGATCTTCTCTCTTGGATGGATGGATTTTACGCTTCTTGTGAGAGTGTTACGATATCACGTTACATGTTGTCAGAAGGTCACGTCATTAGTTTCAAACGGAGTACCAAGCTAAACCAATGGTGAGCTGGCTTGCCAGCTCTTTCGTAAGCTTTTTTTGGGCCTTGGATTCTGGGCCAAATTCTGTTTTGCCCCCAACTCCCCAAAAGTTTCAAAGTCCCCACCACTAGTCAATGCCTCGTGTGAAAGAGGTCCAATATTCCCTTGTAGGTGCCAACTCATCATATGCAACAACAGAACTGGGCCAGTGACTGCTGCCCAAACTGCTAAAATATTATTTCTGGATATTTTGACATAAAATTTATTTCTGGGCACATTTTAGTTTTAAGACCCTTACATATACATATATATACCAAAAGTGGAGTAAGGGACCCCATATGGTTTGGGATAGTTATGGTATGGTCACATCCAAATGAAGCAAATAAC
>Ga0116228_10004952_pt1 | contig 11840 bp, 10 predicted proteins | sample S1TSphfallax_2_FD_89694 | JGI IMG/M metagenome (GOLD analysis project Ga0116228, IMG submission 89694) | Host-associated microbial communities from peat moss isolated from Minnesota, USA - S1T2_Fc - Sphagnum fallax MG | ecosystem: Host-associated > Plants > Peat moss > Unclassified | place...
ATCCGCACCTACGCCGCCATCGAGGGCGACTACGACGTCGCCGCCATCGCCCAGAGACATGGCCTGAAACTCTGGCAGGGCATCTGGCTCGGGTCCGACCGCGCCCAGAACGCCCGCGAAATCGCCCACGCCATCGCCATCGCCCGCCGCTACCCCGACACGGTCGAGCGCGTCGTCGTCGGCAACGAGGTCCTGCTCCGCCGCGACCTGCCCCCGGCCGAGCTGAGCGCCGCCATCGACCAGGTTCGCGCCGCCGTAAGCCAGCCCGTCACCTACGCCGATGTCTGGGAATTCTGGCAGCAATTCCCTGAAATCGCCGCCCATGTCGACATCGTCACCATCCATATACTGCCCTACTGGGAGGACCAGCCGACCGGCATCGACCAGGCGATCGCCCATGTCGAAACCATCTACCGCACCATGGCCGCCAAATTTCCCGGAAAGCCGATCGCCATCGGCGAGACCGGCTGGCCCAGCCGCGGCCGCTGGCGCCAGGCCGCCGCCCCCTCGCGCGTCAACGAAGCGGTTTTCCTGCGCGAATTCGTCACCCTCGCGGACCAGGAGCATGTCGACTACAACCTCATCGAAGCTTTTGACCAGCCCTGGAAATACGAAGACGAGGGCGTCGCCGGCGCCAACTGGGGCATCTGGAACGCGCAGCGCGTGCAAAAATTCCCGCTCAACGGCGGCGTCGTCGAGCACCCCAGCTGGCCCTGGTACGCCATCCTCGGCGCCATCGCCGGCTCACTCCTCTTCGCCAGCACCGGCTTTCGCAACATCCGGCTGGCGGTTCCTTCGTTCGCGCTCGGCAACGGTTTCTCCATCGCCTGCGCCGGCACCCTGCCAATGCTGTACGACCACTGGCTGGTCCTCGACGCCATCGTGAACCTACCGCTGCAGGGCCTCTTCGCATTCCTCGCCATCCGCCGCACGGACGCGATCCTCGCTAGCGAAACCCTCCCACCGCAAACCTCAGCCGCGGCCACGCTCGCCGCCCTGCGCCGCGGCAAACTCCTCTTCAACTACGACTCCCTTTCCTTCCTCTTCCTCGCGGGTGCGGCCATCTGCCAAGCCATGCTGGTCTTCGACGGCCGCTACCGCGACGCCCCGATGCCCGTCTTCATCATTCCCGTCTTCGCCGCTGTGCTGAAATTCTGGACGAAAGACAAGCCCAAAAGCCTGCAATGGGAAGACCTGCTCGCCGCCAACGCGCTGGCGGTTCTCGCCATCGCCAGCGCCATCATCGAAGGCTCCGCCAACCTCGATTTCATCACCTGGAATTTCGCCGCCCTGATCATGGCCGCCCCGATCGTCATCGCCCAGGAACGAAAAAAATAGGGTGCAATGCCTCTTCGCATTGCACCACCCCCGCTAGGCGGTGCAATGCAAAGCCGCATTGCACCCTACGAGACTCGCCGCGGCACCACCAGCTTCATTTTCGACACCTGCACAATTTTCCCATCCTGATTCACCGTGTTGCTCAGCAGCACAACCATCCCGCGGTCCGGTTTGGAGCGTGAAGGCATAACCTCCAGCACCTCACTCTCCACATGCAGCACATCCCCCGGCCGCGTCGGCATCGGCCATGAAATCTCCCCGCCCCCGCCCACAATCCCGCCGGCGAATTTCGGCCCGCTCGTCACATTCAGCCGCATCGTGAACGCCGCCGTGTGCCACCCGCTCGCCGCCAGCCCGCCGAAAAGTGTTGCCTTCGCAACCTCATGATCCAGATGAAACGGCTGCGGATCAAATTTTTCGGCAAACGCCAAAATCTCCGCCTCCGTCATCTCCTCCGCCGCCGATGAAAATGTCTGGCCAACCTGCAAATCCTCAAGGTAGAGTTTATCGGTCACGTTTTCCTCCTTCACATCCAATCAATGCGCCTCCGCCGGCGGCGCCTTCGGCGGCACCACTTTTTTCATCAAAGGCACCAAGCAAACCGCCAGCGCAAATGCCAGCATAATGGCGCGGAACGCATCGCCGTAGGATAAGGTCTCGGCCTGCGCGTACGTCATATTCCAAAGCTCGCGCAAAGCCGCCGCATGCCCCGCCTGCACCGAACCCAGCGTCTCCGTCAGCCGCCTGCTCATCCCCGACAGCAAAGTCACCATCGCGCCATTACCGGCGTTGAGGTGCCCGGCAAGCATCTGAAAATGAAAATTCGTCCGGCTGTTCAACATCGCCCCGCACACCGCGATCCCGACCGCCCCGCCCAGATTGCGCATCATATTAAAAAGCCCGCTCGCATATTTCAGCCGCGCGGGCGACAAACTCCCCAACCCCAACGTCACACTGGGTGCGACGCAAAACACCTGCGGAAACCCGCGAATCACCTGCGGCCAAAACAATTCCCCGCCGCCCCAATCCGATGAGATGAACGAAAAGCTCCACATCGCCAGCCCAAAACAAGCCAGGCCGAACATCATGATCCATCGCAGATCATATTTCCGCGCCAGAAAAATATAAACCGGCACGCCCGCGATCGAGGCCGCGCCGGTCGAAAAAATCGCCACCCCCGTCTGCCAGGCCGAAAACCCGCGCACATACCCCAGAAATAACGGCGTCAAATAAATCGTCGAAAAGATCCCGATGCCCGTGGTGAACGACAAAAAACATCCCAGCGCAAAATTCCGATTCCCGAACGCCCGGAAATCCACCACCGGATTTTTCACCATCATGCTGCGAACAAAAAACGCCACCAAACACGCGCCCGAAATATACGCGCACGCCATAATCGTCTCATCCGAAAACCAGTTCCAGCGCGTCCCCTCCTCCAGAACATATTCCAGCGTCCCCAGCCCCACCGCCATCAGCGCAATCCCAGGATAATCCGCATCGCGCAGCAGCGACAAATCCGGCTCGTCGATCTTCACCAGCAGCGCCACGAAAATCGCGACCAGCGCCCCAGGAACCAGGTTGATATAGAACAACCAATGCCAGTTGAGCGCATCGGTGATATACCCGCCGATCACCGGCCCCAAAGTCGGCGCGATCGAAGCGATCGTCCCGATCACCGCCGCCGCATAAACCCGCCTATTTCCCTGAAAATAATGAAACGACGACGTAAACACCGTCGGTATCATCGAGGCCCCGAGCATCCCTTGCAGCCCGCGAAACAAAATCATCGAATCGATATTCCACGCCAGCCCGCACAACATGCTGGCCAAGGTGAACCCCACCGCCGATCCCGCGAACAGCCACCGCGTCGAAAACACCCGCGTCAGCCAGCCGGAAAGCGGAATCACGATAATCTCTGCGATCAAATACGCCGTCTGCACCCAGGAAATCTGATCCTGCGCCGCCGATAGCCCGCCGCCAATATCCTGCAACGACGACGCAACAATCTGAATATCCAACAGTGCGACAAACATGCCAACGCACATAATCGCAAAGGGCAGTATCGCTCTCAAAGCAACACCAATGAATTCCGAACCAGATCCCGTGCGCTTTCCCCGTCATGGCAGCGATTGCGGCCATCCACGCCTTCGCCGCCGAGCGCACCAAACCGCCCACCCTCCGCCATCACTTCGTATCCACCGAAGCCGTCACAGAAAGCCCCGGCCGCAGCAGACCCAGCACCCCCGCCGCACCATCCAGCGAAATCCGCACCGGCACACGCTGTACGATCTTCGTAAAATTCCCGGTCGCGTTTTCCGCCGGCAGCACGCTGAAAATGTCGCCCGAAGCCGGTGCCAGGTTCACCACATGGCCGGTGATCTTCGCATCCGGGTTCACATCCGCGATGATACTCACCGGCTCACCGGGTTTCATCCGCGCAAGCTGGTCTTCCTTGAAATTCGCATCAATCCAGAGGCCGCTGGCCGGGACAATCGAAATCAGTTGCGCCCCCGCCGCCGCATACCCGCCCAGATGCGCGCTTCGATTGCCGACCACACCATCAAACGGCGCGCGAATGATGGTGTAGCCAAGATTCTGCGACGCCGCGGTCTGGTCCGCCAAAGCGCCGGCCAGCGCCGCCTGCGCTTGCGCCTTCTGCGTCCTGATCACATCAAGCTGCGCCTGTGCGGCTGCCAGCGCGGCAAGCGCTTTCTGCACGCCGGCTTGCGCCTCGGCATTATTCGCGTCCGCGGTCTGGGAATCCTGCAGCGACCCCGCATTCGACGCGGCCAGCCGCGCGTAGCGCCCCTGATTGCGCCGCGCCAGCACCGCCTGCGCTTGCGCGGAAACAATCTCGGCCTGCGCCTGCTCGATCATCGCATATTGCAGCCGCGTCGTCGCATCGAGATTCGCAAGCATTGCCTGGTCCCCGGCAACCGCCGCCTTCGCCTTCGCAAACGCCGCCGAGAAATCGCGATCATCGATCTGCACCAGCAAGTCGCCCCGATGGACAAACCGATCATCCCCGACAGCGATCCTCGAAATCACCCCGCTCACCTGCGGCGCGATATCCGTCACATCGCCGCCGACATAGGCGTCATCCGTGCTCTCGATGAACCGGCCGGTGGTAAACCAGTCGAACCCATAAACGATCACCGCCAACAAAACCACCACCGCGCCGGCGCCGACGAGCAGCCGTCGGCGCGAGGTTTTTTGTGTGACCTGCGGCGCCGGTGCAACGGCGCCGTCAGCCAGCAGCGCGCTGCTCACGCAGCCGCCGCCAGAAGGCGGAAGCGCGCCGCCGGCCGGTCCTTGGAAAGATTAGGCCCCAGCGCGTGGCGCGCCGCCGTGTAGGCCTCAAAATCCGCCGCATCCGGCAGCGATGGAATCGTCACCAGCTCGCGCCGGTCAAAGCCAACCAGCGCCGCATCCACCATCTCACCCGCATCCATCACCGTGCCGGCCGGCCGCGCAGCCACATCGATTCCCATGGTCTCCCAAATCTCGGTGCGCGTGGCGCCCGGCAGCACCGCCTGAACCTGGACACCCGAAGCCGCCAATTCCTGCGCCATTGAAATCGACAAATTCAAAACGAACGCCTTGGTGCCGCTATAGACGCCGTTGAATATTTCCGGCGCCAGAGCAAGGACCGACGATATGTTGATGATGGCGCCGCGGCCGCGCGCCGCAAATGCCCGCGCCGCGGCCGATGCCAAACGCGTAACGGCGATGATATTCAGCGTGATCATCGCATCGTTCTTCTCCGGGTCGGTTTCCACCAGCGTCGTATGCGCGGCGATCCCCGCATTATTCACCAGCAGGCTAATCGCCGGATCACGCGCAAGTCGTTCCGCCACCGCGGCGCGGCCGGCTTCCGATGCCAAATCCGCCGGCAAGATTTCCGCCGCGACACCGGCCTCAGCGCGCAGCCTTTCGGCAAGCGCGGCCAGCCGCACCGCATCGCGCGCAACCAGCAGAACATCGAAGCCCCGCCGTGCCAGCCGATCCGCGTAGATCGCGCCAATACCGGTGGACGCGCCGGTAATAAGGGCGGTGCCTTTTTCGTTCAGATGCGACATGATCTAAGACCCCTATCAAGGTTGATGACTTTATATTATGGATATAATATTGTATGTCAATCGACATTCAAATAAGTTAAGGAAATACTGCAATGCGTTTCGAAAAGGGGCACCGGGAAGCCACCCATAAAAAAATCGTCGACATCGCGTCGAAAAAATTCCGCGAGGACGGCCTCGACGCCGTCGGCATCGCCGGCCTGATGGCAGAAGCCGGCCTCACCCATGGCGGCTTCTACGCTCACTTCGATTCAAAAGAAGCGCTGGTCCAGGAAGCGATGGAAGCCGCCTTCGACGGGAGCCGCCTGAAATTCAACGCGGGCCTCGAACCCCTCATTCGCAGCTACCTGCGCGCCTCGCACCGCGACAATCCCGGCCTCGGCTGCGTCGTCGCCGCACTCACCCCGGAAATCGCCCGCCACCCGGAACCAACGCGCGCCGCCTATACCAAACGCCTCGAAACATTCCTCGCAAAAATTGCCGCACTCCTGCCGGAACATCTCACCCCGGAAACCCGCCAGCAAACCGCCATCGGCATCCTTGGCAGCATGATCGGCACACTCCAAATGTCGCGCGCCGTTACAAACCCGGAACTCTCGGAAAATATCCTTAAATCAGGCATCGACGCCGCCCTGCGCCTTGCAGAAGACGTTCAAAAGTCAAAATAACATGCATGCCAGCTCTCAGCCGCGCCAAAGATGCCCTCAACTTCCCCGACTACACGGACGCTGAGCGCGCGGCCGACCGTACCATTCACATCATCGGCGTCCCTCTCGGCATCACCGCCGGCCTCGTCATGCTCGCCCGCGCATTCCTTCACGGTGGCACCATCATCAGCATCACCATCGCCATCTACGTCGCCGGCCTGATCGGCATGCTCACCGCCTCCGCCGCTTACCAGCTCGCCCCCTCCAGCCTGAAAAAAGAAAAACTCCGCCGCCTCGACCGCGCCATGATCTTCGTCATGATTGCGGGAACCTACACCCCCATCAGCGCCAACATTCTCCTCAACCGCGGCGGTATCTACCTCTGCATCACCCAATGGGTCCTGGCGGCAACAGGCATCTTTGTCACCCTCAAATACCCCCGCCGCTTTGAACGCCCGCTCTTCGTCCTGTACCTCGCCATGGGCTGGATGCTCATCATCCTTATCCACGAAGCCGCCGCCCTCCTCCTCCCCACCACCCTCTCCCTCATCATCGCCGGCGGCATCGCCTACACAATCGGCGCCATCATCCAATCCATCCCCCGCCTCAAATTCCACAACCCCATCTGGCACGCCCTCATCCTGATCGCCGCCTCGTGCCAGTACGAAGCCATCTGGTTGCAATTGCTGGGTAGCAAGTAGGCAAGCAAGGCCAGGGCGCTTTGCCCCCTGGACCCCCACCAAGGGCTAAGCACTTGGTATCTGGTCCGGGCTGGGAAGGGACGGGATGCGCATCCCGTCCCTTCCCAGCCCGAATCGGGTTCTAAGGGCTGTGCCCTTAGCGGGGTCCAGGGGCAGAGCCCCTGGCCTTACTTGCTTACTTACTGCGCAGCCATCCGCAACCGGCGGGCTTCGAGCCCTTGCCAGGCGAGGAGCACGGGCACGGCGATGACGAAGTCGCGGGCGCGGCGGAGGAGGGAGAGGGAGATAGCGATTTCAGGGGGAACGCCGAAGATGCCGGCGAGAATGGTGTAGGCCGCTTCCTGGATGCCGACGCGGCCGGGGATAAAGAAGGCGAGGGCGAGGATGGCGTGGAGCATGGCTTCGATGGCGATGGCGTCGATGTATGAGAGTGGAACGCCGAGGGCGTGGAAGCCGATGAAGGAGGCGGTTGCGGTGCCGAACCAGCAGACCAGGTGGAAGAAGGAGGCGAGGGCGAGCCGGTCGCGGCGGCGGTAGATATCGTCGAGTGCGGCTTGCAGGCGGTCCATGTGCAGGACGGCGCCATCACCTTGTTCGCCGGCGAGGCGCTGGGCGATGGCGCGAAAGATTTTCCCGCCGCCTTGTTGCGCGATAATGAGGCCGACGCACATCACCATGGCGATGCTAAGGCCGATGGCGACGGGCACCAGCAGCTCGTTATGGGGGGCGAGGTGCGCCATTATCGATAGGCCGATGCCGACGAAGATCAGCTGTGCCAGGAACTCAGTGGTGATATCGGCAAGGGTGGAGGCGATAGAGTCTGGGACAGTCACGCCCGAGAGTGTGATGACGCGGGCGCCGACCACGTAACCGCCGACCTGGCTGAACGGCAGAAATTCGCCGGTGGCATCGCGCACCAGCCTGCCCCACACCAGCAGCCAAAAACTGCCTTTGGATTTGCTCCGCAGCAGCATCCGCCAGCACAAAGCCAGGCCCAGCGTGATGACCAGCTGCGCGCCCACATAGGCCGCGAAGCCCGAAATTTTCACCGAGGTCAGTGATTTCAGCACGTCCCCGGCGCCGAAATAGATCACCAGCCCGGTAATGACGGCGATCCCCGCGAGCGCAAACGCCGCGGGCAGCAGGCGGCGCGGCTTGTTCAAGCGTCCGCCCGCGCCTTTTTCGGTTTGATGAACAGCCTCGCGAATCGCGCCAGTTTCGGCATGGTGGTCGGCCGCAATAGCCGCTCATCATACCCGGCCATCCGCTTCTTATCTTCCTCGAGGCAGATATCGATCAATTTCGCCGGGTCCATCTCGTCGGCGAGCGCCTTGGTTCCGTTCACCGTAAAATTCGCATCCCCGCTGTCCAGCCCGTCGACGTCCTTGGCGATCCCAATCCGTTCCCAGATCAGAAATCCCCATACCGCGGCCGTTTTCAGCGCGAAATAGGGCCGTCGCCACCATGGCATGGTGGCTTTATGCCAGGCGATCCAGTTGGTGAAGAACAGGATGTGCCGGCCTTCCTCCTGCACCACTGGCTCGAACGTCTCGACCAGCTCTTCCGGGAAAAACCCGGAGCGCCTTGCCATTTCGAACAGCCCGTAGGCGAAGAAGCTATCCACGCATTCGGAATAGCCGGTGACCATGAAACCCCATTCCGCGTCCTTCGGCGGGGTGTAGGGCGGTTCCGGCTGCATCGGGATGTCATAGGCCGCCACCAGCCTGGACAGCACATCCCGGTGCCGCGCCTCTTCGCCCGCCATATGCAGCAGTGCCGCTTTCAGCGCCGGATCCCGGATGGTCGCGGCGAACGACTCGATTCGCGCGGAGGCTTTGATCTCGGTCTGCACCGCAATATCCCAGATCGGCAGCGACGTGATGCGCGCCAGCGTTTCCGGCTCCAGCTTCGGCCAGTTCAGCACGGCGGGCTTGTAAGGATTATAGGTTTCCAGCAGCAGCCGGGTCAGCATCGCGTAATGCGCAGCACTGCCGGGCGGGATTCGCCCGGTTTGCGGGAAATTCCAGTGCCGTGCGTTGAAATCGGCGGTGGCGATGGCGGCGTCGTTCATATTGCGGTTCCAAAACCTTCCATGTTGCGGCGACACGCGCGGCGAATATCCGCCACAGCAAGCCGGTTGCACCCGTTGCTGCAATGCGTTCTACACCGCGGGCCGCCCGGACGGTATATGGGCGGCCGAACAAAGCTGTGAACACCGGAGTATCGCTTGGCCGCATCGGATCTTACCCTCGTCACCGGCGCCACCGGCTTTGTCGGCGCCGCTGTGGCCCGGGCGCTGGCGGCACAGGGAAGGCCCTTGCGCCTGCTGATCCGCGCCGGGAGCCCGCGCGGCAACCTGGCCCAGATCAAGGCCGAGCTCTGCATCGGCGACCTGGCAGACCCGGCCAGCCTGCAAGCGGCGGTGGCGGGTTGCCGCTACCTCTTCCATGTCGCCGCGGATTACCGGCTCTGGGTCCCCAACCCGGCGGAGATGCGCCGCGTCAATGTCGACGGCACCGTTGCCCTGCTGAAGGCCGCCCGCCAGGCTGGCGTCGAGCGCTCGGTTTACACCAGCAGCGTCGCCGCGCTGGGGTTGCTACCGGATGGCGCGCCGGCGGATGAAACCACGCCGGTGGACGAGGACCTGCTGATCGGCGCCTATAAGCGCAGCAAATACGATGCCGAGCAGGCGGTGCGCCAGTTGGCGCTGGCCGGCCAGAACATCGTCATCGTCAACCCCTCCACCCCGGTCGGCCCGGGCGACGTCAAACCCACCCCCACCGGCAAGATGGTGCTGGATGCCGCAAATGGGCGTATGCCGGCATTCGTGAATACCGGGCTGAATGTGGTGCATGTGGATGACGTGGCGGCGGGGCACTTGCTGGCCCTCGCGCGCGGCCGCTCCGGCGAGAGCTACATCCTCGGCGGCGAGAACCTGATGCTAAAAGATCTTTTGGGCATGATCGCGCAGCAAGCCCGCCGCAAGGCACCAAAACTCCGCCTGCCAATCGCCCCGCTCATGCCGCTCGCCGCGGTCATGGAGGCGATCGCCGGGCGCACTGGCCGCACCCCGCTGATGACCCGCGAGATGCTCCGCATGGCCCGCAAAAAAATGTTTTTCTCGTCCGCCAAGGCGATCCAAACTTTGGGCTACGCGCCCCGCCCGGCGCGCGAGGCGGTCGAGGACGCGCTGGATTATTTCGCGACACAGGGCCTGATCAAATGATCGCGCTGCTGGCGTTGGCCATCTGGCTGTACCTGTTCTTCTTGCACGGCAATTTCTGGGTTTCCGGTCCGGAACTGCCGCCGGCCTTGCCCGCGCAGGCGCCGGACGTTGACATCATCATCCCCGCGCGGGATGAGGCGGCGACCATCGCCCCGGTCATCGCCTCACTGCTGGCGCAGGATTACGCGGCCGCCTTCCGGGTCATCCTGGTCGATGACGGGTCCACCGACGGCACCGCCGCCCTCGCTGGCACACATGAAAAACTCACCATCCTGACCGGTGCGCCCAAACCCGAAGGCTGGTCCGGCAAATTATGGGCGCTGGCCCAGGGTGTCGCCGCCTCCGCCGCCCCGGTCATCCTGTTCGCGGATGCCGATATCGTGCACGACCAGAAACATCTCTCCGCCCTGATGGCCCGCCTGGTCTCGCCGCGGGTGGACGCCGTCTCCGAAATGGTCCGCCTGAACTGCGAGAGTTTTGCGGAACACGCGCTGGTCCCCGCCTTCGTCTATTTGTTCCAGATGCTGTACCCCTTCGCGCAGGTGAACGACCCGCTTTCCCCAACCGCTGCGGCCGCCGGCGGCACGATTCTGCTTCGCCGCGAAGCGCTGGCCCGCATCGGCGGGATCGCCGCGATCAAATCCACGCTGATTGACGATGTCGCCCTCGCCACCGCCCTAAAACGCTCCGGCGCGATTTTTCTCGGCCATTCCGGCCTGGCAAAATCCATCCGCCCCTACCCCGATTTCGCCGATATTTTTCGCATGGTCTCCCGCACCGCCTTCACCCAATTGCGCTATTCCGCGTGGATCCTGGCCGGCACCTTGATTGGCCTCACCCTCGTCTGGCTCGTCCCCGTTTATGAGGTCGTATTCGGACATGGCTGGCATTTCCTCGCCGGGCTGATCGCCTTCGCGCTCTCCATGGTCAGCTACATGCCCACGCTGCAGCGCTACAACCGCTCAAAATTCTGGGCGCTGGCACTGCCCCTCATCGCGCTCTTCTACATGGCCGCCACCGTCACCTCAGCCGTCACCCATTGGCGCGGTACCGGGGCGACCTGGAAAAACCGCGCCTACGGGCCCGCCGCATGAACAGCGCGATGAACGACAACGCGCTGCCCACGGTGACGCCGCAAGCCACGGCGCCGGTGGAAGCCTGGTCCGGTAAGGACAAAGGCGACGAAAACTTCCCCGTCGGCTCCATCCTCATCGCCAAATCGCTGCGCCCGCATGTCCACGCCTATTACAATTTCGCCCGCAATGCCGATGACATCGCGGACAATGAAACATTATCCCCCGACGAAAAAATCGCCCGCCTGAACATCATGGACGCGGCGCTGCTCGGCACCGCCGAGGGCGCGCCTAGCGCCGCCCGCCTCAAAGAATCCCTCGAGCAAACCAAAATCCCCGCCATCCACGCCCGCGAACTTCTGGTCGCCTTCCGCCAGGACGCGACCAAAACCCGCTACGAAACCTGGGCCGAGCTGATGGATTACTGCCGCTACTCCGCCGCCCCCGTCGGGCGCTACGTGCTCGATTTGCACGGCGAGGACAGAAACACCTGGCCAGCCTCGGACGCGCTGTGCACTTCGTTGCAAGTCCTCAACCACATCCAGGATTGCGCCGGCGATCTGCGCAGCCTCGACCGCTGCTACATCCCGCAGGACTGGCTGCAAAAATACGGCTCCGGCACTGACGACATCGCCCGCAACGCCGCCTCCCCCGGCCTGCGCGCGGTGTTCGACGAGATGCTGACCGCCACCGAAACCCTCAACGCGGCCGCGACGTCCCTGCCCCGCCTGGCCAAATCCCGCCGCCTGCGCGTCGAAACCGCCGTGATTTCCGCCCTC
>Ga0116228_10004953_pt1 | contig 11838 bp, 8 predicted proteins | sample S1TSphfallax_2_FD_89694 | JGI IMG/M metagenome (GOLD analysis project Ga0116228, IMG submission 89694) | Host-associated microbial communities from peat moss isolated from Minnesota, USA - S1T2_Fc - Sphagnum fallax MG | ecosystem: Host-associated > Plants > Peat moss > Unclassified | place: USA...
AAACATTTCCCAATCCACAAAATGGCTAAATTTGGAGGCTCAATGGTTGAATGGTCGTATACAACCTACATGGAGGGGCTTAATTCGTATTATATTAAGTATTGAAGGACAAGAAAATATTAAACGAAAAGACGTTCGCCAATATCAAGTAGAGAAATTAGCTAGAAACAATAAAGAAACTTGTTTGTTAGAATTATTCCCTCTACCTTCACCAGCCATTAAGGATTGGATATTTCCTAAACATACTAAGCTCGATTTTTTATCTGACAAAGATATTTATAAAAAATATTGCGTTGACAAACGAATAAATCATATTACTCAAAGGATCACAGAACGTCAACCGAAAATGGTTGTTTTCTACGGTATGGGGTATGAATATTATTGGCGAAAAATAGCACATATCGACGAGTTTACAGAAATTAAGTTTACAAAAACAGAAGATTCAAAAATAGAACATTTCTTTATTGGTAGAAATAATCAGACTGTATTTGTGATGGCTAAACATCCTGTAGCTAGAGGTACTACTAATGCTTATTTTGATTATATTGGTAGAAAAATAGCTGATAAACTAGGCTAATGCTTCTAAACTTAGAATTTCATCATTATGAAGATTATTCCAATTAGATTTTTGATCCACTAAATTTAGCAAAATTCTCTCCCGCCACAGCCGCACGGCCATAACGGGAGAGAATATTACATTCAACACTGCCCCTTTCTGTAAGTAACCAAAATAGGGGAAGTAGATTGAATATGTCCTTAATCTTAGATGCTTGAATATCGTGCTTCCTCTCTCTTAGGTATGAGATTAATAAGTCTTTTCGTCTTTCAATTTCTTACCCAGGATGTATGACAAATATCAAAAATCATGTAAGAATAAAAATTAGCATCCTAATATAATGGGTATCTGTCTAAAATTTTTATTGCGAGTCGCACTTCCATTATAAAACGTATAATTCTCAGCATAATTTAGCGCCGTTGAAAATCAATCTCTCTCAAGACGCATTTTTTAACTTCTATAAGTATGGTTTGGGAAATTTTCGCAGGAGAGCGATCGCTTTCCTGTGGGCGTTCTTCCATCGCCTTTGTATTTGCCCCAAAGCCAGCTATTGTGATTTAATAGATATATAGATAACTTAAATTCCTTCAAATTTAAACACATTTATTGGCATAGTAAAAAATGGCAGCAGACTATCCAAACATTGATATTGCGCCATTAATAGATCATGCTCTCTTGTCACCTACTGCTACCCTAGAACAAGTTGAGCAGTGGTGCGAACAAGCAGATAGATTTCACTTTGCAGCAGTTTGCTTATATCCAGCTTATGTCAAGCGAGCAGCAGAACTTCTGTACAAAAAAAGTCCTCAAGTCTGTACAGTAATTGGTTTTCCTTCTGGAGGGACAACATCATCGGTCAAGTTGTATGAAGCTAAAGAAGCAGTAGACAATGGCGCTAGTGAATTGGATGTTGTGATTAACTTGGGCTGGTTAAAAGCTGGAAAAACTGAGGAAGTCCATCGAGAAATCGCCACAATTTGCGAAGAAGCTGGACAACCTGTGAAGGTAATTATAGAAGTCGGTCTATTAACAGATCAAGAAAAGCAAATAGCAGCTGAAATAGCTATGGATGCAGGTGCGGCGTTCTTAAAAACTAATACAGGTTTCTATGGAGGCGCAACTGTAGAGGATGTGAAGTTTTTAAAGCAAATAACCAAAGAAAGAATTGGTATAAAAGCATCAGGGGGAATACGGACTTTCAGTCAAGCCATGGATTTAGTCTTGGCTGGTGCTACTAGATTAGGTACTTCTAGGAGTATGGATTTGCTCCACGAACGCGATAATCTAGAAAAGGGTTAATACCGTGATGACGAATGAGCAAAACTTATAAAGCAACTGGGATTAATCTCAAAACTCAGGCGATGGGAGAATCAGATCGGATAGTGACAGTCTTAACCAAGGAATTAGGATTGATTCGCGCTATTGCTCCTGGTGCTCGCAAATACAAGTCTAGTTTAAGCGGTAGAAGTGATATTTTTGTCGTGAACGAGTTATTGATAGTCACAGGGCGATCGCTCGATAGAATTACCCAAGCACAAACTATCAAGACTTATCCAGGATTAGCTAAGGATTTGGGGAAGCTAGCTGCTAGTCAATATTTAGGAGAAATGGTCTTACATCAAGGCTTAAGTGACCAACCGCAAATAGAACTTTACGACTTGCTCAATCAGCATCTCCAGGGCTTGGAAAATTTACCCAGAGGGGAAACAGGCGTAAATGTGAATATTATTGCTTATTTGGCGCACGGATTATTCGATTTCCTAGCGTTAGCTGGATTAACACCTCAAGTAGAATTTTGTAGCTTAACCCAGTTGCGTCTGATGCCAAACTTTACCCAACCTAATTGGCAAGTAGGGTTTAGCATCCCGTATGGTGGAATAGTTTGTTTAGATGCTTATCAACGTTTGCTCAAAGCCAGAGAAATGGCGATAAAGGAAGAAAAAGAAAACTATAGACTCACCCCATCTGCTGCTGAAATTGATGCGCAACAAGTCATCCACCACCAAGAATTACCAATAATTTCTAGCCGATTGAATGCTAGACAACTGTTTATACTGCAAAATCTTTCACAAACAGGCATAATACCAATAGATACAGCCACTATTGATTATGAGTGGTTATCTATTGAAAGGATTTTGCGTAAGTATATTCAGTATCACTTTGAGTGCTCTATTAACTCCGCTAAATTGATTGATTCTTACTTTGCTGCCAAACATGATGCAATCGTCTGATCTAGACCCAAAAATCTTGACTCTGTTAGCTAGTCAATCCCACAACCAGAGTTTATTGGATAATATACCCCCTGACCATCTTAGCCATATTTCTCAACCCGATACACCTAAAATCAATAACCCAGAAATTTCTCTACCTGAGATTTATCCATCCCCAAATTGGACATCAGAAATTCCCGCAGATGATAATTCAAAGACATCAGATGGAGAACCTAACACTAGATTAGAATTACCATCCACAACAGATATTGATAAAAATACTCAGGACTATCAACAGGATAATTTACTATCAGATACCCCAAAATCAGAATCAATACAGTTGACTAGTTCCGGTTCAGGTGGAGCAGCTAATAACACAGTCCCAAAACAAGGATTTTTACCAGTTTTGAGAAACCCAAATTTCCTAGCTTTATGGGGAGGACAAGTTTTTTGTCAACTAGCTGATAAAGTTTACCTGGTGATGATGATTGCTTTAATTCATGGACAATTTCAGTCCAGCAATCAAAGCATTAGTGGTTGGGTATCAGTTTTAATGATGGCTTTTACGATTCCAGCAGTGCTTTTCGGTTCTGTAGCTGGTGTATTTGTAGACCGATGGCCAAAAAAAGCTGTATTGGTAACAACTAATGTGTGGCGAGGAATCCTCGTTTTTTCGATTCCCTTTCTCCTATGGTTAACTGATAAATGGCACCCTGTAGGAGTCTTACCTGTGGGTTTTTTGATTATTTTGGGTGTGACATTTTTAGTTTCCACTCTCACACAGTTTTTTGCTCCAGCAGAACAAGCCGCTATACCCTTAGTCGTGGACCAAGAGCATTTACTCTCAGCTAATTCTCTGTATACAACTACGATGATGGCATCAGTAATTGTTGGGTTTGCAGTAGGAGAACCATTATTGGGACTGGCAGATAAAATTTGGCTAAATTTCGTCGGTAGTGGTGGTGGATTAGGTAAAGAAATTGTCGTAGGTAGTAGCTATGCGATCGCTGGGTTAATTTTGTTTCTCTTGAAAACCCAAGAAATACCACACCCACCCGAAACTGAATTTCCCCATGTTTTCTCTGACCTTCAAGATGGCTTAAGCTACTTAAGGACAAATTACCGTATCCGTAGTGCGCTCCTGCAACTGATCATCCTCTTTTCTGTATTCGCTGCTCTAACAGTTCTGGCTGTGAGGATGGCAGAAATTATTCCCCATTTAAAAGCCTCTCAATTTGGCTTTCTATTGGCGTCTGGTGGCGTTGGTATTGCTGTGGGAGCCACAATTCTGGGTCAATTTGGTCAACGCTTTGCTTACAATCAGCTGAGTCTTTGGGGTTGTTTAGGGATGACAGCATCTTTGATTGGTCTATCAGTAGTAACAACAAATCTCTGGATCATCCTCCTATTAATTACCTTATTAGGTATTTTTGGGGCGTTAGTGGGTATCCCAATGCAAACCACCATTCAAACAGAAACACCTCCTGAAATGCGTGGTAAGGTTTTTGGTTTACAAAATAATGTAATTAATATTGCCTTGTCTTTACCCTTGGCATTAGCAGGTGTGGCGGAAACCTTAATCGGATTACAGGCTGTTTTCTTATTATTAGCTGTAATAGTCTTTTTAGGTGGTATATTAACTTGGTATAACTCCCATAAATAATCCTCAAAGATAGCATAATAAAAAACAGATAGTTTACATTTGCCTTTCTTTATAGATATTCAAAGAATGCGTATAGCTTGGATTGGAAAAAAAACGCCCTTTTGTGGCAATGTTACCTACAGTCGAGAAATTACAAATGGACTACTCAGCTTAGGTCATGAGGTAAGTTTTCTACACTTCGCTCAAGAAGAATCTGAATCAGACAATTCGCCAAACTTTAAGGAAGTTTCCTTACCCTTCATTTATAAGTCTCAGGTTTACACTATTCCTTCTTTCAATGCGACTAAGGTTTTGACAGATGCGCTGCGTAAAGTTAAGCCAGACATAGTTCACGCTTCCTTAACTTTATCCCCTCTCGACTTCTTCTTACCAGAAATTTGTCAAGAACTAGATTTACCTTTAGTTGCGACTTTTCATACTCCATTTGCTGGTAAAGGAGCTAAATTAATCTCTGGTACACAACTGTTAGCGTATCAGCTTTATGCTCCTTTCTTAGATAACTATGATCGGGTAATAGTTTTTTCTCAGATTCAGAGGGAACTCTTAGCCAGTATGGGTGTGAGAGAATCTAAGATTGCTGTAATTCCCAATGGTGTTGATACAACTAAGTATTGTCCAGGTTCAAATTATACTAAATCTCAAGTCAAAACAGAGTTCAGTGCAGAACGCTTATTTGTCTACCAGGGTCGCATTGCTCCAGAAAAGAATGTAGAATCTCTTCTGCGTGCTTGGAAACAATCCCATATGGAGGATAGTAGTAAATTACTTATTGTTGGTGATGGACCTTTGAGAAGTTCTTTAGAACCTTTTTATGGTTCAGACTTTGGAGTTATCTGGTTAGGATTTGTGGCTGAGGAGGATAGACGTATCCAAATCCTCCAAGGTGCTGATGTATTTATTCTACCTTCTTTAGTAGAGGGTCTTTCTTTGTCTTTGTTAGAAGCAATGGCTTGTGGGTTAGCCTGTTTAGCTACTAACGTCGGGGCGGATGGAGAAGTATTGGCAAAAGGTGCTGGTGTAGTTATAAATACAAAAACAGTACGAACACAGCTAAAATCACTCCTACCATTATTCCAAGACCATCCAGAGTTAACTAATTTATTGGGACAAAAAGCCCGAAAACGTGTACTGGAACAATATACGCTGAGGAATAATGTTGCTCAATTAGAGGAGCTTTATACAACCATTTTAACGCAGCAGACTATGTTAAGTAGGGTGTAGGGTGTAGGGTGTAGGGTGTAGGGTAATAAGAAATTGCCAGAAAATAAAAAACAACATACTTAACTGTACCTCTTACACCCTATCTTCTATTCTCCGATCGCAGGTGCTTGCATAGCAATATTGGTTAATTTTGGTACAGAAGCACGCAGCCTAGTAGTTAGTTGCACGGTTGTAGCGTCGTATATTTTAGTTAACATCTTAGGATAAAGACCAACACCAATAATTGGTACTAACAAGCAAGCGATGATAAATACTTCGCGAGGTTCAGCATCTATCAAAGCTTGGTGTGATACTAATTCTGTGTTTTCTTGACCATAGAAAATTTCTCGCAACATTGACAACAAGTAAATTGGTGTCAAAATTACACCAATCGCCATCAAAAACACCACTATGGTTTTAAAAGTAGGGTTATAAGCATCACTGGTGGCAAAACCAACAAACACCATTAATTCTGCGACAAAACCACTCATACCCGGTAGGGCTAAAGATGCCATTGAACAAGCGGTAAACATAGCAAAAATTTTCTGCATGCGCTGACCAACTCCACCCATTTCATCCAACATTAATGTGTGAGTCCGGTCGTAAGTAGCACCGACAAGGAAAAATAAACTAGCTCCAATTAACCCATGGGAAATCATTTGCAGTACTGCGCCACTCAATCCCAAATCAGTAAATGCAGCGATTCCAATCACCACAAAACCCATATGGGAAATTGAAGAGTAAGCAATTTTTCGCTTCAGGTTTCGCTGTGCAAAAGATGTTAACGCAGCATAGATAATATTTACTACGCCTAAAATTACCAATACTGGAGCAAAGTAAGCATGGGCATCTGGTAACATCTGAGCATTCATCCGAATTAAAGCATAACCTCCCATTTTCAGGAGAATACCAGCTAATAACATATGTACAGGGGCTGTAGCTTCACCATGAGCATCTGGTAACCAAGTATGTAGAGGAATTATTGGTAGTTTTACCGCATAAGCAATCAGGAAACCAGCGTACAGCCATAATTGGAAGTTAAGCGGATAGTCTTTTAGTCCTAGCGATATCATATCAAAAGTGAATGTATTGCCATAGAAGGCCATCCAAAGTGATGCCACTAAAATGAATAGTGAGCCACCAGCTGTATATAATATAAACTTAGTTGCTGCGTAGTGCCGTTTTTTTCCTCCCCAAATTGCTAGTAGTAGGTAAACCGGAATTAACTCTAGTTCCCATACAAGGAAAAATAAGAGCATATTTTGTACAGCAAATACAGCTATCTGTCCACCGTACATCGCTAAGAGGAGAAAGTAAAACAGTTTAGGCTTAAGCGTTACAGGCCAAGCGGCTAAGGTGGCTAGTGTAGAGATAAACCCAGTCAAAATGATTAAGGGCATAGACAGCCCATCTACTCCTACAGACCAATTTAAGTCTATTTGTGGTATCCAGGAGTAGCTTTCTACCAACTGTAAATTGGGATTAGAGAAATCGTATCGATTGTAAAAAGTAGTGACGATGATGGCAAAATCGATCAATCCCACAATCAATGCATACCACTTGACTGTTTTACCATCTTGATCTGGAATTATGGGAATTAGAAGTGACGCCAATAATGGTAAGAGGATAATTGTCGTCAGCCAAGGAAAATTAGCTATACTCATCGCTATTTATGGGAAATAAAAATATTTAGCAGAAGGTAACTATAGGACTAAATATTTGATTTTTGAAAAAACTAAGTGTTAACTCTTGACTGTTGACGGTTAACAGTTAACTGTTAGCAAAGATTACTACTGAGGTTTGTTCAGAAATCAAGTATGATTCCTATAGATAATGACTAAATTCCTCATGACTAATTCGTAATTCGTAATTTCGCTCAGTAGTTATTTATACTATATTTAATTACGAATTACGAATGATCAATTGAGAATTATTAGGTAATACCAAAGACAATAACTAAGCCCAAAACTGCTCCGAACACAATCAAGGCGTAGAATTGAGCACGACCATTTTCTAGGTATTTTAAACCTTCGCCACTTACCAACGTGAAAAAGCCCGTGAGATTAACAGCACCATCCACGACACGGAAGTCAACTTCCATAACTTGTCTAGCTAAACGACGTAAGCTAAGGACAAAAATTCGCTGATAGAGATCATCAAAGTACCACTTATTTAGAGATAGGAGATAGAGTGGTTGAATTTTCTCTGCGATCACATCTGGGTTAATCTTACGAATTAGATACATCAGCACAGCTAAAGTGATACCCGCTAGAGAAATAGCAACGGAACTTCCCGCCATTAAGTAAAATTCTTGCGGATTAAATACTTCCTCTGTGACAATCACACCATGAGAATTGACAACAGGGGGAAAGATAAACTCTGCAAAATAGTTAGCGAATGGTGTACCTAGCAAGCCGATTAAAACCGAAGGGATAACCAATACAAGTAAAGGGAAGGTCATTGTCCAAGGCGACTCATGTGGCGAATCACTGTGGTGGTGATGGGAGTGATCGGCCAATTCTGCTTTATGCATTGCACCTGGTCCAAAGTTCTCCTGAAGTGTAGACACAGATAATTGTTGAGAGATTGTTTGAGCAGCCTTGACCAATTTTGCTTGGATTTTCTGGTCGTTACCACGGAATTTTCCTTCAAATGTTGAGAAATACATTCTAAACATATAAAAAGCTGTAATTCCAGCAGTTAACCACCCGACTAACCATAATAGTGGATTAGCAGCAAAAGCAGCGCCCAGAATTTCGTCCTTTGACCAGAAACCAGCAAATGGAGGAATCCCAGAAATTGCCAAACAGCCAATCAAAAATGTGAGACCAGTTATCGGCATATACTTCCTTAATCCACCCATTAAGCGCATATCTTGTGCTAACACAGCATTATGCCCAACAACAGCTTCCATTCCATGGATAACAGACCCAGACCCCAAAAATAGCATAGCTTTGAAATAAGCATGGGTCATGAGGTGGAAAATTCCGGCGGAGTAAGCACCTACACCCATCGCCATTACCATGTAACCCAGTTGGGAAATTGTGGAGTAGGCTAACCCTTTTTTGATATCGTTTTGGGTAATGGCGATAGAAGCGCCCAAAAATGATGTAAATGCCCCAGTAAAAGCAATTACATTCATTGCTACGGGAACATCTTGAAAAACTGGATACATTCGAGCAATCAAAAACACGCCTGCTGCTACCATTGTGGCAGCATGAATGAGAGCAGAAATAGGCGTTGGTCCTTCCATAGCATCTGGTAACCAGACATGTAGAGGAAATTGGGCTGATTTGGCTACAGGTCCGAGGAAGACTAAGATTGCTAATACGACAGCTAGTAAGTTGCTCACAGAACCAGACTGGATTTGTACTGCTAACCGTTCGCCAATCACATTAAAATCAAAGCTGCCCGTAGCCCAAAATAGCCCCAGAATACCTAGCAGCAGTCCAAAATCACCAACTCTATTGACTACAAATGCTTTTTGACAAGCATCAGCTGCTGCTTTGCGGTCATACCAAAAGCCTACCAGGAGGTAGGAACACATCCCGACTAGTTCCCAGAAAATATAAACTTGTACTAGGTTTGGACTAACTACTAAACCCAGCATAGAAGAGCCGAATAAGCTGAGATAGGCATAAAACCTGACGTAACCAGGGTCATGTGCCATGTAACCATCTGTGTAGATCATCACCAAGAAGGCTACTGTGGTAACAATCACCAGCATGAGAGATGTTAGATGATCAATGGTGTAGCCCATGCTCAGGTGAAAGTTCCCTGCTGATGCCCATTCTAAGGTGTATAGATAGGGCGCATGTCCTTGAATTTGACTCCACAGCAAGGTAAATGAAAATACCATAGCTGCTGCCATCAGAGAAATAATTACCGCCGCATTTAACTGCCGCAAATTATTTGTTACCTGATTCACTGAAATTAATCCTAGACCGACCAGCATAGCGCCCAAAAGGGGTAGTACTGGAATCAGCCAGGCATACTGATAGATTACTTCCATCACTGACGCCTACTTCATTTGAGAATTTTTCATGGGACTGAGGATAAAGTCTAAAGTATGAAGACTAAATATTTTTTATGACTTAAGTTTAACTCCATACTTTAGCATTCGGTTGCATAACTTGTCAGAACTGTTAATAATTGTGACACATACCCTTGAAGATAAAATACCCCACCAAATCATGTTTGGTTGGGGTGTTAATCATGGTTTTAGATTTGCCCAGATGAGCCATGGCAATTGTTCGTCTGTCTAGCCAAATTTATGCCAACCCCCAACTGTTTCACAGGGTGTTATTCTTCCTCCTGACTCCTGACTCCTAACTCCTAACTCTTGCTCATAATGATTTTTATGACTACTAGTAAAAATAAATTTAATTTCTTCTAATGCCATGCGGAAGTCTTCTCTACCACAAAAGACTTCTAAGCGCCTGCGAACTATGCCTTCTTCAATCAATAAGAGAGTTGGCAGTGACTTCAGTTTGTAAGTCGTAGACAACTTAAAATTCTGGTCAGCGTTCACCCCAACTAATTTAATTTCATCTCCACATTCGGTTTGAAACTGCAATAACAGGGGATAGATTATTCGACAAAGTCCACACCAATGTGCTTCAAAATTGACTAAGACAGGAATAGGGGATTCTAAAACTTCTTGCGTAAATGTCCTTTCGTTAACCAACAATACCATGACGCCTCTTGATTTATCAGGTTTTTATATGAAACTAGCACCTAGTAGGAGCTAAAAAAGCATGTCACATACTTGTATAAGCGCATGAAATAAATGAGAATTGTCAAAAATTAAGTGCCTTTATTATTCAGATAGGATATGAGCCCGCGCTAGTATTTAATCTGGCCGCTCTATTGTTATATTCCCTATGAACAATTACCCGTATCGAGAATTGAGGGAGCCGCTCCGCAGACGGTTGAACAGTATCAAATATTAACCTGTTTGCTGTATCACTCCTGACTAAACATTTATCTGATTTTATCGTACAGCTATTGTGTAACGACTATAGCAAGTAAAATTAGGAAAAATTTCCCTAATTCAGGTGTGTTTTGTCACTAAAAACTATTGATTCCTATTGGGGATCGTCTATAACTACCATAATATCTTACTAGTAGCTACAAGCAACAGTGGATGAAACAACCAAAGTAAAACCACAAAAATCACTACGCCTAAATAAGCAGGGCGGAGAAATTCTGCGCATTTGAGAGATTGACGACCCTGAATTATTGCCAGAAATGGAATAATTGATGTTCTCTGTTTAACCAAGTCAAAAGCTGTGCCATGGCGAGCACTCCAACGCCTATCACCATGCCAAACTCCGAATAAATGGTGCAATATCAGCCCTATTGAAGTTACTAAAGCGAATGTGGTGCCTAACCACAAGCTATGAGCAATACACCAAATAACCTGTCCTACCATTTGTGGGTGGCGAGTAATCCGTATAATACCAGTCTCGTACAGATGGACTTGGGGTGTTTGAATAGCAGCAATTTCTAGTAGATTGAAAGTAGCAGGATATAAAAATAAAAAAGAAATCGCTGTTAGTATCCAAACTATGGTTTCGATACCTGGTATATCTTGTAATTGCCAAAGTTGCCAACCATCATAACGATGGTTAATGAAGTAAATTACTAAGGTCGCTGCTAATGGTAGATTAACCAATGCAAACAAAATCCGATAGAACCTGGAACCGATGTGTTTTTCCGCCCAAGGACGTATGGCGGCTCCTCCGCTATGGGCGATCGCAAAAATCAATTGTAACCCCAACATGACACAATGACTGGAAGTAAACCAAGGGTTCGACATCATAGACACATATTTGAAGTAATCTAAAGGAAATTGAATTCAGTACAACAAATACCACATATTGGGGGAGTCGGGATTCCTGGCTCCCGACTCCCTACTCCTTTCAAAGTTTGGTGGTTTAGCCTTATGTCTGACCTTCCTTTCACTTTAGAGCAGTTACGTATTCTGAAAGCGATCGCCGCAGAAGGGAGCTTCAAGCGTGCTGCTGATAGTCTTTATGTCTCCCAACCAGCCGTGAGCTTGCAAGTGCAAAACCTAGAACGGCAGTTGGATGTGCCTCTATTTGACCGAGGGGGACGACGTGCACAACTAACTGAAGCTGGGCATTTACTTCTAAGTTATGGCGAGAAAATTCTGAGTCTTTGTCAGGAAACTTGTCGAGCTGTGG
>Ga0116228_10004954_pt1 | contig 11837 bp, 11 predicted proteins | sample S1TSphfallax_2_FD_89694 | JGI IMG/M metagenome (GOLD analysis project Ga0116228, IMG submission 89694) | Host-associated microbial communities from peat moss isolated from Minnesota, USA - S1T2_Fc - Sphagnum fallax MG | ecosystem: Host-associated > Plants > Peat moss > Unclassified | place...
GCCATGGTTGGGCCGGCATCAAGAACGGCGAACTACTGCGCCGCGCGCACGGTATGTGCGATGTGTTTGTAACACTCGACCGCAATCTTGAATTCCAGCAGAACATAAAGGTGCTTTCCTTCGTTGTGGTGGTTGTGCGCTCCCGATCTAACCGCATCACAGATCTCAGTCCACATATATCGGATATTCTTCATGCAGCAATCGAGGTCCGTCCGGGCCAAGTGATGACTGTCGGCGCCTAAGCGTTTGGCGGTTCACGGCCAAGAGCAGTAATTGGAGATGCTAGGATGTCCTCCAGATACCAGTCGTTCGCGTAAGGCCCTATGCCGGCTCAATCGGAAGTCAGCTTTGCCACCAGCGATGGTTCTAAACTGAGCTTTTGCACTACCAAACGTATCGCTCAAGACACCCAATTTCTGACCACGGTTGAGACACCCTGGCTGCGCTGCGCGGCTCCTTCATCGACATATATGTGCGGCCCTCCGACGACCTTATTTGCCGAGCTTGCGGCAAACTGGCGAGGCTGGGATGGTGAAAGGCGCTGGAACGACCTCGAGGGTCGAGTCGCTTTGGCGGCAACCGCGGACTCTCTAGGTCACGTGACAATCAAGGTGACCCTAAAGGGTCCGAACTACCAAGACCTCGCTGAAGTACGCCTTATTTTTGAAGCAGGGGCACTGGAAAATATGAGCGTCGCGATAGCAACCATGTTTGACACGTCGAGCAATGATCCATAATGAGCGTGTCGGGCGTTGTGGCCGCCGCGGCGGCATCCGGCCAGAAGGCGACATTCATGCACGCGTCGGAATGTGCTACGTTCTAGGCTTCAGCCACCGAGTTACGTAGTCACGACAGGTGGACTTTTTTGCCGACCCCAAATGCCACACGTAACTCGATTGCACGAGTTTTGATCGTGCTGATTTTGACCGTCGCCGTGTTTTCCAGTATTCCGTTGCTGATGGTCAGTTACGTCGTTTCCGTCGAAACCATAAGAAAGGCGGGCGGCTACTGGCTTGCCATGGTGCTTGTTGCGGGCGGCATCGGGGCATATCAGGGACAGAAATTAGAGCAAAACCAGATTCAAAAAGCGGTAATCGCCAGCATCGCTGGCATTGTAGTTGCTGTTCTTGTCGGGATTTTCTCTTTGTACTTAGTCGTGCCAATTATCGGCGAATGAATTGACGAGGGGCTTAGGGTCGATACCGGAATGCGAAATGCGACGTCTTTTCTGTTATCCGTTTTCTGATGCGAAACGAGGCATATCGATAGATGGACGTTAATTCGAGGGCACAGGCTTTAGGTTTGCCAGTGCTCGGCGCGATTGTCATCTGCTTCCTGGCGGCGTGCAGCCGATTCCCGCCGCCAGCGGAACTTGATTCTCACTTCAAGAAAGGCGGTGGCCCGGACTGGCTCTTTGTACCCGGCGGGCATATAACCTTCGACGCCGAAACCGCTGATCGGATTTCAAAATGGCTCGTTGCTCACGACACAGATTGGGCACCGGCTCATATAAGCGACTTTGGGCAAGGCAAGCCGCAGCTCTTGATTGGTGACAGCGCGGTCGAAATTGACAGCGACCGAATCCGGGCTTCGTTCGACAGAGATGAAAATGATGGCGACTCGACGATCTACATGCAACGGCGATTATCGCCGAGCGAGCGGTCGTTTTGGGATGCCGTTATCGAGCAGATCAAAATGCCCATCCGGGCCAACCAATCGTCCGAGCCGGCCGCTTAAGACAAATCTCGCATGCTCCAAAAACAGTTGTATCACCCCAAAGCGGCCGTTCGTGACAGGCAACACCGGGTCGAGAGCACTTAGTGGCGTACAGCGGCGAAACCACCGGCGCCACCCGGCCAGAGCCGGAACCAGAGCACACTCAACCGCTTGCCAGGAAGCCGCCATTTGCGGTGTGCGGTATTCTTGGGCCAACTTTGCTCGACGTAATGGTTGGCGAACATGGAAACCGACGAAGTCACCCGGCTTGTCCAAGAGGCGTTTCCTTTGCGGCCCATCCCGACGATGACGCTGCATCAAGCCCAGTTAGCGGACCAAACATTGACTCGCAAAATCCCTGACAAAGAATGGAACGACGCAGGCCAAATGGACGTTGGGCGCACGTGGCAAGACCTGACTGACGAGGAATTAATTTCCTGCGACGCCGCGCTGTCGCATTTTGACGAATCGTCTTTTGTGTACTACCTGCCTGCGTATCTGCTATTCGCAGTGCGGAACCACGATGCCGAGTGGTCAGACCCTCGGGAGAAGACCGTTGGTTCAGTTGTCTTTTCGGTTACGCATCGTACGCCCTACACGCTGGCTCGCTTCAAGCAATTATCCACCGAACAACGCGCCGCTGTTATTGCGTTCCTGGAACTCATCGCGGAGAAAGGAGACGACTACGAACGTCCAGTCGCCCAGAAGTCGCTTGAGCGTTATTGGAAAACTGACGAGGCGTCAAATCCGTTTCTTACTGTGCCCTGACAATGGCTTGGACGACCGTGTCACGGTTCCCGCAACGCACAGATAAACTCATCGATTCAGAAGTCGAGATAATATCCCCGCCTTGGGTGTGGCATGGGAAATTATCTCAAAGACACCACCTATTAGGTGCCGACAAACGCGGAACGCATGGAACATGAATTCTGTTTGCCCGATGCCACTGTCGTGTGTAGGCTGCCCGAAGCAGAAACACCTGATCGATCTGATGTGCAAACTCGAGTGGGACACAGCCGCAGACTGACAAAGCCCCGTATGTGGTTGTGTGCGGCTGCCTTGGCTTGCGCACTACCCAGCTGCACGTGGGCGGATACGCTCCTTTTCGTGGGCAACAGCTTTACGTTCGGCTATCTGTCCCCGGTCTGGCACTATCGCCCCGACTCCGTGACTGACCTGAATCATGAAGGTGTCGGTGGCGTGCCCGCACTGTTCAAGCAGTTCACCCAGGAAGCAGGACTGAACTGGCAGGTGAGCCTCGAGACTTCTCCTGGTAAGGACCTGCAATGGCACATCGATCATAAGTCGGCCGTCATCGGTCAGCGTTTCGATCATGTCGTGCTGCAAAGCTTCTCGACGCTGGATGCGGTCCATCCGGGCGATCCCACGCAGCTCATTCTCTCCACCGGACTTCTGGTCTCGCTGTTCCAGGCCCAAAACCCCAAGGTGGATATTTGGCTGGATTCAACCTGGTCGCGGCCGGACCTTACCTACGAGCCCAAGGGTCACTGGTACGGCAAGCCCATCGATGCCATGGAGAAGGACGTGCGTGAGGGCTATGACAAAGCCGCGGCCGCCAACAAGGGAGTGCATGGCGTGCTTCCCGTTGGCCAGGCGTTCAACCGCGCAATCGAAAGCGGTTTAGCCACGGCAAATCCTTACAAGGGAACGGTCCCCGGCCAGATCGATCTTTGGGCCGGGGATAACTACCACGCCAGCACCTACGGCTACTACCTCGAAGCCTTGGTCGTGTTTGGCGCTCTCACCGGCCGAGACCCCGTGTCACTGGGACGAGAGGAAAAAGCGGCCATGGAGTTGGGCATATCGCCCGATCAGGCCACGCAACTGCAGCAGATCGCGCACGCGCAATTGGTGGCTGATCAGCGCTAGCCTTGCGTTCATGCTCGGAAAAAACCCGGAAAAGCGCGAAAAAACGACTCATTGAGGGCCCGCGCGCCCCACATGAATTGAATTTCAGTTCACTCCACTTTTTCTCGTCTTGGGAATTTGGGACCGGCCTCATGCTGTTTCTCAGTCGACGGGAGACCTTCTCATGAGTGAAACGATGACACCCCACTACTTGCTCGCCTCCGATTTCGACCAGACCTTGAGTTTCAAGGATTCAGGGCTCGTGTTGAGCGAATTGCTGGGAATCGCCGGCTTCGAGCAGCGGATTGCAGGTCTGGCGCGCAGCAACCTGGTGCAGCAGGGCGGCGAGCTGGCTTATTTGATCCGCCATGACCCGGAGTTTCGCGGCGTGCGGCGCGAGCATCTCGCCGAAGCGGGTCGGCGCGTGCGGCTGAAGAGCGCGATTCCTGCGCTGGTCGATTTCATGGATCGCGGCACCGCGGGGCAGCAGTTCTCCTTCTTCGTGATTTCTGCAGCACCGCGCGAAATCGTCGTCGCGGCACTCGATGGCATCGTTCCGCCGCAGAATATCTACGGCACGGAGCTGGAGTTCGATCCTGATTCGGGCGAGGTCGAGGCGGTCAAGCGCGTGCCCGCAGGTTACGGCAAGGTGGCGGTCATCGAGGAGTTGCAGCAACGCCTGGCGATTCCGCCGGACCGGGTCATCTACGTCGGCGACGGCAGTTCGGACGTGCACGTGATGCTGCATGTCAACAATCACGATGGCTTCACCATCGCCGTGTCGGAGAACCAGCAGCTCGCGCGCATCGCCAAGCGCACGGTGCTGAGCGACTGTGCGTTCAGCATCATGGTGCCGGTTCTGGATCAGCTGCTGCGCTGGGGTTCGCGAGAAATCCGCGGGCTGTTCGAAACCTACGGCCTGACCTTGAACGAGTGGGAACGAGAGCGCACCGACCGCGTAAAGGTCAGCGAGCTCCCAGAGCGTGATGAGTCAGCGCGCGAGGAGTCGCTGGTCGCATGAGCACGGTCGCAATTCAATACCTCGGCTGGACGGCCACGGGAGTGTTCGTGATGTCGTACTTCTTCGCCCGGCCCGCGCTGCTGCGGGGCGTGCAAATGATGGGGGCATCGCTGTGGATCATCTACGGAACGCTCATTCACGCGCTGCCCGTCGTCGTCGCGAATGTCCTGGTGTTCTCCGCCGCCGCCTGGACTGTGTTCAAGAAACCCGCCGTCATCGACTCACGCGTTTGACAACCTGTCGATCATCGGCTGGGTGATCAGACAGATGCCGCCGGCCGTGCGCCGAAATCTCTGGGCATCGCTCTCGGGGTCCTCGCCCACGATCAAACCGGCCGGGATGTTCACGCCGCGGTCGATGACCACGTTCGTCAGCCGGCAACGGCGCCCCACATCCACATACGGCAGCACCACAGCGCCTTCCAAGCTCGAATAGCTGTGCACCCGCACGCCGGTGAAAAGCAGCGAGCGAACCACCGACGCACCCGAGACCACGCAGCCGCCCGACACCAGCGAACCCTCTGCGCTGCCGCGCCGACCGGGCTCGCGATGCACGAACTTGGCGGGTGCGGTGATTTCCCCGTACGTCCAGATCGGCCAGTTGGTGTCGTAGAGATCAAGCGCCGGAATGGTGTCGGTCAACTCGATGTTGGCGCTCCAAAAGGAATCGACCGTGCCCACGTCCCGCCAGTAAACGTCGGCTTCGTCGTCGCTGCGCACGCACGACTTCGTCAGTGAATGCGCAATGGCGCGGCCGTGTTTCACCAGGTAGGGGATGATGTCCTTGCCGAAGTCGCGGCTGGAGCCGGGGTCGGCCGCGTCGCGACGCAGTACATCGATCAACAGCGACGTCTTGAAGACGTAGATTCCCATGCTGCCGAGCGCGGTGTCCGGCTTGCCCGGCATTGCAGGCGGATCTGCAGGCTTCTCCAGAAATTGGATGATCCTGTCCTCGGCGTCGATCTGCATCACGCCGAGTTCCGTGGCCTTTTCGCGCGGCACTTCGACGCAACCTACCGTCACGTCGGCACCTGAGGTCACGTGCTGCTGCAACATGATCTCGTAGTCCATTTTGTAGACGTGATCTCCCGCCAGAATGATGATGTATTCCGGGGCATAGTCGCTGATGATGTCGATGTTCTGGAACACCGCATCGGCGGTGCCCAAGTACCATTGATTCTCTGAGAGCCGCTGGCTCGCCGGCAGGATGTCGAAGCTCTCGTTACGCTCGGCGCGAAAGAAGTTCCACCCGCGCTGCAAATGCCGGATGAGGGAGTGTGCCTTGTACTGCGTGGCGACGCCGATGTGACGGATGCCGGAATTGAGCGCATTGGAGAGCGCAAAGTCGATGACACGGCTCTTGCCGCCAAAATAAACCGCCGGCTTGGCGCGCCGGTCCGTGAGCTCCATCAGCCGCGATCCGCGGCCTCCTGCCAGGACGTATCCCATGGTCTTTCGGGCCATCGAACCGACGCGCTCTTTCGTCTGCATCATCCCGCTCCCCCTTCATGATTCTGTTTTTTGGTTAATCGTGTATGCGCAACGCTTTGCGATACGGAAACTCCGGCCCACGATGGCGGCACGTCTCGGCTGCGGCATGCGCCGCAAAACTTCCCATCGCCTTGAGTTGGTCGCTGGAGAGATTGGCGAGTTCAGCGGGTCCCGCCGCGTGCTTCTCCTCGAGCCACGCCAGCATGGCTGCTTGAAAGCTGTCACCGGCACCGACCGTGTCGGCAACCACCACCTTGATGGCGGGGATGTCCACCTTGCCGGCACGGCTCGAATAGAGGCTGGCGCCCCCGGAACCTCGCGTGACGACGACCAGGGAGCAACGGCCGGTCAGCCAGCGTGCCGCGACGGCGTCGGCATCGACGCGGTCGGCAACGTCGCGGTGGGCCCCCACGCTCGAACCGGACAGCACCGCGAGATCCTCTTCGCTTACCTTGATCAAATTCGAATGCCGGCGGAAGGCTTCGACGGCGCTGCACCAACGTTCGGCATCCGGTTCGAAGGCGAGCCGCACGTTGGGATCGAAGCTGGTGATGACCCGTTGCGGAACTCCCTTGATCAGCTCCAGCAGCATCGCGGAGGACTGCTTTGACACGATGGGGATGGATCCGACATGGACACCGTGTATCGACTTCCAGAGCGGATTGATCGCCGCGGGGTCCGGGTGGAACAAGACGCTGTCGAGGCCATGAAAGGCATAGCGCGGCACCCCCGCAGCGTCCACGTCGACCATGGCGAGCGGCGTGGCTTTTGCGGTCGCGCGCAGCACCCGGCAGTCGACGCCCTCGGCCCGCAAGCGAGCCTCGAGTGAACGACCCAGTGTGTCGGTGGCGATTTCCGTGGCCAATGCGACGGGGCAACCGAGGCGCGCCAGTCCGATGGCGACGTTGTGAGGCGAACCGCCGGCCTTCGCCGACAGCGACATCATCGTGGAGTTGCCCGACGCATTGGGATCGATGAAAACGTCGTACAACGCTTCGCCGCAGATCAGGTACATGGTGGTCCTTCGCGTGGGCCCATTCGTGTCAGTGGCCAGCATAGTCGCATGTTTGCGCCAGCGTAACTCCAGAGCGATTGTTGCAATCGATTGTAATGTGGACTAGATTGCGCTCGATCCGAGAGATCCGCAGGGGCGACATAATCTCGCCTGCGTAGAATAAGCCTGCGTAGAACGATGATGGCTGTCGCGGCGGGGACGCACATGGATAACACGAGACGGCAAAATATCGCCGTGATTCGCTGGCTGACCTTCATGATGTTCATGATGTTTGCCATGACCACCGATTCGGTGGGCGTCATCATCCCGCAAATCGTAGCCGAGTTCGGCCTCAGCTTGACCGCCGCGGGCGCATTTCATTACGCGACCATGGCCGCCATCGCGGGCGCCGCCATCATGCTGGGGTTTCTGGCGGATCGTCTCGGCCGCAAGCAGACCATCGTGCTCGGCCTGACGATGTTCGCGGTGAATTCTTATCTGTTCGTGCTGGGAAATTCCTTCGGGTACTTTCTCGTGCTGCTGACAATTTCCGGGGCTTCGATCGGCATTTTCAAAACCGGCGCGCTGGCGTTGATCGGCGACATCTCGGCGTCGACAAAGGAACACACATCGACCATGAACATGGTCGAGGGCTTCTTCGGCGTCGGCGCCATCATCGGACCCGCGCTCGTCACGCTCCTCATCAACCGGCACATTTCGTGGAAATGGCTTTATTCGATCGCCGGCACGCTGTGCGTTCTGCTCATTTTGATCGCGTTGGCGGTGCGTTACCCGCGCACCATGAAACCTGCGGAAGATGCGGCGGATCTGCGCCGCACGCTGCGTATGATGGGCAATCCGTATGCGCTCGCCTTCGGGTTCGGCGAGCTGCTGTACGTGGCGGCCGAGGCTTCCGTGTACGTGTGGGGACCGTTGTATCTTGCGGCCTACCGCGGCCGCTGGCTGTTGCTCGCGACCTACGCGATTCCGGTGTTCTTCCTGCTGCGCGCCGGCGGGCGCTTCATCGGCGTGTGGATGCTGCAGCGCCTGGACTGGAGCGTGGTGTTGGCGATATTCAGCCTGGCCATCACGCTGTGTCTCGCCGGCAGCGTGGTCGGCGGCGTGTCGGCGGCGGTGGTATTGCTGCCGATGTCGGGACTCTTCATGTCGGTGATCTATCCGACATTGAATTCGAAAGGCATCAGCTGCTTTCGCAAGAGCGAGCACGGCGCCGTGGCCGGCGTTATCTTGTTCTTCACCTGCGGCGGGGCCGTGCTCGGGCCGCTCGCCATGGCGGCCGTGATCGACATGTTGGGCTCCCCGAAGTACGCATTCCTGCTGGCGGCGGGCTGTGCAGCGCTGCTGCATGCGGGGCTGCTCTACAATTTGCTGCGTCAGCCGACGCGCGCGCTGCTCGCTCGCCTGGATGCAAAGGAATACGGGGTTACGGTGCCGCTTTGAGGGAGCTTGTTCCAACGGCGGTTTGAGGGTGGGCGCTGCTGTCGCGGACGATGAGTTCCGTCGACAGTATCTGCGGTTTCGGCCGTTTACCCGCCACGACTTTAAGCAGCGCGTCGACCAAGCCTTCCGCGCCGTTCGCCACCGGCTGTCTGATCGTGGTCAGCGCAGGGTGGGAATAGCGGGCCAGCAAGATGTCGTCGTAGCCGACCACGGCAATCTCGCCCGGAACGTCGCGCCCGTGCTTGCGCAGCGCGTCCATGGCCTCGATCGCCAGCAGGTCGCTGCTCGCGAAAATCGCATCGAACGGGGTCTTGTTGCGAATCAGTTCATGCACGGCCGCCGTCGCGGCCCCGTCGACGAAGGGCGTCAGGTGTACCCGGTCGTCTCGATGTTCGATGTGGTGGTTGGCGAGCACACGCCGATAGCCTTCGAAACGGTGGTTGATCTCCGGCAATTCCACGTCGCCGAAGAATGCGATTTGCCGCCGGCCGGCGCCGATCAGGTGTTCGGTGGCCAGCATGCCGCCCGCAATGTTGTCGCCGCCCACCGTGCAATACAGCTGCTGCACCAGGTGCGCGCCCCAGACGACGAGCGGCACGTTTTGTGCGGCCAGGTCGTTGAGCTGGTCGTGATGGTGCCACTGACCGATCACGATGACGCCGATCGCGCGGCCCGACGCCGCCAGTTCACCGGCCAGGTCCAAGCGCTCGGCATCGACCCGCGACAACAACATGTCGTAGCCGCGGGCAGTCAATGCATCCGCAATGTTCCCCAGCAGACTGACGAAGAAGGGGTCGGTCACGTTCTGATGGGTGACGGTGTCGAACGGCAGGACCACCGCCACGGTGCGATTGCGTTGCATCCGCAGGTTGCTGGCGCCGACATTGACCGAGTATTTGAGCGACCGTGCGAGCTTTTCGATGCGCTCACGCGTTTCGGCGTTGACCAGCGAGCTGTTGTTGAGCGCCCGAGAGACCGTCGATGGCGAAACGCCGGCCATCTTGGCGATATCGTGCATCTGCAATTTTCCCGCCGCGACGGGCCGGGCCGCTCTGCGGCGGATGCTGGTCTCGGCTTTCGCGCCGCGCGGGGTTTTTTTCATCGTCGTCATTGTTGCGCGATCGAAAGGGCAGCGATTATGCGGGATCGACGGCGCAGTTTAGCGGGAATCCATGAGTCCCCGCTGAATTAGCAATCGATTGCAAGCGGTGGTATCTTCGCGCCGTGGCCGGGGAGGGGATTCGCCTATGAAGAACAAAGTCCAGCTGATCGCTTACGTCGACCGGTTGAGCGGCGGCGGCATTGCGGATCTGCATGCACTGTTGAGCGGCCCGTTGCGCGACGTATTCGGCGGAGTTCACCTTCTGCCGTTTTATGATCCCATCGACGGCGCCGATGCCGGCTTCGACCCCATTGATCACACGCGAGTGGACGGGCGCATCGGGGATTGGTCCGATGTGCAGAAGCTGGCCCTCGACGTGGACGTGATGGCCGATGTCATCGTGAATCACGTGTCGGACCGTTCTCCTCAGTTCCTGGACTATTCGAAACACGGCTCCGCCTCGCCCTTCAACGGTCTGTTCCTGACGCGCGAGGCGGTTTTCGGCGGAGCGCCCACGGAGGCCGACGTGGCGGCGATTTACCGGCCGCGCCCTGGCAAGCCGTTTCTCGATACGACCCTCGAGAACGGCGAGCACGTGACCCTGTGGTGCACCTTCACGCGTCATCAACTCGACATCGATGTGCGTCACGCCGAGGGAAAACGCTATCTCGAGCGGATTTTGACCACCCTGGCTGCCGGCGGCGTGACCATGGCGCGCCTCGACGCGGTCGGCTATGCGATCAAGAAGCCCGGTACTTCGTGCTTCATGATCCCCGAGACTTTTGATTTCATTTCGGAAATAGCCGCCAAGGCGGCACGGCTGAAAATCGAGCTGCTGGTCGAAGTGCATTCCTATTACCAACGGCAGATCGAAATTGCCGCGCACGTGGGCTGGGTGTACGACTTCGCGTTGCCGCCCCTCGTGCTGCATGCGTTTGCCTTCGGCACCGCGCAGCATCTTAAGGACTGGATTCGCATCAGACCGGCCAATTCTGTCACCGTGCTCGATACGCACGATGGCATCGGCATCATCGACATCGGTGCGGACCCAGCCGACCGTCAAGGCAGTCCCGGACTGGTGCCGCCCGAGCAGATCGACGCGTTGGTTGAACATATTCACACCGCCAGCGGCGGCCAGAGCCGCCTCGCGACCGGTGCCGCCGCTTCAAATCTCGATTTGTATCAGGTGAATTGCACGTTTTTCGACGCCATGGCGCGGGACGAGCGCCGCTACCTGCTGGCCCGCGCGATACAGTTCTTCCTGCCCGGAATACCGCAGGTTTATTACGTAGGTTTGTTCGCGGGGTGCAATGACATGGACCTCCTGGCGCTCACCGGGGTGGGACGGGACATCAACCGTCACCGGTATGAGGCGGGCGAAATCGCTCAGCAGCTGCAGCGTCCGGTGGTCAAGAATCTCATCGCCTTGATCCGCCTGCGCAACGAACACCCGGCGTTTTCAGGCAATTTCAGCCTGCAGCCGACGGATGCGGCGAGCCTCTCCGTGCGCTGGACGCACGCCGATCAATACGCCGAGCTCAACGTGCATCTGCCGAGCGCGCGCTACGAACTGCGTTTTTCCGCGCCGCACGGCGACGCGCGCATGGAATTCGACGGCTGATGTTGCTTCGTAGCAACTTGCAATCGATTGTTGCAATCGATTGCAAGTTGCGCTAATAATTCGCGCGCACGGTCCGGAAGAGGCCCGCTTTTTTCACAAACGTTCTGGGGAGGACGCCAATGAATTCGAATCAGTTCAATCTGCGCACCAGCATCCGCTTGATCCTGGCGACGGCATCGTTGGCCGCCGCCGCCGCGCCGGCGTACTCGCAGGCGACGTCAACTGCGACCACGAGCGCCAGTGCGGCGCCCACGGCGGCGCCCGCCGCGGCGGGAAGCGATACGGCAAGCGCCGATACGGGCGATACGCTCGACACCATCGTCATCACGGCCTCCGCCGGCGACAAGTCGAAGCTCAACACCTCGACCTCGATCAGTTCCATCAGTCAGGAGCAGATCCAGAACTTCGACGCCACCAGCACCGCAGAACTCTACCGCACCATCCCGGGCATCCAGGTCGCCGGCACGCAGGGCGACGGCGGCAACTCGAACATCGGCGTTCGCGGCCTGCGCACGCCCACGGGCGGATCGCCATTCGTGCAAATCCAGGAAGACGGCCTGCCC
>Ga0116228_10004955_pt1 | contig 11837 bp, 6 predicted proteins | sample S1TSphfallax_2_FD_89694 | JGI IMG/M metagenome (GOLD analysis project Ga0116228, IMG submission 89694) | Host-associated microbial communities from peat moss isolated from Minnesota, USA - S1T2_Fc - Sphagnum fallax MG | ecosystem: Host-associated > Plants > Peat moss > Unclassified | place: USA...
CGTTGGCCTTACAGCCAACCATTATTTTGGGTTGGAGCTGGCTTATGACAAACAAAGTTCGGTCTCTACAACGACGTATGCAGCCTCGCAATTTAATGGTAATATTGCCGGACTGATCTGGAAGAGTGCAGGTGATGGCATCAATCGGAAATATGATTTCGCCTATGACGACGCCAACCGGCTGACTACCGCCAGCTTCCTGCAAAATCCGACAGGGACCACTTGGAATGCGGCGGCAGTGAACTATACGGTGGATTCGCTCAGCTACGATGCCAACGGTAATATAATTACCATGAATCAACATGGTTTTAAGTTAGGGGCCCCGACAGGTCTGATCGATGAGTTGGTATATACATACCAAGCGGAGAGCAATCAACTCATGCAGGTCATGGACGGGTTTAACGATACTGCTTCTACGCTGGGAGATTTTCATTACAAGCTGCCAAAACAAGGCAGCTATGATTATCTCTACGACAGCACCGGAAACCTGAAGATTGATAATAACAAAGGCATTGACTCAATTGGTTATAATTACATGAATCAGCCGCAATTTGTCCATGTCAAGGGCAAGGGGAATCTTTTATATACTTATGATGCTAGCGGCACAAAATTGGTAAAAACCGTCATCGATAGTATTACCAGGCACGCCACTACCACTTTGTACATGGGCAATTTTGTTTATCAGCAGATTGATAGCCTTAACAATATCGACGGAGGAATTGATACCTTACAGTTTATCGGCCATGAAGAGGGCCGAACGCGGTGGGCTCTCCACCATTATATCGGCGGTGCGACGGCGTATGGATTCGAGTATGACTTTTTCGAAAAAGATCATCTGGGAAATACCCGGGTGTTGTTGAGCCAGGAGAAGGATACGTCGCAGTATATCGCTACCATGGAGCCTGCAAATCGGGCAACGGAGAATGCCTTATTTTATAACATTGATTCAACTAGCTATGCTACGACCTCGGTGCCGGGGGGATATCCGGGCGGCACTAATGGCGGAACCAATGATTCTGTGGCAATGGTAAGCGGCAGCACAGGTGATCATACCCAGGGTCCTGCATTAATCCTCAAGGTCATGGCGGGGGACTCGGTGTCCTTCGGCGTTAACTCCTACTTTGTGGGAAGCGGTTCAGCCGGCACTCCCTCAAGCTCCCTACCCAGTGTACTGAGTACCCTTGCAGGTGGCTTAATCTCGCTAGGCGCTGGAGGTGGGGAGAATGGGAGTTTATCAGCCTTGACTAATTCGTCTAGTGGACCTGTTTACTCAGCCCTAAATGGTTTCCTCACGATTAATGATAGTACGCCGACTAATAAGCCCAAAGCTTACCTGAACTGGATATTGCTCGATAACCAGTTCAACTACGTTAGCGGCTATAATCAAAGCGGGGCGCTGCCTGTGGGCAGCCCCAATGTCCTGAACACGCTGGCAACTAAGATTAAATTACATCACAGCGGATATTTGTATATTTGGGTGAGTAACGAGACGCAGAACTGGATGGTGTTCTTTGATAATCTGAGTGTGGAACATTTTAACGGGCCAATGTTGGAGGAGAATCATTATTACCCGGGCGGGCTCACTATGGCCGGGATTTCTGACAAGGCCCTGAAATCTCAGTACGCTGAGAATAAATACCGATACAACAAGGGGTCAGAGCTGCAAAATAAAGAGTTCAGTGATGGAAGTGGGTTAGAGATGTACGACACTCACTTCAGACAACTGGATGTGCAGTTAGGAGGAAGGTGGTGGCAACTCGATCCGAGACCCAATGCATCTGAAAGCCCTTATGCTGCGATGGGGAATAACCCAATCTTGCATAATGATCCGTTAGGAGATACAGTTCGTCATAGTTTTAGGACAGGGTTCTTGGGGATATTTGGGAAAAAAGCTACGGTTGACTATAACAATGGCAAATATTATAATGCAGGGACTAACACGGAATACACGGGCAAACTAAGGAGCTATCAGAAGTCTCTGTTAAGCGATCTCTCCACTCTTTCCAACAATAGTGCTACAAGTACCATGATGGGTGGTTTAGTGAACAGCACTCAAGTTATACAAATACAGAATGGGGGAAGCGCTTCGAATGGCGGCGCTAGTTTTGAGGCGGTAGCTGCTGCTGCAAATCCTGGTCAGCCTTTAATTGTTAATTACTCTGTTGGACACTCCTTCAATTCTAGCGATGTTAACCAAGGGAATTCAAATACAAGTATTCCGGGATTTGTAGCGTTGGCTCATGAGTTTGCACATGTGCAAGATTGGATAACGAATGGCAGGACGAATTTTACGGCCGGTACCCAATGGTATACATCAGCCATAGACGGAAGAATCGTAGCGAGAAGTGAAATATTTGCGACAGACGTAGAGAATCGATTGAGGGCGAATTTGGGACTTCCTTTGCGAGAGTTTTACTCAGCCGATAGGAGCAGAGGGATTACGGAAGGGCAAATTTTAATGCCAGGTACTAGAACGAATGCCAATATAAATTTCATTAATAATGGCGTGGATGCAGCGGGCAACCTAATACCTGTTACTTATTAAATCCACCAACTCATGAGAAATATCCAAATATCTAAATTCCTTTGTTTTGCGTCGTTTTTAGTATTGTATTCTTCAATGTTGTCAGCCCAAGTAATCGGGATTAAATTGATTGAGGAAAACAAAGAAAGAAAATATGCCTTGGCAAAAACGGATGCTTCAGATAATTACGCGACGATCTTGAGAGATACACTAAACGAGTTTAATCGATACCCTTCTGCGAAAGCTATGGATCAGTATATACCATCCTTATCCGACATTCAAAACTTCGAATGGGTTTTAAAAAAGAGTTTTGTATCGAATGGAGAAATAGTTGTAAGTGGATCGGGTGAGATGTTATTCAAGCGCTTCACGAGGTTTAATCGGCAATATTCCGGATATATTGACAAAGCGGGTGATACGATACTGGTCGTATGTTTTTTGGACTTTAATGATAAGAAGAAGGCAAAAAAGTTCTTCTCTAACTGGAAGTACCAGAATGAGTATTTAGCTTCCGGACTTTTTCTGGATAACAAACCTCCCCACATTTATTGTTTTGCCTATAACTTGCATTTACGAGTATTGACTAAGTTTACGGTGTAAAATCATTCCTTTGGGATAAAGAAACTTCCCTAGCTTTACGGTAATGTAACCCGTTAGGAGATGAACACTTCCCTGGAGCATTTACCGGAGCACAAGCAAAAGCAGCTGAGAGAGATCACCGGGATCATCGTGAAGGCGGTGGATCCAGAGAAGGTGATCCTGTTCGGCAGTCATGCGACGGGGCGGTGGGTAGAGCACCGGTATACGGAAGGCGGCATTACTTACGAATACTTTAGCGACTACGATATCCTGGTCATCACCAAATCTGGGGAGAGCCGCAAGGACTATGAGGTGCAGGACGTGATCGAGAACCGCTGCGTTTACAAGACGCCGGTAACGGTGATCACCCACGATATTGATTTTGTGAACAAGATGCTCAGCGAGGGGCAGTACTTCTTTGCCGATATCGAGAAGGAGGGCATCCTCCTATATGATGCCGGCAATACGCCGCTGGCGGAGCGCAAGCCTTTAAGCCCAGCCGAGGCCAAAACCATTGCACAGAACTACTTTGATCAATGGTATCACAGCGCGGTAAACTTCCTGCAAATGAGCATTTACGCCAAAAGTGTTGGCAACCTGAAGGAATCCGCGTTTGTTCTGCACCAGGCGGCCGAGCGTACCTACAATGCCATCATCCTGGTATATGCCGGCTACAAATCCAAGACCCACAACCTGGGCAAGTTGAAACGTTACTCCAAACGGTTCAGTGAAGAACTGGACGCTGTGTTCCCGGACAATACGCCAGGGGAAAAGCACTTGTTCGATCTGTTGAAACGCGGCTACATCGATACCCGTTACAAAGATCATTATGAGATCACCGCAGAAGAATTAGCCATCCTGATCGAGCGGGTAGGCAAGCTGCAAACCATAGCCGAGCGGCTATGCCTGGAAAAGATCGCTTTCTTTGATATGGCATAAAGAAGGTAGGATAGTTTTTAGGAGGCATAAGCCTGCTTAGCCCTGTAGTCCCTGATATAAGCGGAAATTACCTTGAGCAAAATCCCTTGTTCTTCTTCTGGCAATACATCGATCTCTTTGAAGCGTTGCAACAGCTCTGAGTTCTTCAGTGAGGCTTTAGCCTTCTCGCTTTTATCTCCGCTGATCAAATAATCAACAGAAGTTCCGAGCACATCGGCCAGTTTATTGAGAATATCAGCAGGCGGCTGTACATTTTTACTCTCATAGCGTATGAACTGTGATTTAGACACACCGATCTTGCCGGCCAGGTCAACCTGTGTCATTCCCCCCTGCTTCCTTAAAAGCTGTATTCTATCTGCCAGGGTCTCTTTCATTTTTGACTATTTTTCCCTACAAAAATACCTTATATAGCACTATTTATGCAGATTTTGGTGCCATAATGTGGATAATTGCCGACTTTCTGATTTTGTGGGAGTGTCATTTAGGAATACTTTTGTTTCTAAAACGACAACTTCCCAATTTTATCCACATGGAGCTAAAAGAGATCAAAGCACTGCTATCGATGACGACGGTCTTAGGGCATTACGGCCTGAAGCCCGACAAGCACGACCGGCTGCTGTGCCCCTTCCACCCGGACAAAACGCCGAGCCTGCAAGTGTATCCGAAAACCAATACGTTTTGCTGCTTCTCCAGCAACTGCAATGCCGGCACTGGCGATGTGATCCAGTTCATCCAGTTGATGGAGAAATGCAATAAACATGAAGCCCTGGTGAAAGCGGCCTCCCTGGTCACAACTACTCCGCATGCTGCTGCACCCGCGCCGGCTGCAAAGCTGTTCACCGACACCGACGAGCTGGAAAAGGCGGCGCTGATGGGCAAGGTGTTCAGCTATTTTAAAAAAGCATTGCCCCTGACCAAGAAGGCCGTCGATTATCTGCAAGGTAGAAGCATTGATTATACCCAGCACGAGATCGGCTACAACAGCGGCGGGCTGCACGGCGAGAGCAAGAACCACCACCTGGTGGCCAGCATGGAAAAGTACGGGCTGCTGAAATCCTTACCCGTCAGGGGTCACAGCGTATGGGCGAGGGACTGCGTGATCTTCCCGCTGCGAAACGTCGAGCACAAGATCGTGAGCCTGTACGGCCGAAGCATTACCAATGACAGCGACCAGCGGCATTTTTACCTGGCTGGCCGGGAAGGGTTGTATCCAGGTTATCCGAAGGCAGCGACGACGCGGCTGATCCTGGTGGAGAGCATCATCGATGCTGTATCTCTATTGCAACAGCCGTCGATTAAAGAGGGCTATGAAGTGCTGGCGCTGTATGGCACCAACGGGCTGACCGACGAGCACAGCCGAGCGATGATTGGGCTGAAGCACCTGGAAGAGATTATCTTTATGCTCAACGGCGATGCCGCCGGTAAAGCCGCTACCGGCAAGCATTATACTACTTTGCGCATGCTCTTACCTTCTGTAAAGTTCACAGCCGTAGCGGTGCCGGAGGGCGAGGATGTGAACAGCCTGTTGCAGACGCACGATGATCCGGGAGTATTGGCCGACCTGGTAGAGCGCCGAACGGAATTTTCTTTTTCACCCGCCCCAGCAATGCCGGCCGCTGCGGAAATGGCGGCCTCCGCTATAGCATCACCGGTAGACACTAAGCTGATCACCACCAACCCGGAGCTGCTGGTCTATGACAACTGCGAGCTGCGGATCACGGTACTGGGCGGCATCAAGATCACGGGCCTGGACAGGATGCGGGTCACGCTGAAGGTGGAACACAAGACGGGACGGGCCTTGCCGCTGCGCCATAACCTGGACTTGTACAACCATCCGCATACCGAGCAACTGGTGGGCAAGATCGCGGAGAACTTCGATACCAGTACGCAGGCTACGATGCAGACCATTGCGGCATTAACGAATGCCCTGGAAAGCTACCGGGTACAGCGGATCGAGCACCTGCAAGCAAAGCCTGCCATCAGGGCGGAGCTGACGCCGGCGGAGATCGCCGCCGCCATCAAGGAGTGGAAGACCCCGAACCTGCTCGACCACATTAACCAGCTGATCGGTGAGAGCGGCATCGTGGGGGAACCGGTGAACCGGCTGATCGCTTTTATCGTCTACACCAGCCGCAAGCTCCCAAATCCTTTGCACCTGATGTTCCTGGGGTCGAGCGGCAGCGGCAAGACCTATTTGCAGGAGAAGGTTAGTGAACTGATCCCGAAGGAAGACAAGATCGAAATAACACAAATCACCGAGAATGCCTTCTACTACTTCCGCCGTGATGAGCTACGCAACAAGCTGCTGCTGATCGAAGACCTGGACGGCGCTGAATCTTCGATGTATCCCCTCAGGGAACTGCAAAGCAAGCGCCGGATCAGCAAGACCGTTACGCTGAAAGACACCAAAGGCAACCTGAAGACGATCACCCTCACGGTGGAAGGCCCGGTCAGCGTTAGCGGCTGTACGACGCGGGAGAAGATATATGAAGATAACGCCAACCGCTGTCTGCTGGTCTACATCGATGCCAGTAAGGAGCAGGACAAACGGATCATGGAATACCAGGCCCGGATGAGTGGCGGGGAAGTTGACCAGGAACGGGAGCAGGCCATCAAGAACAGCTTGCAGAACATGCAGCGGGTGTTAAAGCCGGTGGCAGTGGTCAACCCCTATGCCAAATACATCCAGCTGCCGGAGCAGGTGTTCAAGCCCCGGCGAACGATGGGGCTGCTGCTGAGCTTTATCGAGGGGATCACCCTGCTGCACCAATACCAGCGGGAAGTAAAGCAGGACAGTCCTCACCAGCCCTACATCGAGACCACGGTGGAAGATATCGAAGCAGCGTTCAGCCTGCTGAGAGATGTCCTGTTTAGTAAGAGCGACGAGCTGACGAAGGCCACGCGCGGGTTTTTAGAATTGCTCAAAGTCATTTTACGAGAGCAGGGCAAGACCAGCTTTACCGCCCGGGAGATCCGCGAACAGCTGCGGATCAACCCCAACAACCTGAAGCGCTACCTGGTGGAGCTGGAACGCTACGGCTACATCAAAGGCAGCGGCAACCGCTACCGCGGCAATTACGAGTACACCATCTCCAACGTGCAGGAATACGAACAGCTGAAACAGGGCATCGACCGGCACCTGCAAGCCATCCTGACCTCCATCCGAAATATCCGGCAGTAGTTCAGTAGTTCACCAGTGGTTCAGTACTTGCAGTGAACCACTCCAACGCTTATCCAGCCTGCATTTTAGGGCAGTGGTTCAGTAGTTCACTGGAAAGATAATAATAGCATTTTTTTATGGACACGATTTACCTGCTTCACAGCGCGGAGTACCAACTATTGCAAAAAGGCTTCGGGGAGTGGCTACAGACCCTGGGATACGCCCCGGTCACCGTAACGGCGTTGCCCCGGCTCTTGCAGGAGTTCCTTCATTACCAGGAGCAGGGCGGTAAGCCCAGCCTGGGCATGTTAGCTGCCCCGGATGCCAGCGCCTTCATCGAACAGATCAAGGTCAAGATCGGCCCCCGGAGCGGGCGGGGCTACAGCAATAGCTACGTCAATCAGTATATCCGGGCCTTGAAGCTCTTTAATCAGTACATCCGGCAGACGGGCCGCACGGGCATTGGCTTTACACTACCCTTGCTGGATGACCGCCGGAACCGGCCCGACTGGCTCACTTCCCGAGAGGTTCAGCGCATGTATGAAGCGATCAGCGACGATGTGCTGGGGATCAGAGACCGGGCCATGCTGGCCGTGTATTATGGCTGCGGGCTGCGGCTGAGCGAAGGGGCGGCATTAACCCTGCGGGATATTATCGAGGACAGGAGGCTTGTATACGTCCGGCAGGGCAAGGGATACAAAGAACGCTATGTGCCGATGGCGGGCCGTAATTACCGGGAAATACAGCTCTACATCGAGGAAGGCCGGCCGCAGTTGGTGCAAGGGCCTACCGACCGGCTGTTTATCAGCGCGAACACCGGTAAGCCGCTGGACAGGCAAAGCCTGTACATCCGGGTCAAACGGCTGGTGAGTGTGGCAGGGCTAACAAAAAAGATCAGCACCCATACCCTGCGGCACAGCATTGCGACGCACCTGCTGCAAAACGGCATGAAGCTGGAACGGATCGCGGAGTTCCTGGGGCATAGCTGTGTAGACAGTACCCAACTGTACACCCATTTAGTTAACGAGAAAATGAATCATCCATGACGTTCAAAGACTACCTGGAACAAAAGCGGTTCACCACCGCTACCGTGAATAGCTATACGATCTACATCCGGACATTTACCGACTGGCTGGCCGCTGAGCAGCTGGACGGGGGCGCCTTCACCTATAACGAGCTGCTGGACTTTATCCAGTATCTACAGGGCCTGGGCAAGAGTAAGAAGGCGATACAATACTTGTTAGGCGTTGTCCGGCATTACTGCAACTACCTAACCGTTGAAAAGCAGCGGAGCGATAACCCTGCTGCCGGCGTCTTCATGAAAGGGATCATGCGCAAGCTGCCGGGGAACCTGCTGAGCTGGGAGGAAATGGAGGAACTGTACCGGCAGTACAGCATACAGCTGAATGTCCCCCTGGTGAGCAAGGTCATCCTGGGCCTGCTGATCTACCAGGGCCTGGCAGCGGAAGAGATCACGCGGCTGGAGGCCGTGCATGTGCACCTGCGGGAAGGCAGGCTCTTCGTCCGGGCGATGAAGCGGACGGGTGAACGATGGCTTCCTTTATCTGCCCTGCAGCTGATCGAGCTGGGCGAGTACATGCAGGAGAACAGACTAAAGACGGGGCCTTTGCTGGTCACCGGCAGAAAAGAGCGGATCAGCGCGACCAATATCAATAACCGGATGCAGCTCATGATAAAGCAGCTCCGCCGGCTTAACCCACGGGTCATTAATGCGGCACAGTTCCGCAGCAGCGTCATCGCCCACTGGCTGAAGGCAAACAACCTGCGCCAGGTGCAATACATGGCCGGCCACAAGTACGTCAGCTCTACACAACGTTATCAGCTCACCACGCTGGACGACCTGAAAAGCGACTTGCAGCAACATCACCCCATGAGCTGACTCCACCGCACAAGGCCCATGCTGCAAGCAGGGAAATAGGTCTCTCTGCGGCCCGCTTCGGCAAGTGTCGCGCCAGGTGCTCCGCACGCTGTCACGCCCCTGGTGCAGCTCACCGGGCCTCCGTTCGGGCAGCTGCCCGTGGCTGCTTCGCATCCACCCGCTGCCTGTTGTTTGTCCGCCACCTGCCGGTGGCCGGCAGCTTTATCTAATGATTTTTGCCTCCGCTGGCGCTGCGGCATCACGCAGCGGTCGATCCGGCGGGTAGTGGCCCGGCGGCCTACCGGCCTTCCTCCGTGCCACACTGCCGGCCACATGGCGGTGGTGGCGGGGCAGGATCTCGTCCGTCCCTCCCGAGACCTGCCGGCCACAAATACAAAAGCCTTTTATCACCATTAAAATATACAGCTATGTATTACATCCGAAAGTATGCAGACTGCTGGGCGATCCATAATGACGACAATGGAAAGAGCCGCCCGCTGAGCGAAAAAGAAGTAACCACTGTGCAGGAAGAATACCCCAGCCTGAAAGATCCGCAGACCTGTACGGTCTATGCCGATGAAATCCGCAGTCTCGAAAACAAACCGTAGAACAGGCAACCGCCGCCGATGAGCAGGGGAATAAAGCCGGGCAACAGTAACGGCGTTGGTGCATCCATGCGGATAGATAGGGGCGGCAAAATGGGTCTAAAGGTCGGTCACTAATGCCCCTATCTACCGCCTGGATGGTTGTTTTTTCTTCACCCGCCTACTTGCAAAACGGAAGGACTACGAGGTTCTTCTCGTGACTTTAAAAGCATGTAGCATGATTAAAAAGCAAAAGACGAAAAAGCCGTCTACCAAAAAAACTGACCCGGACGAGGCCCGGTTCAAGTGGGACAATGGCGACTATGCCAGGGATCAAACCTTACGTTTTATCTTACCCTGGCAGTTCCTTTTTATGTGCAAACTGACCGGCGTAACCCCGGATGAAGTGCTCGACCGGTTTACGAATGACCTGGGACAGGAGAGCTGGAAGCGCCGGGAAAACGATGCCGTCCGGCAGGCCCTGGTCGATTATTTTGTGCTGTGCGGCTATGGTCAGAAGTGGTATACCGAGGCCGAGATCCGCCAAATGTTCAAGGAACTGGATGCCATCGGGTCGCTCTGGCCGGACAACGGCGGCATCAAATTGATCCACCGTCATGCCTTATGGAAGGAAAAATACCAGAACTTCTGGTTTAAAAAATGGTTCAGGAAGCTAAGACGAAAACCCTGAGCGTGCGGTGAGGCTGGACGAGTATGTCCGGTCTTGCTGCGTTTATCTCCCTCCCGAATCCGCCCCCGGCGGATGAGCGAGGCAGCGTTTTGGTTTGACCAAAACATAGCTGGCTACACCTTCAGGGATCACCCAAATGAGGGTGCCCGTCGCACCCGGCAAGATGTATAAATGTCCACCAAAATACGGGGCCAGGAGCGACGATCCCCGATCCGGGAAGCCCTTACCCTCACCCCGAACCCGCCACCCCGTAAAACGCCTTAAAATGCCCTTCCCCTAATATCCTATAAAAACCGCTTCCCCCGGAGGGGGACGGGAGGGGGCGAAAAACGTCTTTACACAACATCTCCCAAGACCTTACAGGCGTTCCCAATTTTACACAGCCGTTCACAAGTTTACCCAGCCCTTCCCAGGGAATCCCCCCTCTTTAGTCCATCCTGCTACCCTCACCCCGTGGGTCAGCTTCTTTTAAGCAGGATGTACTTTTGTCTATACAAAAGTCTCCTGGTCGCGTGTCTGACCGGTTGCAGTCTTCCCTGCCCGGCGGCAGCTCCGCTGCTTTACATAATGTGATTATGGGACACGGCCCCTGCCGTGTGCGCAGCGAACCCATAATGACACGTTATGTAAAAGCCGGGCAGGGTGCATCTTATAGTTGTCGGGTTAATGTTCGAATCGTATCCGTTTAATGCAATAGCCCCGGAAGCGGCCCCATCCTGCGGGGTTAGTGTCCAGTTAATGCCACAAGGATAACCATGCAGGATGTGTTTTTGGAGGGCAAAAACTCACCTGCCCTGCTGGGTAAGGGGTCGCAACTATAGGATTTTTTTCTTTCAACTGAGTTCAATTGAAAAGCTCAACTGAAAAGAAAAATCGCCTATCTTGGGGGCTATAGCAGTTCTTTGAACAGAGTAAAATCCGAACGCCCACGAAAAGGGGTTCGGTATAAAAAGGGGTTGGTAGGTATTATCCGTTCGGGCTCTTGATGGCCGGGATCAGCGACAAAGCACTGAAGAGCAACTATGCTGAGAATAAATATAGATTCAATGGGGGCGTGGAACTACAAAATAAGGAGTTCAGTGATGGTAGCGGCTTAGAAGAATATGCTACAACTTTCCGTATGTATGATCCGCAGATCGGAAGATTTGGGCAAATCGACCCCTTGGCAGATATTAGTGAGAATTACAGTCCCTATTCATTTGGCAATGACAATCCAATACTTTTAAATGATCCATTTGGAGCAGATACGACATGTCCAGGGTGTATGCAAGAAGCTATAGTTACTCCTCCACCTACTCCGGCGCTTTCTCAAGTTAATGTTGGCCTTGCAGATACGAAAGGAGATGACCCGGGCGTAAGCGCTGATGCTGCTCCTGCCACTGTAGATGCTCCCATCAAAACTGACAATGATGAGCAAAATGAGGCATTAACAAAAGTCACAGGATGGGACCATAGCGATCCAATTTCTCAGTTACAACATA
>Ga0116228_10004957_pt1 | contig 11834 bp, 9 predicted proteins | sample S1TSphfallax_2_FD_89694 | JGI IMG/M metagenome (GOLD analysis project Ga0116228, IMG submission 89694) | Host-associated microbial communities from peat moss isolated from Minnesota, USA - S1T2_Fc - Sphagnum fallax MG | ecosystem: Host-associated > Plants > Peat moss > Unclassified | place: USA...
CTGGACCTGGTCACCGAAGCCCTGATCTCCAAGCACCAGGCTCTGCCACTGTTCCGCCGGGGCAAGCGGCTGTTCGTCGGCATTGCCGATCCGATGCAGTCGCATGCGCTGGATGAGATCAAGTTCCACTCCAACCACATGGTGGAACCGGTGCTGGTGGAGCGCGCCCAGCTGCGCCGGGTGATCGATGGCGCGCTGTCCGCCATGACCAGCAGCGTCCCCGGTTTCGAGGATAGCGGCCTTGAGGAATTGTCGCTGGAAAGCGGCGGCGACGAAGCCGAAGGCAGCCCGAGCGGCATCGACGCCAATGCGAATGACGATGCCCCCGTCGTCAAGTTCGTCAACAAGATTCTCGTCGATGCGATCAAGCGTGGCGCATCGGATATCCACTTCGAGCCGTTCGAGACCGTTTACCGCGTCCGCCTGCGCATGGACGGCATCCTGCGCATCGTGGCCAACGCGCCGATCAAACTAGGCAACCGCATCGCCTCGCGCCTGAAGGTGATGAGTGGCCTGGATATCGCGGAACGTCGCGTGCCACAGGACGGCCGTATCAAGCTCAATCTCACCAAGACCCGCGCCATCGACTTCCGCGTGAGCACGCTACCTACGCTGTTCGGCGAGAAGATTGTGCTGCGTATCCTCGACGGCTCGTCGGCAAAGCTCGGCATCGACAAGCTGGGCTACGAGGAGGATCAGAAAAATCTCTACCTCGACGCCATCGAAAAACCCTACGGGATGGTCCTGGTCACGGGTCCCACGGGTTCAGGCAAGACGGTGTCGCTGTACACCGCGCTGAATATCCTGAATATCGAGGGGCGCAATATCTCCACGGTGGAAGATCCCGTGGAAATCCGTGTCGAAGGCATCAACCAGGTCCAGCAGAACACCAAGCGCGGGATGACCTTCGCCGCGGCCCTGCGTTCCTTCCTGCGCCAGGATCCGGACGTCATCATGGTCGGCGAAATCCGCGACCTTGAAACGGCCGAGATCGCCGTGAAGGCCGCCCAGACCGGCCACATGGTGCTATCCACGCTGCATACCAACGATGCGCCGCAGACCATTTCGCGCCTGATGAACATGGGCATCGCGCCCTACAACATCACCTCGTCGGTCACGCTGATCATCGCCCAGCGTCTGGGCCGCCGCCTCCACGACTGCAAGCGAGAGGTACACCTGCCGGCGGCGGCCCTGATCGCCGAGGGCTTCACGCAGGAGGAGATCGACGCCGGCATAACCATCTACGAGCCCGTGGGCTGCGAGAGTTGCAACGAAGGCTACAAGGGCCGCGTAGGCATCTACCAGGTCATGCCCATGGTGGAGGACATCCAGAAGATTGTCCTGGAGGGGGGGAACGCCCTGCAGATCGCCGAAGTGGCCCGCAAGGCCGGCATCAACGACCTCAGGGCCTCCGCCCTGCTCAAGGTCCGTAACGGCGTTACCAGCCTGGCCGAGATCAACCGCGTCACCAAGGATTGATCCATCCCGCCGGCGGCCTCAGGATGTGCGCCATATGGCAGAAAAATAAGCGGAAAGTCATTCAGACTATCCGTCGGTACGGGGCGGCCACGGGCGCCCCGGCAACAGATTGACCCTCGGGGATCCTCGCGACATGGCACTTGCCACCGCCAACAAGAATACAAAGGCCATCGGTGCAGCCCGTGCGGAGGTCGCCAGGCTGGCGATGTACGAATGGAGCGCCCTGGATAAACGCGGCAAACGCATGACTGGCGAGATGCAGGCGAAGAACGCCATGCTCGTCAAGGCCGAACTGCGTAGGCAGGGCATGAACCCGCAGCAGGTGCGCGAGAAGTCCAAGCCCTTGTTCGGGGCCGCCGGCTCCACCGTGAAACCCCGGGATGTCGCCATATTCAGCCGGCAGATCGCCACGATGATGGCATCGGGCGTACCGATGGTGCAGGCCTTCGACATCATCGCAAGCGGTCAGAAAAACGTCCGCTTCAAGAACATACTGATCGACGTAAAGACCAACATCGAGGGCGGTGCATCCCTGCACGAGGCCCTGGCACAGCATCCTCAGCAATTCGATGAGCTTTACCGGAACCTCGTCCACGCCGGCGAACAGGCGGGCGTGCTCGACACAATCCTCGACACGGTTGCCACGTACAAGGAACGCGTGGAAGCCATCAAGGGCAAGATCAAGAAAGCCTTGTTCTACCCCGCCATGGTGCTCGTGGTTGCGCTGCTGGTGACGATGATCCTGCTGCTCTTCGTGGTACCGGTATTCCAGCAGACCTTCAAGGACGCAGGCGCCGACCTTCCCGTTCCCACGCTGGTGGTCGTCAAGGCCTCCGAGTTCATGCAGTCTTACTGGTGGGTGGTCATCGGTAGCATCGTGGGCATGGTCGTTGCCTTCATCATGGCGAAGAAGCGTTCGCAGCGGTTTGCCCATTTTCTCGACCGGCTATCACTGCGCATACCGGTCATAGGCAATGTCCTGCGCCAGTCCGCGCTGGCACGCTTCGCCCGTACGCTGGGCGTGACGTTCCAGGCCGGCGTCCCCCTGGTCGAGGCGCTGGAAGCCGTGTCAGGTGCGACGGGAAGCATCGTTTACGGCGAAGCCGTGCTGAGGATGCGCGAAGACGTATCGGTGGGTCATCAACTGCAGCTGGCCATGCGCCAGACCAACCTGTTTCCCAACATGGTGGTACAGATGACCGCTATTGGCGAGGAAGCGGGCTCCCTCGACTCGATGCTGTTCAAGGTAGCCGAGTTCTACGAAGAGGAAGTGAACAACGCGGTCGATACGCTCAGCAGCCTGCTAGAGCCCTTTATCATGGTCATCCTTGGCACGCTGGTCGGCGGTATGGTCATCTCCCTTTACCTTCCCATCTTCAAGATCGCCGGGACCACGTAACAGCGCGTCAAAGGGATCGGCGCCGTGGAGCTTGCGCGTTCTTGACCAATAGTGCGACGGCAGCCCATGCATGGACCCGTCGGACAATGTCTGCACCTCGAACGACCAGCCCGGGCCTTTGCCCACGAATACACGATGGATGCCCGGCGTTTTCAGCGATGCTGCCTGCGCGGCCCAGCCGGCATCCCACGGTGACGGACGGCGCAGATGATCGATGTTCATCACGGCCCAGGCCAGCATGGTCGCCATGACCGATACAGTGAGCGCCTGCGGGCTCCGCGACCAGTTGGCTGCAAGTGCTCCCCAGATCAGCCACCACACCACGGCCTTGAGACCCAGAAAATATCTGTCGTTTTCCAGGTTGACCGTCAGCATGTACGAAATAGTAGCGATCGCCAACGCGCCCACCGCCACGGCAAAGGCGAACGGCAGGAGAATCGCAAGCCGCGTCCGGGTATCGATGCGCCTGCCGCACAGTAGCGCAACCACCAACAGAACAAGCAACAGCGGTACGAGGGCAGGAAACGCGGGCAACCCTGCAAACAGATGGACAGGCAGCTGCCAGAAAAGCAGAAGATCCGTCCATTCCTGCCATGGCCTGACATAAGGGGCGGCACCTCCGTCACTCGCCGCCAGTACGCTCATCTGGATGACGCTGGCCAGCAGAAAGCCTGCCATGGCAGGCCGATCCAACCCTTGCGCGTATACCCTTAAGCTGGCAAGCCAGGACGACCACGGTACTTTGCTGCTGATGTATGCCGCTGCCAGCATCGCCAGGACAATCGGAACCAGCACCAGGCAGAAGGGACCGGTCAGTCCCAGTAACAGCGCGACGAAAAAACCAGCACGCCCCCCACGCGCCCCCTCGATGGAGGGCACCAGGACCAGGACGGCCAAAGCCATCCCGGTAAACCAGTGCACGTTGGTGATGTATCCGTAAACCTCTGCGTTGGTCCAACTGAGCAGAAAGGAACCTGCAACGATGACGGGGGGAATCACCTGGGCCAGCCGCCGGACGACGAACGTCAACGCAGCGGCGGAGATGATGATGGCGAATACCGCATACACCTGCGGCTGCCACGCCAGCGGGAAAGGCGTGGCAGCCCAGGCCACTGCCCGGATGAGGGTGTGCAGGTAGCCGGAATAAGGAGTGAAGAACCGGGGCATCGATTGCCCGAGCTGCTGTGCGAAAAAGACAGCGCCGTCTTCCGACCAGAAGGTGGGGACGGACCAGAAACCCGTGCTTTTCCACATGACACCGAAAAACATGAGCGTGAATACGACCACCATGGGGGGTGCGTATCCTGCGCGCAGCCAATCGCGCCACGAGTCGAGCGCGAAACCTGAAGCGTACGATTCTGACCTGTACAACACCGAATGCCCCCAATCCTTTGAGGTGCGCATGCTAGCACCGTGCCTCATCCACGCACACCGGGTACGATGGCTGCCCGTCCAACATGCCTGCCATCGCAATGCCTGACCTGTCCCTGACAACCTGGATCATCCTTGCCGGGGTCTTCGGCCTCCTGGTCGGCAGTTTCCTCAATGTGGTGATCCTGCGCATACCTGCGCGCATGGAAGCCCGGTGGCGCCGTGAGGCACGCGAATTCCTCTCGCTCGACGCTGAGGATGCTCCCCTTCCGCCCGGCGTAGTCCGAGAGGGATCGCACTGTCCCAAATGCAAGCATCCGCTGGCAGCCAGGGACAATATCCCCTTGCTCGGCTGGCTGATGTTGCGTGGTCGCTGCCGATACTGCGGCGAACCCATTTCAAAGCAATATCCCCTGGTCGAGTTGCTCACGGGCATCGCCAGTGCCGTGGTCGTCTGGCGATTCGGCGCTACGCCGGGTGCGGCGGCGGCCCTGCTGTTGACGTATTTCCTGGTGGCCCTGGCGGGCATCGACGCACGCACGCAATTGCTGCCAGACGAGCTCAACTATCCGCTGCTCTGGCTCGGGCTCGGCCTGACACTGATCCCCGCCTGGCAGGCCCTGCCCATCGCTCCTTCTTCGGCCATCCTCGGCGCGCTCATCGGCTACCTCAGTCTGTGGAGCGTCTACTGGCTGTTCAAGCTGCTCACGGGCAAGGAAGGCATGGGGCATGGCGACTTCAAGCTCCTGGCCGCCCTGGGCGCATGGATGGGGCCGTCGGCCATTCTTCCCATCGTCCTGTTGTCCTCGCTTATCGGTGCGCTGGTCGGGGGCACGCTCATGGCACTGAACCGCCATCGGCGCGATGTGCCCATGCCCTTCGGTCCTTACATCGCAGCGGCCGGCTGGGTCTGGCTGCTGGTCGGTGACCGACTGCTGGACACCTACCTGCGGATGTCGGGGCTCGCGTGAGTCGCTTCGTCGTTGCGCTGACCGGTGGCGTCGCCTCGGGCAAGAGCGCCGTGGAGCGCTGCTTCGAGGCGCTCGGCGTGAACACCTACGATGCCGATGTCGCGGCGCGTGCCGTCGTCGAACCAGGGTCGGAGGCGCTGACCGAGATCGCCCGGACTTTTGGTGCTGAGGCCCTCGACGCCGAGGGTCGCCTGGACCGTGCCTCCATGCGCCAGCGCATTTTCGCTGATCCCTCGGCGCGGAGCATGCTGGAAGGCATTCTCCATCCGCGCATCCGCCAGTGGCTGCGCGATGCGGTCGAGGCCAGTGAAGGACTTTACTGCGTCCTTTCCATTCCCCTGCTGGTGGAAAACCATGCGCACTATGCGTGGGTGAACCGGGTGCTGGTGGTGGATGCTCCCGAAGGCCTGCGCATCGAACGCCTCGTGAAACGTGACGGCATCGACGAGGCGCTGGCGAAAAAAATGATCGCGGCACAGGCGTCCCGCAAGGAACGTCTGGCCATTGCCGACGATGTCATTGTCAACGATGGCGACGAGGCCACACTCGCGAAACGGGTCGAAGTGCTGCATGAGCACTACATCGAGCTGTCCACCCATCGGTAGAATCCCGCGGTGCAGAATATCTTCACGTCATCCCTGTGAAAGCTTCGGATCCAGTGCGGTGCAGCGGGTTTTCGCGCCAGGGCTTTCTACGCACGAGCCGATGAGGCGTGGCGGTGTTTGCTGGTGAACCGGGGCGCTGGGTTCCAGCGTTCGCTGGAACGACGGGGTCTTGTTGCCCCATGCACTCACCACGGATGGGGTTACACCATCGAAGATGCCGCCAGGCGCTCGGCGACGAATTCGTCGGCCGGCATCGGGCGGCCGATGTGATAGCCCTGGACGACGTCGCAGTCCATCTCTACCAGGCGCAGCAGGGTTTCCTCGTTTTCCACGCCTTCGGCCACCGCTTCCATGCCCAGGCGATGGGCCACCTCGACCATCGCGCGTACAAGCTGCTCGGTACGTACGTCGCTGGTCATGGCACTGACGAAGGAGCGGTCGATCTTCAGCTCGGTCGCAGGAAAATGGCGCAGATAGGCGAACGAGGCATAGCCCGTCCCGAAATCGTCGATGGCTACCCGCACACCGCGATCACGCAGGCGACGCAGGCCGCGCACGCTCATGTCGAGATCGGTGAGCAGGGCGGTTTCGGTAATTTCCACGATCGCGGATTCCGCCGGCACACCCCATATTTCCAGTGCACTCAGGATGTGCTCGGCAAAGCCGTGCTCCACGAACACCTTCGGCGAGAGATTGATCGCCACGTCGAGCGGACACCGGCCCCGGTGCAATGCCGCGACATGCCTGAGCGACGCATTGAGGCTCCAGCGCGTGAGCGGCACGATCAGGTCGCTGCGCTCGGCGAAGGGAATGAAGTCGCCCGGTGCAACATCGCCGTGCATCGGCGTGCTCCAGCGGGCCAGCGATTCCACGCGCACCATGTCGCCGCTGCGCAAGTCACGCAGGGGCTGGAAGGCCACGTGCAGGCGGTTGCTTTCGATGTCCTCGCGCAACTCGCCGTAGAGGATTTCCACCGGCGTTACGTCCGGCTCGTAGATGGCGAAAGGCTCGCCCAGGCGAACCGCGTCGTCGTGCGCCATCTCCGCGCGGCGATAGAGCCATTCGGCGGAGTTGCCGTGGTCCGGATGCATGGCCACGCCGATGACCACGCGGCCATGCCAGGGGCGCTCCGGGTGCGGCAGCGGCGTGTCAAAAGCCCCCACGATGCGAGTGGCGGCAAGCATGGCATGGGTGCGGTTGCGCACGGCAGGCAGCACGATCACGAAGTTGTCGTCGCCGGCGACGAATACCTTGTCGATATGGCGCAGCGCATCGACGATGCGTTCGCGGGCCGCCAGCATGATCTCGTTGCCGAAGCCATAGCCGAAGCGCAACTGCATTTCGCGCATGCCCTTCATGCGCACGACCAGCACCGCACACAGGCCGGTCTCGGGCAACGCCCGATCCAGTATCACCTGCACGGCGGGCAGGATGTGGCTACGCTCGCTCATGAGGCCAGGGACTCCCTCGGCTCGACGCCATGACTCCCCGGCGCCAGCGTCCGCTGGATTTCGCGGCGGACGCCTCCGTCCTGGCTGAGCAGGTCGACGATGACCGGGCGATCGAGCTTCTGCTTGTCGGTCCGGGTGAGTACCGCCACATGCGGCTGCAGCCGTCTGGTCTGGTTCTGCATCGTCACCACGGCGACCTCTCCGGTGTTGAGTTCCACCAACGAGCCTGTGGGATAGACACCGACGCAGGCCTGGAATTGTTCCACGAGCTCCCCTTGGAACTCGCGGTCGCGACCGGCGTAGATCTGCCGGATCGCATTATGTTGTGACACCGCCGCCCGGTAGGGGCGCGGCGTGGACATCGCATGATAGGTGTCCACGATGGCTGCGATGCGACCGGCCAGTGGAATGGCGGTGCCCGCCAGTCCATGAGGATAGCCGCTCCCGTCGAAGCGTTCATGGTGCGTGAGCACCATGTCGCGGATTTCATTGTCGGTGACGCCGGAGCCGTCGAGGATCCGCAGGCCGTCATCGACATGCCGGCGGGCGATCGCCCACTCCGGTTCGCTCAGGGGGCCTTCGCGATGAAGCAGGTCATCGGGCCAGCGCGACTTGCCCACGTCCAGCAGCAGGCCGCCGGCCGCCAGGCTGACGATCGCCTCCTGCTCGATGCCCATGTGCCGGCCGAACACCGCCGCCAGGCTGGCGCAGCCCACGGCGTGGCGGTAGGTGTAGCTGTCGTAGCGACGCAGGCTTTCCACCCAGAGGAAGGCATCCGGGCAGCGCAGCAGGCTGGCCACCATGGGAGCCACGCAGGCGCCGAGTTCCGCCGCGTCGAAGGTGCGGCCGGATTGCACGTCGGCCAGCAGTTTCCCGGCGAAGGTATTGATCCGCTCGAAGGCCGCGGCCGCATGCGGCAGTTCTTCCGCCGCCGTCGCGGTGTCGGTATAGGTGCACTGCGAGATGAGACGGGTATTCAGCGCCGGGCGCGGGGCCGTGCTGGTGACGACGCGCGCAGGCATCACTCGTCGCTGCATGTCCACGAAAACGAACTTGCAGAACCGGCTGAGCTTCTCGATGTCCTCGCGTGACGTGATCGGCACGCCCTGCCACGGGAACGGCGTGTCGGACCACTCGCAATCGAGACGGCTGACAAACATGCCGACTTCCAGGTCGGACACGAAGACACGCCTCTCCACCAGATCGTACGCCACTTGCTACTGCTCCTTTGGATCTACCTGCCAGCACGCCAGCCATCGGGCGACGGCCCCGGCATGGCGCGCCGCATGGTCGTGCCACCGTCTGGCCGGCGTCAATGCCAGCTGAACAGAATGCCGAAATTGCGCCATGACAGACCACCTACGGTTGACCGGAGGCTTATCGGCCAGTTCCCGGCGAACTGAAGACGCCAGCTTGTCAGGAAAACGACGACTATCCGGTCTGCTGCGGTAAGCCACTGTCCGAAGGAGAGATTCATGGTCCGCGCACTTTCCGTCCTCGTCCTCGCTCTTGCCGCCTGCTCCAGCGCCTCGGCGCGGGAAGACGGCCTTCGGCTCCCTCCTCCCGCACAGGACACCGCCCCTGCCACGGGCGAGGCCAGCGCCGTTTTTGCCGGCGGCTGCTTCTGGGGCGTGGAAGGCGTCTTCCAGCACGTCAAGGGCGTGAAGAGCGTCCGCACCGGTTACTCGGGCGGCGACGCCAGGCACGCCAACTACGACGATGTGAGCGAGGGCGACACCGGCCACGCCGAATCCGTGCGGGTCGTCTACGACCCCGGACAGGTCAGTTACGGCCAGTTGCTGCAGGTGTTCTTCTCGGTGGTCCAGGACCCCACCCTGCTCAACCGGCAGGGGCCCGACTCCGGCACACAATACCGGTCGGCGATCTTCTATGCGACACCCGAGCAGAAGACGGTGGCCGATGCATACATCGCCCAGCTCACGGCAGCGCATGCCTTTGCGCGGCCGATCGTGACCCAGGTAGCGCCGCTGAAGGGTTTCTACCTGGCCGAGGGCGAGCACCAGGACTATATGCGGCTGAACCCGGATGCCATCTACATCGCGATCAACGACCGGCCGAAGGTGCTGGCGCTGGAGCGCATCTACCCGCAGATGTACGTGGCCCAGTGGGCCAACGGCCGGTAACCCCGATTGTAGGAGCGCGCCTCGCGCGTGACCGGTGCGGAGCCGAATATGCCCGCTCCGTGCCTGTCGCGCGCGAGGCGCGCTCCTACAGGGGGTTGTTCATCCCAGCATCGGGAGGTTCAGGCCCTGCTCCTTCGCGCAGGCGATAGCTTCCGGGTAGCCCGCATCCGCATGCCGCATCACACCGGTGCCGGGGTCGTTCCAGAGCACGCGGGCGATGCGCTTGTCGGCAGCCTCGCTACCGTCGCAGACGATGACCACGCCGCTGTGCTGGCTGTAACCCATGCCCACGCCGCCGCCATGGTGCAGGCTGACCCAGGTGGCGCCACCGGCCACGTTGAGCATGGCGTTGAGCAGCGGCCAGTCGCTCACGGCATCGCTGCCGTCACGCATGGCCTCGGTCTCGCGATTGGGGCTCGCGACCGAGCCCGAGTCCAGGTGATCGCGGCCGATCACGACCGGCGCTTTCAGTTCACCCTTACGAACCATCTCATTGAAGGCCAGGCTCAGACGGTGGCGCTGGCCCAGTCCGACCCAGCAGATACGCGCCGGCAGACCCTGGAAGCTGATTCGCTCTCGGGCCATGTCCAGCCAGCGATGCAGGTGCGGATCGTCGGGGATCAGCTCCTTCACCTTGGCGTCGGTCTTGTAGATGTCCTCAGGGTCGCCCGAGAGCGCCACCCAGCGGAACGGACCCACGCCCCGGCAGAACAGCGGGCGTACGAAGGCGGGCACGAAACCCGGGAAGGCGAAGGCCTCGCCCAGCCCCTCGTCCTTGGCCATCTGGCGGATGTTGTTGCCGTAGTCGAAGGTGGGGACGCCCTGGGCGTGGAAGGCCAGCATGGCCTCCACGTGACGGCGCATCGAGCGCTTGGCCTCGCGGGCCGTGCCGGTCGGATCGCTCTTGCGACGCTCCAGCCATTCCTCGACCGTCCAGCCCGACGGCAGGTAGCCGTTGACCGGATCGTGTGCGCTGGTCTGGTCGGTGACGGCATCGGGACGCACGCCACGGCGCACCAGCTCGGGCAGCACGTCGGCCGCGTTGCCCAGCAGGGCCACGGAGACGGCGCGGCCTTCCTTCGCGTAGCGATCCATGCGTGCCAGCGCATCGTCGAGATCGGTGGCCTGTTCGTCCACGTAGCGGGTCTTCAGGCGGAAATCGATGCGGCTCTGCTGGCATTCGATGGTGAGCGACGAGGCACCGGCGAGGCTGGCCGCCAGCGGCTGCGCGCCGCCCATGCCGCCCAGGCCGGCGGTGAGGATCCAGCGGCCGGCCAGGTTGCCGCCGTAGTGCTGGCGGCCCATTTCCACGAAGGTCTCGTAGGTGCCCTGCACGATGCCCTGCGAGCCGATGTAGATCCACGAGCCGGCCGTCATCTGGCCGTACATCATGAGGCCCTTGCGATCGAGCTCGTTGAAGTGCTCCCAGTTCGACCAGGCCGGCACGAGGTTGGAGTTGGCGATGAGCACCCGCGGTGCATCCGGGTGCGACGGAAACACGCCGACCGGCTTGCCGGACTGCACCAGCAGCGTCTGGTCGTCGCCCAGTTCGCGCAGGGCGCGCAGGATGGCGTCGAAGCATTCCCAGTTGCGGGCCGCGCGACCGATGCCGCCGTAGACCACGAGTTCGGCCGGATTCTCGGCGACCTCGGGATCGAGGTTGTTCTGCAACATGCGGAACGGAGCCTCGGTGAGCCAGCTCTTGCAGGTCAGTTCCGTGCCGCGCGGGGCGCGGATGGTGCGGGTGGTGTCGATGCGCGTCACGGCCGTCATCGGGGGCTCCATGATCCTGGGGAAGCCCCGATTATGGTCGCGCCACTCCGCGCCTCGCCATACGCGATGCAGCAATGACCAGCGGCTTGGTCAGTGGCCGCTGCTACCTGCCGGCGGCGGCTGGGTGGGGTGCTGCTCCTGATAGCGCCGTGCAGCGTCATCCTGGCGCGACTGATCGAGCTGCTGCTGCGCGCGCGAGGCATTTTGCAGCTGGTTGCGCTGGTTCGGATCCGTGGTGCCATTGATCTGCTGGTTCATGCTGTTCTGGCGCAGCTGGTTCTGCAGGTCGGCCTGGCGCTGCTGGCTCTGGATCGCGCCACGATCCGCAGCCCGCTGCCAGTCGTGCTGTGCCTGACTCGGCGGCTGGGGGGCCGGCCTCGGTGCGGGCGCGGCGGCCCTGGCGGGGACGTTGGACTGCTGCTGCGACTGGGCCATGGCAGCGGCCGGGAGGAGCATCAGGCACGCCAGCAACAGTTTCTTGCGTGATGAATTAGTCATGCTCGTGGTCCAAAATAGGCGGTTGTTACGAAACCAGAGCCTACGTCTGCCCCCATGAACGTCACGTTGCCCACCTCGTGGCGCGTTGCCATCGCGCTGCTCGTGGTGGTGCTGGCCGGCTGCTCCACGCAGCCCGCCAGGCC
>Ga0116228_10004960_pt1 | contig 11832 bp, 11 predicted proteins | sample S1TSphfallax_2_FD_89694 | JGI IMG/M metagenome (GOLD analysis project Ga0116228, IMG submission 89694) | Host-associated microbial communities from peat moss isolated from Minnesota, USA - S1T2_Fc - Sphagnum fallax MG | ecosystem: Host-associated > Plants > Peat moss > Unclassified | place...
GGAAAGCAGCCTCCGTTTTTAGTTCCATGTCTACCCCCAGTGCTGGAGAGGCAAGGGACGAGAGTTCCCCACAAGCCACCTGTGCAAGCTTAATTTTGCCTCTGAAAGATGCAACAACAGAAATAGCTCTGGAAAATAAGAGGAATGTATCTATGAGATTGCTGAGAAAAATCTACAAAAACACTTGAAGGTAACTCATTCTGTCAGCTCCGGCAAAAAATGAAACTCTAAGAATGAGTTTGTGTCACATTTCTGGAAGCAACAGGAAGACTCAGTCATGATGCTGGCTAGCACCCAAACACATAACTAATAAAAAATGTCAATAGTATCCTCATTCAAGCAGGAACAATCTTGTAAGGGATTAAGCTGGAGAATATGAGAGGAATACTAATGAACTCCACGGGTAGTGCAAGTAGACACAAAGAGAAGAATTTTCCATATCCAAAGAGTGTGTAGAGTTTTTCAGTTTCAGAACAGTGGAAAACACAAAAGTTCAATGACAAAAGAGGCACATGGCTGAATCAAGACACTTACCTGTGTAGAGCTTGGTCATGGACAAGCTGAAGTTGCACTGCTCGCACCCGAGATTTTGCCACCATAGAGAACTTCCTGCGTGCAAACTCTAGGGCAGCAAGTGCAGCTGCCATATACAATCTGTCAGCAAAGAACTCAACAGTACCTCACTGACAATAGAATAGAAGAACAAACAAACATGAATGCCAGCAAAAGTTTGAAGCTGTAAGAGCTTGAGCACAAGAATGTCAGATATTGAAGTGACCTCCTAAAAACAGTCACTGCAATCAGCATAGCTGGTCCTTGGTATTAGTCCACTGGAACACAGCACCCTTAGTTTGCCTAAACTGCTGATAATCAAAGAACATGCACCTGAGTAGCCTTTGGAAGCTGCTAGATGCTGGGCAAGCTTTACATAAGAAAGTGACAAATCATCTGCACTGAAATCCTCACAGTACACACAGGTGTCAGACTTCACAAGAGGCCTGCTGTATGTCAATCAGGAAAAAAGAGATATAAAACACCATGAGGAAATGATGCAATGACTCTGATGGATGTTGCTCCCTCCTGTCAATCCATGTGTGCTAACACTTGTTAGGACATGCTGACCCAAAGACAAGGCTTGCAGTATCTAACTCAAAATAACATGAGAAGAATTACAGACTTGAAGATCATCATACCTTGCAACATCTGTATAGCAAATTGCATGCACCAACGCACTCACTCTGACCATTGGAGCACTGTCACATCCAGTAATCAAACCCTTTAACACACCTACTTGGAAAAAGGTACAGTAAATAGCAAAATGACATCCATGTTTTTTAAAATCCAGACTTAAAAGTCAGATTTCCAGGAGGGATAGAATGGCAATAGAGACAGGCAAAATGATTCACTTTTGTTCATATCTGTCACTTCATCACTCAAAAACCTGAGTCAATAATCTTGGCATAAGAAATAAGTCACTTCAAACTACAACCCACCTTCCATAGAGCTCCCAAGAAGCAGCTCGAAGCAAGTGTGAGGTCCCTGCAAGCCTGAGAACTGAGTCAGGCAAGGGCCCTAGTCGCCCCCCCATGGTTGACCAGCCACCACCTCCAGTCATACCTCCTGACATACTAAGTGGCTGTGCTGGGAATGAGGCTGCGGTGTTGCCAGTCTGTCGTTGCTGGTTGATTGTGGCGATGTTGCCTGACCCACCTGTTTGGAGTGACAAGGAGTTGCTGACCGTATCACTGAGGAGGTAGGGACTTAACCTAAGAGCCTGTAAAGCAACAAAGCCCCTGTACACTTCAGTGATAGGCCATAGCAAGATTAGAGGACCAAGCAGGTGGGAAGGCATCAGTAGACCCTTCTAGAAAACCCTTCAACACATCTCACCTGCAATGTCCATCCAGCTTTCATCAGGGTAACATAAGACATGTCAACAACTGACCATCTGATGATTGATGGTGATTGTCATAAGAAAGTTGTGATGGACTGGTTCAACCTCTTGACCTGGATCCCTAAAACTTGTGAATCTAGAAAAAAGTCAATCAGAAAAGCACATGAAGACAGAGAAACATTCTTACTTTGCAAACTTCCACTGGTGAAGTACCTTGTCGTCCAGCACTTTTCAGGCCCCCAAAACTAGGTGATTTGCGAACATGCTACATTTGCACAACCCATCCTTTAACCAATAGCCACAAACATCATGATAACATCATTGGTTAGGAAATAAGAATTTGTCCATGAGAGACAAGAATGCCCTGTATCTATGGACACTCTGAAGTACATGATACACCTGCTCTACAAAAAAATGGCCTAATGTATATCTGGGCTGGGAAATTCAATGACCTGCAAATCAAATTTGGCCAGTGCAAGGCGGCTGAATGCAACCAGATGTGGTAGCTTGAGCTCCAGTGCCCGTTGGAGGCAGCGCCTGAGCAAAAGTAGAAGTTGCTGTTGCATACCAAGTGAAGGCTGATTCCCAAAATCTAACCCTGCAATGCAGGCCAAGTCAGGTTCCCATGAGTTACTCATTTGATGATGCATCTCTGCAGTCCTGAACGGTTGCAGATTCCAAATTCAATTTTTCATCAGCTTGTAGCAATGGGGGGGACCTGTTCAAGAGATACCAAATTAATGTATGCTTTATGGACAAACATGGCAGTTGCCAGCACATGCAGGTGTCCAGTTTACATATTCATCTTACTTGTGGAGGGTTGCCATATATGCATACGTATGAGATTGCAGAGACGAAAGCCAAAACTATTCTACTTTCCTAGAATGCTGGTTGTTGATTATTGAATGGAGGTAGATGCAGGGCACTAAGACAGTTGGTGAACTATATACACACATATACACACAGCGCCCCTTCAGAAAATGATAAAAAATGCACAATCACCTGGAAGTGTAACTGTTTCCACACAGCTGTTTTTAGGACTGGAGTCAGCCACAGTTCCCACTTCAGATAGCAGATGACACAATGCCGCCAAAGCATGTACAAGGCATGAATCATCATTGTTCTGCAAGGTCTCTTTGAAATTAGAAAAACAAAATAGCCCACTTCATGGATAGTCCTCATCTTCATTGAAAGTATGTTCTACTAAGACCAAGCCAGATTCACAATTGAAATCAAGTTCTCAATTGAATAACAAAGCAGGATATGAGAGACAGAGAGAGAGAGAGCTCTCTTGCAGCATCCAAACAATGTACACAGCAGTTCAGATAGGAATATGATGGTTACCTGCTGTGCAATGCGAACAGCCTCATTCAAAGCCTGCACCCACTCAAAGGAAAACCACTTGGATATCATCACAGTGCTTGATGCAAGAAAATTCATGTCAGCTTTCACATGAACAATGTTTCATTCTTTGTAGCAGAATGGAATCTGCAGTGTGAAGGCAAATCAAAGAGAGCACCTGCATGGCTTGATTCACATGACCAAAGTGAGCATGCATAGACCCAAGACTGAGAAGGCCTGCTTGGAATCTGCCAACACTTGCATCTGAAGATGCACCAGCACTACTCATACCACCCTTTCCTGCACTGAACATCAAGTTTCTCACATGTATGGGAAAACAAAGTCCTTGAAAAGTGTGCAATCAACTCAAAATGCAGGTGAACGTCCTACTCATGATACCCATGAGATTACAGAGAAAACTTCACAACAGCACTTCGGAGCTGACACAACAGAATGAGTATGGTCATAACATTATGAATGCCTCTCATAACGTGTCAGACCATCACCTACATCATGAATAGCAGTAACAAGCTGCCAGGACATCCCAGAGCTTCCAACAGTCACTGTAGGAAAGAATTTAAAAAGCCAAACACAATCTTGGGCAAACCATTACACAAACATCTGGGTCCTGAGTTCTGTCACATTTCTGGAAGCAACAGGAAGACTCAATCATGATGCTGGGTAGTACTCAAGAGACATTGCTACTCAATGAAGGTCCCGGTTATCAATGTAGGCATCATTTTACTCAACTAACCTGAAATCAAAATAGCGGTGAAGGTTATCCATGGCTGTAAGGTAGTCACCATGGTGCAGACAATTTAGGTACCGCAAGTAGTGTGTCTGCAAAACCACAATTCTCACATTATAAAAGTCCTTGCTAATTTCTGTCTCTATTAACAGGACTTGGTTCCAATGGAATTGAACTCAAACATGTATATTCTCATTTCAGCCCAGTCTATTCATTAAGTTTTCTGAAGACTCTTCCCTGCATTTCAACAGCCATGATCTCATCAACAAGGACACAGCTGGAGGACTTGAGAACTAATAGGACTCACTGCAGGTACAGCAACAACTTCAATGTTCAGCTTGGGCATGGCAATGAGTAGACATACCCGAGGCATATCAGGAGCAAGCTTCTCAAGGTGACACAAATTGGCATCAAGCTCCATCATGGGCACTTGCCTCATTTCTCTGTACCAATATGGCATGTGAAAATGAGAAGACTGCATACCAAAAAGCAGAGAAGTAGAAGAAAGACAGAACTCAAAGACCAACTACAAACTCAGCAATTGATTCAATCTTATGGGTGCAAAATATTCAGTGAGAGACTCGCCTACTTTTCAATAAGGCCTGCTTGCTCCTTCAGGTAACCCTCCACTTGTCCAACTGTACGCAAGAAACTTGTCTTGGATGCATTCTCTCCTCTGCTGGCTGCATCACCAAATGCAAAGGCAAAGCCCCCATCTCTGACACCACCACCCCCGGAGCGCCCAGGATCTGCGAGTTCATGTAGTTCATGTGTCGTATTCCCTACAACAACACCAAATAAGCTACAGTGAAACAGAGGAACCTTGTGACTGAGAGAGAATTATTTTGTGAAGTGAGCTATGATAATCCTTCCTATGAAAGTCATTACTCACAGCATATAGATAAACCAATCTGCAAACTGATAGGGGGCAAAGAGGCACTAACCAAAAATCCGACGAGTGGGATCTCTCCTACTCACACTACCGGGCAGTGCACTCAATTTGTGCTCTAAATTTGCACCTCCCCATTGCAGATTCTCATCTTCAAGACCATCCTCTCCTTCATCTTCTCTGTCAGACAGCTTTCCCACTGCTAATTCCTTATCACTAGGAATGCCCCGTGCAATGGTGAGAGCTGGCCGATGGTATGCATCCAGCTCAGTCACCAGCCTGCAAGTTCCCTAGCAAAATTATGGGAATATTGTCAAGACAATGCACCTAGAATCTCCACACACATGATATACAATAAACACATTCATCTTTGACCTACCTCAAATGAGAGAAGGTTGAAAGAGAGAATGCAGCGGCGCAAAAATTGGCCAGGCAAGCTGTTCTGCTCCACTAGGAAATGTTCATCATGACCTTCACTGCCTTCAGGAGTTGGATGAAGCAGCTCTGCCAAACCAGAAAATTTGAAAGGAATCAGACACCTGAGAGCTTTTCATGGAAAAAAACCAAATGGTGCATTGCGGATGGAATCAAACAGTGTGACATGTGATGAAGAATTTTTCATGTTGCACACTTCAATGCTCTTGCCTCTAATAGAGAAGAAGAACTGGAACAGCTCCTCAGGTGAAGACACCAGCAGTAGGTGGCTGCCAAGCTGCTCAACAAGCATACCACCAACATCTGGCATAGCTTCCCTGAGCTGCTGGCCCAGCTCCTCCAGTGTTGGCTCCAAGTATCCATCACATGCCTGCAACACAAAAAAATGATTCCCAACCTCAACAAACCCTAAAACCCACCTAACAATTCATATTCTGAGTTTTTTGGCAACCATGAACACACTAAGACGAGAAATTCTCCTGCAACAAAGTGAGTTTCCAACTCTACAACCATGAAGACCCCTATTTGCATACTCAAACACACATCCTGGGACACGCTCTAAAGATCTTTCTGCAGCAGAACCAGCTTTCTCATCAGTAAAAGCTTCTGGCCTCTTGACAGACCTTAAAACCATGGAACTCCTCCAAAACTAGTCAGGAGAAAACATCTTATTCCCAGTAGATATTAAAAAATCTGAAGAGCAACATCTTGGCAACAGAATCAGCTTTCTCAATAAACCCTAAAAAAACTGTAGACACTTTTTCACCTCATTTCCAGACACATGCTTGAAGAGCAAGAACGAAGCTCTCAAAGCAACAGACACAACGAAAGATCTCCATTTGGTCATAAACCCTAAACGGGTGATGCTAGGAGTCAAAAAGTCCATCCGCATTGTTTTTCTTGACAATCTCAAAGAGCTCCAATGGTATGAATAAAAAATTCCATTGGCATTGCATTGTTCGCGATCTCAAGGCCTAGAATGCCAGCGAAGAAAGAAAATGCTAGCATTTATGAATGTTGGAATTATTTATATATCAGTTCGCGCTGCTTGATTTTGGACATGAAAAAGACAAGCGCAAGCACAAGGGGGGAAAAAAAAGAATCGAAGAGACCTTGGAGTGATCAAGGAGGAAGAGGGCGAGACGACGGCGCGCATCAGCAGGAAGAGCACGAAAAGGAGGCGAAGCTGAAGCTGGAGATGCGTAAGCGTGAGTGAGCATGCATATCGCAAGCTTGTGCGGCGTCAAAACAAAACCGCTACTATTTCCACCACTCCCTGCTGCCATTGGTGACGTGCTCTCTCCCACCACAGCCAGCACCACAACTTCTTTTGCACTACAAGTCCCAACAACCCAATGCCCATGGAAAGAGAGGCAAATGCATGAAGAAGACCCGAGAGAGAAACGCACAATTGAAGAAGACACTGAGTGACAGAGAGACAGCAACAATGGAAGAAGAGAGAGAGAGAGAGAGAGAGAGAAACGCACGAAGCTTGATAAACCCTAAACCACGATTAGGGTTTTAGCAGAAAGGGTAAAAGTCGACTGGTAGACGGGTATTTCATTTTGTTGATAACCACCGATTCCGTCTTCTTACATTTCAGAATCGGAGAAAGACTAGTTTCGGGGTTTCGAGGGGAAAAAAGAAAACCCAGAATCAAAGAACCGGTGGTTCCGGTTGTTTCAAACCCCTCCAAGAACCAAAGGGTTTCTCCAAAGAACCGGAGGTTCTCTGACGGTTATTTATCCTTTTGAATTGTTTTGAGAACCACAGTTGTATATCAGAACTGGGTACCAGATTTTTATATTTTTATTTATTTATATTTCTGGTAGGCTACATTTTGAATAATTTCACTATTCATATCACAATATTATAGTAGGTAATGGAAAATTAAATCATTTAAAAATTCAATAAAAGAATTCATTTTTTGAAAAATAATAATTACTTGTTTTGTCAATTTGGAAATTGAGTGTAAGCTATGGTAGTTGAGCTTTTGAAAGTGGAACATTGGCTTGTGGGTTTTAAAGTCTAAGGTAAAGCCCTCAACCATGAGTCATGACAAACATTAAACATGAGCAACAAATCAAATGCATCAAGATCAAATTTAGTTATAGGATAATACCTAACAAGAAAAATATTTTTGAAAATTTGAAAATTTGATATTTATATTTATTTTATTTTAAAAAAATTTCTACATATTATTTTCAAAGAAAAATAAGTGATTTAATGATTAAAATCTCCTTCTTCAATCACAAGGTTTAGAGTTTAGTTTTTTTCACATTTATTTTTCTTCGTGAATAAACTGGATGAAGGAAAAATAGTCTATAGGCAACTTTATTAAGCTAATTGCCTTGGGGAGAAAAAATGTTTTCTTCTTCAAGGAGAAAGGGATTAAATTATTTTTTCCTCAACAAGAAGGGAAAAGGCAATTAAGTTGTTTTTCTCGCTCATTAAATTGTCTAGGGAGCAATTTTCCTTGAAGATGTAAATGTTTGAATGTTTGACAAAAAAAATACAAAGAATCAACTTTGTTCAAATCAAACATTTTTTATGTCATTGAAAAGCTTTTGAAACTTAGATATTTAAAATAATCTTGCATTTTCAATTTGAAGTTATGAGCTAAAAGTTATTGACGAAAAGAAAAATTAAGGTTAAATTTTTCGAGGGATAATGAATTTTGAAAATTTTAACTTTCAACTTCTCTTTTCATCGTAATTTTTAGTCCATAGCCTCATATTGAAAAATGCAAGATTATTTTAAATGTTTATGTTTCAAAAAAATTAATATTATAAAAGACATTTGATTTGAACAAAGTTTATTTTTTATATTTTTTTGTCAAACATTTCAAAACTTGCAAGGGAAATTGATCTCCAGGGCTATTTAGTCCCGTTTTTTTTAGGGGAGAAAATAATTTAGTCTTTTTCTCCACTAATGGAAAAGGCAACTTAATCCCTTTTTCCTTTAGACTTGAAATTTCGATTTTCAACTTTTCTTTTGGTCAAAATTTTAAATTTATATTCTCAAATCAAGAATGCAAAATCATTTTAGATATCTATGTTTCAAAATCTTTCCAATGATATAAATAACATTTGATTTGGAAAGTTTTTATGCCATTTGTTTTTTTTGTGAAACATTCACGAACTTGCTCTTTTGAAAATTTGTTCCTTGAAATGATTTAACATTTTTTTCCATGAAAAAGTTGTTCCATCAAGCAACTTAATCCCCTTTTCCATAGAAGGAACATGATTCAGCTACTATTTTGTCTCCTCACCATGTAAATCTTTATCTCCTTGGGGCATTTCATTTGAAAAAAATATTCAAATGTTTTTTTGCTTTTCATTCATTTTGTTCATAGAAAAACAAAATTGAAAAAAAGGATTTAACAATGAACCTTTTGGTTGAAAATGAGATTCTAACCATTAAGTATATCACTTATTTTTCTTTCGAAATATTTTGTAAAAATAATAATAAAATACTAGTTGTAATTTGAATACAATGAAAGAAAATCAAAAACATTTTTTATATTAAGCATTGTCATGCAATCATGTCAAGACCAATGATTCATTTTGTATTTAATGGTTACCTTCAACCACATGTTCTATTGAAATCAAATTCATTTTCAACTTTAAGCTTTATCAAATGTAAAAACTTGCATCATTTTTTGCTTGTGATACTCACATTGGGTAAACAAAAAATATTGAAAGTTATTTCAAAATATAAAATGCTTGTCACAACATTTTTAAAAAATGTTTTGTAATTTATATCACATAGATTATCTAACTTTAGGTTTAACCTAATGATATGTAATCTATTTAATTATACACTTAGTTTAAATATCATGTAGACTATGTCAATCTTAAGCTTGTTTTGTCACATGGGTTAGACTTAACCCTAGGTCAAACTTAAATGTCATGTTGGCTTTAAGTAGGTAGTTAACATAATTTAGCTTCATTAACAATTTGTACACAACCAAAAAAAACCTTTCACATCATCCTTCATCAAAGATGCCCTGCTAAAAGATGCTCAACATGTGGACCTTCTCCATATAATGGATGATATTCATGTAACCTTTGGAATTCTAACTTGTTGTTTCATCTAGCACGCATCATATCTTTTATGATGCACACCTCCATCCTTCACTTTCATGGAGTTCTTTATTTCTTTTTATTCCTCCTTCCTTAAAATGTTTGGACCCTTCTTGGGTCCAAGATCCTTTGATAGCCCAGAAGGATATTTAGTTCATAAATAAGTTTCCCTCCTAATAATTTTCAGTAGTGTTGGGTTCATATCAACATCCACCATCACCCCAATAGCCTATTTAGGGAGTTAAGCTTTGTCACTTCAATCATAGCTGCTAAATTTATGGTTGATCAATGTCCCTTCCTTTTTGAAGCTTTAACATGAATGGACAAATACACATTTCCTTTCCAACAACACCTTAAAATGACATGTGACCTTCTACCATACCCAACAAGTGCATGCCAATGCGTGTCTTCCTCCATTTTAACAACTCATTAGACAACAACTAGTTCAATTTTAAGATTCCATTTTGGAACATTTGCACCATCATACCTTTTCCAACATGCTTTTCGATGAGATATCTAAGGCCCATTGTGCCCAAATTTTATCATGTTATGGCCTAAGGGTGGGCGTTTAGTTTATAACTTGACCAATTTTCCCAACCTTTTGAATTTTCTCCAATTTTTTTCCACAACAATTTGTACGTGACTTGGATTACCCCATCCCTCAATTGCAGGCATCTCTCAATCTGTGTGCACACATCCCATTGACCTTATGGGTATCCACCTCTTATAAACACATGACAATGAACACACTGGAACCCATGATGCAATTCACAACATCTTTGTTATCATTGTGCGAAATGTTGGCTTTTATGTGGGATAAGAACAATTACATGTGCTTCCTTCAACCACAATCAACTCCTTTCATTGACAAGTTGACATTGTGTTTACCACAGATGGCATTTGCACCCTAGCTGATGTTGTCATTATTAACTCAACTTGAGCAGATTTACTTCCCCGATCTTGTGCAACTCAAGGATTTGTTGCCTCCGATGTAGCTCAAGCCAAGGAAAAAAGCTATCACAACCAACACCCCCCCAACCATCAAGTCCTCCCCTTAGTAATTGAAGTATTTGGCTGCTTACACAAACATGTAAATATGTTTTTACATGATTATGCCAATGCCATTTGGAGCTTGAAAGGTCAAAGGGCCTTTGTCTTTTTACCTTGGTCACTTTTTTCATCAAAAAGTTTCGATCACATTACAAAAGATGCAAATGTCCTTCATCTTAAGTTGGGTAGTAGTTGTAAGCTTGACTACTTCCTGACTTTCACCCCTTCAAGACATACCTCCCATCACCGCGGTCGATCTATTGCAAGCCATTGATTTTTGACATATAAATATGTTCAATGTACCATAAGCAGTCAATTATAAACATGGAGAGATTTTCATATCTACTTTGAGCCAACGAGATGTCTTGTCACTTCTCCCTTTTTCTTAATTTTATTCTTTTATACATTTTTCTAATCTATGGTGTGTTTTTTAAAAATGAAATTTTACATGATTTTAAACTAAAGACAATCATTGCATACTATATGTTAATAGATGAACTTGAATAATAATGTATGAAATTTGGAATGTCACTTGGAACAATTTTTTTCATAATGTACCATCTCTTGTTAACTCATTTTTCAAACTATTTTACTCCTTTTGTTGGCCTTGCTTACCAAGGCAAGGATATTGTGCTTAGATTCATTATAGAGTATATTAGATTAATGGATTTTTGCCCCTAGGTAATAGGTTTATTTTTATATGAGGATTTTTGAAAGATGATCTTTTGGCTTGTGCTGAAACTTGAGATTAATTATAGAATTATAGTCAGTGTTTTTTTTTTTCCGGAAAATTTCACAAAGTGGCGACCAAAAAAAAAAAGGGGCTGGCAAATCCAACAAAGGGATTTTAAAGATTTAAAAAAAAAAAAAATCGCCATATCTTGACCAAAAAAACTTAGAACTCGCCAAATTAAGACAGTGTGATCCTGGATGTCGCCAGAACTAGGAAGGACAGTCGTCAAAAAAACCTTAGGAGCTTCCAAGGCCTCATGTTTTTTTTTGTAAAAACATTTATGATGTAGCCAAATTAGTGGTTATCCAGAAGAAAATTTAGTCAAATTTGGCTATAGAACAGAGCTGAAGGTTTTTACCTTTTAACAATCCTTCACATTTTTGGCTACTTACTAGAACCCAATAGAGAAATCTGGCAATTTCTTTAACGTTTTCTTGAAATCTGGCGACTAAAAATCCCAGGAAAAACACAGTTTTATCCATTTTGAAAAAAAGAGAGTACCCAATTAGCCAAGTTTAGCCAGGAAAAAAAGAACGCTGCAGTTAGGCTTCTTTCTTTCTTTCTTTTGGGTGCCCTTTGGCTGAGGGGTGCGGAGGGGAAACTGGTCACCACCCGTCACCGTAGATGAGTGACCGCTGGTAGCCGGCTTCAACGGCA
>Ga0116228_10004961_pt1 | contig 11832 bp, 11 predicted proteins | sample S1TSphfallax_2_FD_89694 | JGI IMG/M metagenome (GOLD analysis project Ga0116228, IMG submission 89694) | Host-associated microbial communities from peat moss isolated from Minnesota, USA - S1T2_Fc - Sphagnum fallax MG | ecosystem: Host-associated > Plants > Peat moss > Unclassified | place...
AGGTAATATTTCACCTTACTTATACATGCATCATTTGTGTTTTAAATGCATGATATTCATGTGCAAAAAACATGTATTTATGAAATAATACATTCATGTGAATTTTAGATGAATCGATGAAACCAATAAATTTGTGATGATAATGTTGTAATTCATCTTAGGCTATTATGGCAAACAAAAGTTAAGGCAACCTATGTAAGCACTTCAAAAAGGGTTAAAGTTTGTATTAAAACAAGCACACATGGACCAATGTATTAAGACATTCTATAGTGTTTTTGACAACTTTATTTTTGACCTAGAATTGTGGTGATGGAATAACAAAATAATGTTTTAAATATAGTGTTAAAGTTGGCTATTAACTTTTAAATTAAAGGGATGACAAAAAGGTTTGATGGTGTTACCAACCACCCTATTAATGGTAACTTTGATTAGCAGTTGGTTTTTCGGTTGACAAAGGGAACATATCAGGTTTTTAATTTTATTTTTCCAATTTCACAATGCAATGAATTTGTCCATTTGTTTAAAGAAAAAAATAAATCAAATAACTGCCCAACACACTTTAAAACAAATCTATCTATGAAAAAAGTAGTTTGTTTGTTTTGTTTATCACCTTGAGATTTCCTAAACCATGGTGCCTCTTGCTATGCTTTTGGTATTTTCAAGAGCCTTTGATGAGCAAGGGTGCACCTCGTTGGTTTCATAATGTTTTGATCTACAATGGAGAAGTCATTGAATATTGAACAAATTTTCATTGAAAATTTTATTTGAATCAAAATAAAAATTATAGGCAATTTTTTTTTCATTGAATATCTATTTAAATAAACATAAAAATTGTAGGAGAATTTGGGTGCATTTTTAGTATTGTTGGAAAGCCTTCAATGAGTAGGATTTAATGAAGGTGGTTTAACACTCTTTAAACCTAAGATGCTTGAGATATTAAAATTGGAGTAGTTTTTGTCCTTAGAAATCCAATTAAATTACAAAAATGGTTTTGGAAGGAAAAATTAGTTGGGTAACGAGTTCACACTAGGGCCAATGGCACGTGCTACATTATTTTCATGACTTTTTTTTTCCTTTTCAAAACACAATAGCAAACATGACCTGATTTGACAAGCTATTGGCTACAAAATACAAAAACAACCATACTAGTTTCATTTATCCTAGAGTTATTAGTGTGTACTAAAGTGGAACCTCAAGACAAATAGATTATGTTTCCCTTTCAAAAGGCAAGGACCCGGTCATTGGGACACACGCATGCACACCCTACGACTTAATGTCCTAAGGTAGAATGTCTTCAAAAGCCTAGGACCATAAGGTTTGAAGGCCTAGGCCTTGATGCTTTTTCAATCCTAAGACACTAAAGCCTAGGACTTGAAGAATATAGTGGGCCTAGGACTTGTAGGTTAAAAGGGACATTAACATTAAGCCTTGTGATTTCAAAGGCTTAAAACATGAAGGCTTAGGGACATGTAAACATGTCTTAACATACGATCATTACAAGATTTGCAATGTTAAGAATATGGGATGTCCTCTTGTATGAAGGAAATCGTAGCATACTTTTCATAACTAAGCTTGCCCTTAGGAAGATCCATGGTAGGGTAAGCAAGCTAATGTCCGAACACTTAAGGTAGGGTTTGCTTGTCATTTTTGTAGTAGGGCCCCATTTTATATGGTGTCTAAAGAGTAGATGGAGCCTTCCTTTTGGCGCATTTGTTGCACTAAAAATCAATAAAAACAAACTAAAAGCAAAAAAATTACAACCCCTTGAAATAGGGGGGTTAGAAAAAATTCTTAATCAAACAGCTCATAACCTATTTTCGAACCCCTCAAAAATTTCCTTGAATATAACTTGGTTGCCTTTAGAGATACAAGATGATTTGTAGATTTTAAGATGGGGATTTCAAAGCAGTTTAAATTGTTCAATTTGAACAAAAATTGAAAAAGTTATGCATTGATGAAATAGGAGGGATCAAAATAAAGAAAAATGAAAAAAATGTGTATTGCAATTCAAAAAGACATATTTTCTTTATTGTTCTTTTTGGTTACTCCTTTGGCTTTGCATTTCAAACATGATTTGTAGAGCTTGAGAAGGTGCTCCTATAATATTTTAAATCACTCAAAATGGAGAAGAATTGAGAAAGATCTGCCAAAATATTCGATGATAAGCTAATGTTCGGTGACAAGTGTATCTACCCTAATGACAAGTTCCAAGCCCTAAACCAAAAGTCCTATGCTCTAAGAACCTTAGACCATAGGCCCAAAGTCCTATAAACATCCTAAGACAAATGTCTTGCAAACATGGTGAGCCCAATGTCCTTGGGACCAATACCATAGGCCATAGAATTTGTAAAATGAGGTAAAATCAATGTGTTTTGGCCTAGTATTCGACCCTAAAACTATGAAGTTGAACCCCAAGCCAAAGCACAACTCTGGCTTGGGCATTTTGGCTTAGTGTTAGAATAGTTTCAAGTGTATTGACTGAGGGTTAGAAAATTTTGTGGCATCTTGGCTTAGGAATTGAATCATTTATGGCATCTTGACTTTAGGGTTAGAATACATTTTTGGGCATCTTGGCCTAAGGGTAGATGACTTTGGCCTAGTCCTAGAGTCATCTCCAGTAGAGCTCTTTTTGTATTCCATGCTTGGCACAGCAGCCCTCCCCCAACCCCCACAAGTCAAGCTCAGTGGCAGATGGGCCAGCAGGAGTTTCACCTGCACACCACTGGGTTTGAACCCAAGACCTTTTGTGAGGTCCCAGGATATGGTGATGACCTTAGCATGGTCATATTGAAGTCTGATGAGTAAGTTGTGAACTGGTTGGTGGGTGGTGGGTAGGATTGAGAATTGTTGTTGGGTTAGTAGCTAAGTCAGTCAAGTAGCAGCAGATCTACAGTGTTTGCATTTAGGGTTTCCTGTTTTGGGGAGGGGATGGGGTTTTGGAGTAGTTTTTGCTGGAAGTTAGGATTGTTGTTTTTGGGGTGTGAGCTGTTGGGTTTGCCTGTCAATAGTAATAATAATAAGAAAGCTTCAATTCAGGTTTTGGGTAGGTTGAAGGATCTTGGGTGCACATGGTTGGATCATTGTTTGATTCTTCCTAACCAAAAAGGAAAAAGAAGCTTGAGCAGATTGTTGAGTTTTTGGTAGCTTGAAGGATTCGGGTGGCAGTTTTTTGCTGTTCAGTTTTTTGGTAGCTTGGAGCATTTGGATGCACCTTTTTTTCTTTTTTTTCCTCTCTTGGATTCTTTAAGAGCTTGAGCAGATTGTTGAGTTTTTGGTATCTTGAAGGATTTGGGTGGCAGTTTTTTTGCTTTTGGACCCTTTGAAAGCTTCAACAGATGTTGAGTTTTTTGGTAGCTTGGAGGATCTAGGGTTCACTTAGTTGCTGTTGGATTCCTTTTGACGGAGGAGGTGTTTTAGGGTTCTTTTCTTGGGTTTTGGGTGAAGAGGAGGGAGTGTTGAATATTATTGAGCCTCAAGGGTTTTTTTTTTTTGGATGGTTGGATACTTGGTGTGTGGTTTGTGATTTGATTTGGTTTTTTTCTCTGAGAGGAGTATTTTGGGAGGAAGCAATGGAGCAGCGGAGATGGAGCGAAGTAGGTTTGGTGATCCTTGGAGTTTTGTTGCATTCTTCCTACATGTTGAGTATTTTTGACATCTACTTCAAGACGCCAATTGTCCATGGGATGAATCCAGAGCCTCTGGGGATTCGAGCACCAGCCAAACGCCTCGTCCTGTTCATAGGTGCATTGTTTCTGTCTTATTGTTGTCCCCTCCATTTGCATAGGTAGTTTCTTTCTTCCCAGCAAAAATCTGTGTGCACATGTGAACTCCAGGGTTGTGATTCTGGCATCTATGTTCTCTTCCTGCAAATTTGCTCTCTTCTAGGTGTTGCTCACACAGTTTAGGGTTCCACAAGATTAGGTCTTTTTCCATCTCATGAAGGCAAACAAGATTTGGTTTTTTGAATTGCTCCAGATGAATCCTGACTTTGAAATTTGGAGGGCCTTTTTCCTTTGACTCAATTGCTGCAAACTTCCTGAACAAAAACTCTATGTGAATCCTTGATATTTCCCTCACCCACAATGGTTGCAGACGCCAAATCCATGTAGTGATGATGCTGTAATCTGTAGCAACTTGTTCTTCAATGTCCTGAGAAATCACAGAAAATATTTGATTTCTGTGATTTCCCTGGGATCTGAAAGATGCTGCAACCCCTTGGGTGTTGCTCTTTGCATCTAGATCTATTGGGCAATCTAGGAACTTGTCCTTCCAGAAACTCTCCGAAGTCTGGGGTGGGAAATAAATTGGATCTGTTCAATTCCTCCACCCTGTCAAAGAGAAAGAGATCGAAAGACATCAAAAGAGATTGAATAAGATTGTGAATTTACTGGATTTGGGACAGCTGATGGAATGAGAGCAGACAAATTCTTTGAAATGGATACCACTGGCAAGCCGAGAGCACCGTACCTACACAACATCATGCATAACAAAGGTCGGTGGGGAGTATCTCATGCTCGTCCACCCACTGAGTCACGCCCTGGCCACGTTGCAATCATTGCTGGCCTGTATGAAGATCCAAGTGCTGTCACAAAAGGTACAAGACTTCATTTACATTCATGAAGTGTTTTACATTCATATACACCATACCCCATGACTTCTTCTCTCAGTTCCTTTGTTGTCTGCATTCATTTGAGCATGTCAAATTCATATCTGAGGTCCAGGCCCAGTAAGGAAAATATGGGCTTTGACAGGGGCATGTAATAAGGAGATTCTCGGCTTTGGTAGGTTGGAAGGCAAATCCAGTGGAGTTTGATTCAGTGTTCAACAGAAGCAGGCATACAGTTGCCTTTGGGAGTCCTGATATTGTCCCTATTTTCTGTGGGGGCCTGTCCAATACTCATTGGAAGTCTTATTCACATGAATTCGAAGACTTTGCCACTGGTAAATGTACTCTGCAATTTTGTGTCATTTCAATGCAAAGGTGCTCCTGCAATGAAACACTTCTGGGCATAGTTTTTTCTTGATTAGGAGCTTGAAGGATGCAATTCTTCACACTTGTCGATAGAGGTTGGGTTACATCTAAATCCTAAACACTACACCACCCTGCAGGCTAGATGAGAGCAATGTTGTTCTCAAAAGCAAGGCCTTGTATTCCACAATCTCTGGGCTCTCTGGCATACCTTCTGTCCTACACCCTATGTGCAGCTGGGCTAAGAGGAAGCCATTTTTATTGAAGTCCTTTGTCCTTTCTACAGATGCATCTTTCTTGGATGACTGGGCATTTGACCGATTTGGGGAGTTCCTGAATGAGTCAAGGCATAATATGACTCTCGCCGAGCAAATTGATGGTGATGGTTTGATCGTATTTTTACATTTGCTGGGGTGTGATACCAATGGGCATGCACACCGCCCGTATTCAGACATCTATCTCAACAACATCAACCTTGTGGATCGTGGGGTCAAGAGCACAGTGAAAGTTATGGAGGAATACTTCCCTGATGGACAGACATCTTATATCTTCACAGCAGACCATGGGATGAGCAACAAAGGTAGGTCCCCTTCCATAAGTATGCAATAGTATGAGAAACACTCGTTGTCACTGGGTGTGATTTTTTCCTTCCTGCTTTGGTTTTAGGGAGCCATGGGGATGGAGACCCAGCTAATACGGAGACACCACTTGTTGCATGGGGAGCTGGGGTACGAGGACCGGGGCTGGCAAGTCCTGAGGATGATGTTGATGATGGGTTGCGGTTTGTGGATCAGCATACCCATCATGAGAAAACCCCTGCTTCCTGGGGCTTAAGGAATGTTGAGCGCACTGATGTCAACCAGGGGGATATTGCCCCCCTTATGGTATGGTATTATGTATTCTGATGGACATGCTCCTTGCGTGTGCTTTTTTCAAGAAGGATTGCTTTCCTATGTTTGCATCTCTAGGTTGTATGAGTAATCAATCCTTCTTAGTTGAATGCAATCAAGGTTTTGGGGTCCTACTTTTTAAAGGATTGTTTTGTTTCTGTGTGGCCTTGGCAGTCAACACTTTTGGGTCTTCCATGTCCTTTGAACTCAGTTGGGACATTACCAGTGGAGTTTCTTGCCCTTGACCAGGTATGGAATTTATTTGAATCCCCTTAGATCAAAATCTTTACAACCTAGATGATAGTAGTAGTCCAGGTACTTGGAGATCACTCATTTTCAATTTTCAGACTGTGGACCTCTTCTGACATGCATCTAGTATGCAGCCTTATAAACTGGATGTGTGTGTCTCCATGTAATTGTTTTTTGGCTGTACAGGAAGAGCAGGCACAGGCAATGTTTGCAAATGCAAAGCAAGTTCTGGATCAGTTCCTGCGCAAATCCCGTATCCAGGGCTTTGGGTGTTGGGCGGGGTGTTTAGGTCATAGGGTTTTGGGTTTATTGGGTTTCTGACTTAGTTGATGTAATAATAATGTTTCATCCAGCACTTGAATGGCATGCATATCCAACGGTGATTTTTTCCTTGACATGGGTGAGGGTAGAGTTGAAGCAAGCGACGTCACTCTTCTTCAAGCCCTTTGGACCTCTCATTGGTTACAAGGCTACTTTAGTCCACATTACAAATCTCATTGCTGTTGGCCAATTTGTATTAGCACTGCAATCAGCACAGGATCTCATCAGCCTAGCTCTTGATGGGTTGCATTACTTCCAGACATATGACTGGCTATTTCTCATGTCCACCATTACTGTTGGGTATTTGGGTTGGATGCTCTACATTCTCCTTCATGTGCTGCAATCATACACTACCTTCCCTTTCTTTCACCGAAAAAGGGGTCAACGCAGATCATACAACTCAAAACCTGGAAAGGCAGTGGTAAGAAACAATTGCTCTGGTCGCTTACTCATTGTTGATTTCTCATTGAAGGAAAGGAAGTGCTGCAGAGTGTTTGTATGACCTCTTCTTCAATGTCACAAAGGCATATCTCTCTGCGTGCTCTTATTTGTATTTTCCAATTGTTTGGAAAATTGTCTTTTCTAGCATTGTTTTGCCAATTGTGGGTTGTCATTTGGTGTAGGTGCGCTTTGCAGGAGGGGTATTGATGGGGATCAGCTCGTTGCTCTTAATTGTTGAGCAATCACCGCCTCTTTATCATCTGTACCTGGGTTTGGCAGTTTTCTTCTGGACAGAAATTCTTACTGATATCTCCTTACTCCAAAGCATTGGTTTGGCAATCAGATCTGCCAAACTGTCATGGCTGAGCAAAGCAATCTTTGCCTGTTTGATTTCATTTCTTGTCCTGGAGCTTCTGGTAAGTGTGCTTTAGATTTCTTTTTGTGCTTTCTTAAATTTGCAATCAGACCCTGATACTTGTAAGGTACATGATGCAGATTCTTGGAAAATGTAGGTGTACCTACAGTTATCTTAGTTGACAATTGTGACATTTCTGTTAGTTTTGGCCTCTCCTAACAATTCAGCATAAAAATTGCAGGTGGCAAGTTTCTTTTGGAGAGAGGTCTATACAGGAGTGTTTTTGGTCGCAGGAGTTGTGGGTGCGGTGGTTGTGTCATGTAATACTCCAGATGTGTCCATGGTACCTGCATTTGTATGGGCAGCTTGTTGGTTTATGTCAGGCTTTACACTCATGCCTGCACAAATTCCTGACAACACCTCCCTTGTGTAAGTTGTCCCCTCATCCTGCTTTTCTTCAATATGGTTTCACTGGCTGTAATATTGTATTCTGTTGTGACTGATGGTCAAGGGCATAAATCTCACTTGCAATGGTGTTATTGGGGGATGCAGAGTGGGAAGTGGAATTGTTGTTGTACTTTTGGCAATAATTGGGAGGTGGCTTGATTGCATGCCATCCTCAAAACCTGCATTGCAACGCATTGTGTGTGGTCCTTCACGCAAGTCTGATAAGTCAAAGTGGTTATTCTTAATCCAGGTAGAGATTCCCTTTTTCCTCCTTGCAGAATGCATCATCTGAAGAGTAGTAGAAGAACATGATGGTCTCTGCTGCTGAATATCATGATAGTTTCTTCACCATTGTGGGTGTTGCACTCCTTGTGGGTTGGTGGCAGGTAATGCTGGTGTTGGCAGCATCAGCTATGGTTTGGATCACAACATCACACAGGACACAGAAAAAAGGCCTACCCATTCTCCATCAGTTCATCAACTGGTCCCTTGCGGGTCTCTCTTAAAAGCACACTCCCTTTCCATACATGTTGCTTTCAATTTCCGAGCTTTTCCTTTGTTTTCTATTGGTAGTTTTTGGGTCTAAGATTTTGGGATCCAGAAGTGCATAACTATGTCTTGGGTGTGGTGTGTGAGCAGGTGTGTCACTTCTTCTGCCATTGAAGTCGCCTCGTGGGATGCTTGCTCGTCTTCTTTCTATCTTCCTTGGGTTTGCCCCACTTTTCTTACTGCTCTCCATTGGGTATGGACATCCCATTTTGCAAGTGTGGTTTAGGGTTAAATTTGTATTGTTCTCTCTGTTACAAACTACATCAGTGTCCCTTCATGAAACATTTATGCAGTGAAATACTATGGAGCTGAAGCTGTGTTCTTCTCTGAAGCTGTGGGTTTTACTGATTTTGTATGAGCTTTTGGGTCCAGATATGAAGCCTTGTTTTTTAGTGCACTTGCAATGGTGCTCTTCTCATGGGTGCTGGTGGAGTCAGCTGTCTGTAACTCTATCGTGCAGGGAGTATCAACCTCATCACCCAAATGGGAAAAGTTGAATGCCAATTTCCTGCCAGAGCCAACTGGCTTGAAGTCCTCCAGGGTTGCAGTATTTAGTATAGAGTTGTTGGATACACGGATTGCTCTCTGCTTTGTTAGTTCTCTCACCCTTGCCCCTTCTGTCCAGAGACGGATCTCCACATGTTTCTGTCATGATTGCTGCCTATTTCTATCTGGCATGAAATTCTGGTTATCTGTTGCAAATTGTGCCTTTATCTGTTGCTCAAGACCTCTTGGGGCCCCATAATTAATTTTGTGCCCTTCAAGTTCCCAGTTGCCTGCTTCAATCTAGAGAACAATATAGTACTTGCAAAATAGTTGTGAACTCATTTGTTTAAGAGATGGAATCAAAAAACTTCCGTTTTACTGACAGATTGGTATTCTGCATTGCAGCTTGTTTTGATCAATGTTGCATTTTTTGGAACTGGCAACATGGCAAGTGTTGCTAGTTTTGAGATATCGTCAGTTTATCGATTCATAACCATCTTCAATGTAAGTTGCAACGTTGTTTTTCTCAAATACTCTTGTTGGCACCAGTGGATGTATTTGGATTGTGTCAAAGGTATTGTTCAAATTGTTTTCAAGTTGTTATGGCAAAGTACAAGAGCTTTTCTCCAGCATGAAAAATCCTTTTAGCTTTTTGCATGTCTCCTGCATTGTTGTTGTTGTTTTACTCGTGTCAAAGACGTCTGGAAAACCAATGATCATATTTCTGTCAAAGTCTTTTCTATGGTCTGATTGTAAATGGGAATATGTTTATGGTGGGTTTTTGGGGGCATCACAGCCTTACATAATGGGAGCGCTTCTTCTGTGCAAGCTTTTTGTCCCCTTCATCCTTGTCACGTATATGACTAGACCCAAGCACTCTTGTTATGATTCTCTATTGACAAAAACTGCTGAAGTAACATATCCATACAAAAGCCCCTTCAACATAAGCTCTATAGAAGGACACTGTGACCCATAAGCTAACTCTCTGCAATTGCGGATTTCAGTTCTCCGTGAAAATGGAAACTGTGACCTCATTTTTGTGTGCTTGTAATATCACAGGATCCATACTAATATATAGTGGGGGGTTTTTTTTGTGGTGTCACAGCTGTGCTTTCAGTGCAGTTACAAGAGTACTAGAACTCCCACGACTTGGCTGCTACTTCATCGTCCTCTTACTTTCTGATGTCATGACGATACATTTCTTCTTCCTTGTAAACCCTCCCACATTTTTTCCCTCCAGATTTCATCAATGTTTTGCACTGTACTTGATTGCTTTGCACCTACATGAGGACCAGTGGAGAAATCTTCTTTTTTGTTCGACCATATGCACTGACTAGGTTGAACATAATCTATCAAAATCTGATAGTTGGCATAATTCCCTTTGTGTAGAGCTGAGGATTTCTCTGTGGTGGTTTCATTGATCTTTAGTTACACTTTTGTTTGTTGTTGGTTTCTGGGTTCTGGGGTATAGGTTAAGAATATAGGGAGCTGGATGGACATAGGCCAGAGCATAAGCCACTTTGGGATCATGAGTGCCCAGATTGTGTTTGTGTTGCTTCTCTTTGCACTTTCTAGTGTATTCACCTATGATTTTGACATCATGTCACTGCAACAGCCTGCTGCCTCCCCTGCGTTGCACACAACATCTGGACACAAGTACAAGTAAAAAACGTGATTCACTTCACCTTGATACAACAAACTCCCTTTTCTTTTTCTTTCTGTTGGGAGTTTCTTCTTCACCACATCATGCCATCACACCTCTATGCTAGAGAATTAGCAGCTCCTTACACTTGATTTTTACTTGATTTTTCCTTCTTACATTTTGTTGAGTTAGCCTTTGCATTTGAAGGCACTGTATTTGAAGCATTGAAGAGCAAGTAGGTAGTTGTCCAGTGCGAGATGCTCTTGAATTGGAGTAAAAAATGAGCAGTAGATTGGCTTGTTTCATGTGGTCTCTCTCCTTCCTCATTTGCAGAAATGAAAAATCAATTCTTCCCATCTTCTGTGGAAAGGAATATTTCAGGAGCAGAAATTGGGTTTGCATTCTGCAGTGGCAATCATGATGACATTCAATGCTGACAAGCAAACATATTCTTGCTGATTGCTGCAGATTGTATCTATCAATTGTTGCTGCAGGGACTGACTTCTAAGGACTCTTAAGTTTGGAAAACTCTCAGTAACATGTGGAACCATTGAGTCTGATTCTGTTTGATTGATTACACAGTGGTAGTAGCTCAGGATGATGCTTCAGGAAATCTGAATCTCTGCTCTATTGATGGACCAAGTCTCTTGAGCGGCAGCATGTTTTTGCAATTGACACCTCAGGAATTGATACAACTGATGCATCGGGAATTGATGCAACTGATACTTCAGGAATTGATGCAGTGATGCTCCAGGAATTGATGCAACTGATTCTTCAGGAATTGAGCAATGCTTCAGGAATGGTTGCTGAATTCCTGAAGCATTATGCCTAATTCTTTGTGATGCATCATGCTTAGGAATTGTTGCTGAATATTGACATCATGCTATTGAGATGCACTGCAAAATCCTTTTTGATTCAGCATTTGACAAATTTAATTTTGTAATTTGCTCGATTTCTCACTGGCTATTACTTCCATATTGTGAACCTACTGTTTTAGGGTTGGTCTTAGGGTTGGTCTTATCATCTTTCACATTTCCACTATGCTCCTATCTCTCTGCTACTACTATTGTGCTCTGATTACAGCCTTTTGTGCTACTTTCAAATAAATGTCTCCAGATTGTAATGCTTGCTGTGACTTGTTATGGCTGGAGGTAATGTAGTAGTAGTAGTAGAGAAATTGCATGTGCAGACTGTTAAGAACTTAAGTTCAATATCAAATTTCTGAAGCACCACACCCTATTCTTCACAAAGCATCATCATTCATGCTCAATTCTGGAAGCATCACTAATTGCCAAACACTGGACCCAAATTTTCACAAACCATCATTCATGCTCAATTTTGGAAGCATTGTCAATTGCAAAACATCATGCTCAATTTTGGAAGCATTGTCAATTGCAAAACATCATGCTCAATTTTGGAAGCATGGTCAATTGCAAAACATCATGCTCAATTTTGGAAGCATTCGTCAATTGCAAAACATCAT
>Ga0116228_10004962_pt1 | contig 11829 bp, 8 predicted proteins | sample S1TSphfallax_2_FD_89694 | JGI IMG/M metagenome (GOLD analysis project Ga0116228, IMG submission 89694) | Host-associated microbial communities from peat moss isolated from Minnesota, USA - S1T2_Fc - Sphagnum fallax MG | ecosystem: Host-associated > Plants > Peat moss > Unclassified | place: USA...
ATGGTGGATGGAAGTTATGGAAGAAAAGAAAAGAAGAGAAAGGTGAATTCATTGCTAGAAAGACGTTTGTTCATTAATTTTACACCATTTGGTTTTAGGTCATAAAATGCACTTCAATATGAATTCAAGTTGGCTCAAGAAATTAGGTTGCTTACAAGTTTAAATTGGACCATGGATATTTCCGACTTACAACATCTTCAATAATGGTCTATATTTGGTGGTGCAATGACAACATATTCTCTACATACTTTTGAAGAAATGAAAAAAAACATGCTTATCATTTTGCACATGTATAAGCCCCCATGGCCTTGTTGATGTCGACCTAAAGCCTACACATCGCAAAAGATGATACAACCTTAAAGTGTCACTTGCCACAAAGTCAATTTTCTTTGACCAAATGGGAGGCTTTGTTTAACCTTGGACAACCATGGACATGAAAAGGGGTTGTTTAATACGAGCAAAAAGGAAAGGAAGATTTTTTGCAATCAACAAGGAGTGATAACCTTTGTAGGTAATTTTTTTCACACTTTTCAAGATGAATTCATAGGTTTGCAATGGCTAAAAAATCTATGGCATTTTGAAAGAAGACATAAATGTACTATAATTTGCATAGATTAAGAATTGTAGGGGAATCACTAATGAAAAATTTAGAAGATCAATGGGATTTGATTTGGCATGTTGTGGCCAAATGTAATTAATGCTTTGGAGTTAGTGTTTTTTTTGGGCCAAACCTTCACATCTTTCCAACAAAAACAAAATTAGTATAATTCATACAAAGTTTTTTTTCTTGGCCCAAAGTTGCCACATTATGAAAGAAAAAAATTGAAATTGTCAAATTTAAACAATAGGTTTTTACATGTAACCAAAATATAACAAAACTCCAATACTTTTTTATTTTCCTTTATGGATGATTGCCAAACCATCTACCTCACAAAAAATTTAAAAATTGAAAAAACATATTGTTTGGAATAGTCCATGAGAATTGGATCAAAACAATATTTTTCGAAGGGTACATTCCAATATATGTTGGAGTCATATAAAATTGAATTACTTGTAGGATTTTTTTTTTAAATCAATGATTGTTGTTTGATTATGTGAAGATAAATGCAAGGAAAATTCCACCCATTAAAAAAAAAGGCCAACAACCATTTTCCAAGTGAACAAAATCCTCAAATGGTAAGAAATGACAAGTAGCATGATGGAAATGGAGACAACACATGGGGTTCATTAAACATTGGTGGAACGCCATTGACATAAATTGATGAGTGGATGAATTGAAAATTAACATTCTTGATATTATTTCAATTAGAATTGAAGTCGTTTACAACTTGCAAATGTTTAATTGCAATCAAAAACCATGATTCACCATTGTCAAATGGAAGATTATTTTAAAAAACAAAAAAATACTATGTTGATGAAAATTATTCCAAGACAATGTTTTGTTGAGGCAAAACCTTTGAATTTTCATTAAGCATAAAATTAGTTCATTACACACCTTAAACTTGGACCATTTTTTTTTCTTCGAAGAATATCCAAGAGGTTATAATTAGCAATAACACCTTTAGAAATTCACATTTTTTTCTACTAAACCCATTGGGTTAGGTATCTAGACCTAATTTATATTAATTTTAATGGGTTTGATGGGATGAGAAAATATGGGGCTTACTTGGATTTGTTGATGGTTTGTTCTTCCTTAGACCTTTTTTCACTATCTATTTATTGCCTCCCAAGTATTGTTATTCTTTAAACAACATTTATTTCAAACATAGTTACATCAACAGTTACACAACCTTTAGTACACAACTTCTAAATAATAATTTTGACCTATTAAGATAATCGCCCCTGCAACATTAGGAGAAAATCCCTTTTTTTCAACCACAATGTTTTCAACTACATGTCATTTTCAACTATGTCTCAATTGTAATTTTTTTTACTTAATTTAATAATTCAATCCTACCAAGCAAGTTGAAATGTCAACTAAAGGGATAGTCATGCAATATTTTTGGTATCCACAAGTGCTACAATTGAGTTATAATTGAAATTTTGATTCAGAGAATGATGACATCCCAAGATGAGTGCCATGTCCAACTACTTTGGACAACCACAAACATAAGCATGGATGATAAATACCAATTATGCAAATGAAATGTAATTTCAAACTAGTGTATTAATTATAATTTTATTGTGATTATTTTTCAATTATATGAACTATTTGTAAATATAATAGGCCATATCTAACGCACCTGCAAGCTCCTTGATAGATTCAATTGTGAATCCAAGGTGAAAACAACGGAAGGATAAAAAGTTGGGGTATGCTCCTTGGTTTGCAACATTACGGGGGTAGAAGGCTATGTTGGAGCTCCGAGATGGGACCATGACAACTGACAAGCAGGTTAATTATTCACACGGACCTACACAAACCAAACAAAAAGTTGATTAATGCATAGCTGGGGCAATTTTGATGCACGAATGAACCACGAGCAAACATAGACTCATAAAACTCACCATAGCCTGAACTTGGAGGAAGCCACCACCTTCTATGCCTGGCCACAAGGCCTACACCCAAATGTCATTTTGTTTCGAAACTCCCAAGTTGCAAATTTCAAAATTCTCGAAATTCGAACTCCCACAACTTTGGAGGCCCATAACTTCTTTTATAAACCTCTGATTGAAATGAGGTCTAAAGCAAAGTTGTAGCCTTCGTCGAGAGCTTTCCAATGATATGTGGCACACCACCTTCACACAAGTAAATCAAGGCGAGTCTTATTTTTAGTGGTAAAAAATCAAATTGGCAATTTGACTTCCAACCTTTCTTTTGGCATAACTTATGTTTTAAGTACCCAAATGGGTCATGCGAGTCCATTTAAGACATCTAAGTTCCAAGAAATTTCCAATGGTGAATCTAATGAACTTTTCAATTTAATCAGTTTTGACCCTTGAAATCGCTTTTTGAAGATCCCGAAATGGGAACTCATTTAGGAATGTGGGGTTCATTCCCTCACACTCTCCTACACTCTCGAGAACATGAAATGTGACTCCCGAGCTTCACTCTTGGCCTACACTTTTACAAACCCTTGTTTTGGTCACAAACTAAAGGTTAGGGTTACGACAATATTTATATTAAGTACATATTAATTCCCTCGCATTCTTCGACACTCTCGAAAACATGAAATGCGACTTCCGAGCTTTACTCTTGGCCCACACCTTTACAAACCCTTGCATTGGTCACGAACCTAAGGTTAAGGTTACAACAATATTTATATTAAATACTTATTAATTACTACTAAGTAGATACCTACTTAGTTATTTACTTAATTAGTAGTTAAGTACTCAATTAGTGTGTACCTAAAGCACTAAGTAGTTAAGTCCTTACTAGGTAGTTAATAGGTAGCTATTAATTAAGTAGGTTTAAGTTTTTATTAGTTAATAGAAACCTATTTACTAGTTATGTGTGTGTTATTGTATCTCATTTAAATTAATGTAAATGTAAAAATTATAAGTTATTATCAATATTAATCATATTATCAAACATTATTCACTAATAAAATTATTTTTTATAATTAATATTATTTCATATAATTAATATGAAATTATAAATATGATTTATATTATCAGTAACATATATTGATATTATAATTGATTATATGTATTGTATTATATGATTACTACCAATTAATTATATGATTAACTATAAATAAAGAGATAAATTATAATTAAATATATAATTAATAGTAATAATATTATTTGAAAATTTTAATTAACACAATTATAGTTAATTTCCAACTATATATATATCATTATTAGTTATTATTATTATTATTATTATAAATATATAATAATGATGATAATAAGTTTTTTGTTTATTATATATTTCTATGTTTAATATTCAGTATAACTAGTAGGTGGATAAGTTAGTATAACACAATTAATGGATAGGGTAAGCATGCCTATCACCAAACCTCTACCATATTTTTGAAATTTCTTTTTTTTCGAAAAACATTTCATGACCACAAGTGAACTAAATGAAAATTTACAATAATATTTCTTAAAACTCCAAAAACAAAAAAGGAAAAAGAATTTCATATCTTTTTTATTTCTTGTTTGCTTTGAACAATTAAAAAAGTTACGAAAACACCATTTGAAGCTTTACAAAACCTTTTTGAAGTGCAAAGACAATAGAATGTCGTCTAAAAATCTTAAGCTCCAAAATGCAAACTAGTTGTATGTGACAACCCACATGCCTATGACTCCTTTCACTTGGAGAAGGCATATCTTGTTCATTCTTCCATCCATTTGAACAATTTTTGTTGCATTGGATGCGCCATTTGAAGCTTTACAAAAAAAATAAAAAAATGTCAAGACAATAATGTGATGTCCAAAGATCTTAAGCTCCATAATTCAAAATGGTCATATGTGTCAACCCACATCATGGTCGTGACCCCCTTCACTTAGAGAAGGCATATCTTGTTCATTCCTTCACCTATTTGAATGATTTTTACTGCATAAGATGTGTCAAATGAAGGGTTATAAAAAAAAAATGAGCTCCAAAAGAAACAAAGCAATGTACAAAGATTTATAAGTCTTTGTCCTTAAATAATAAACATGTTTATTTTAGTAGTTGCAATCAAGAAAAATGTTTGTCCCATCTTATTTGTCATATGTTTCAAGTTTGCAAATTATATAATTAAATGCACCAACCATTTTTATAAACAAATGATACTTGGGATGAGCCAATCAAAATGGTTTGACCCTTAAAAATTAAACCAAAACAAAATGGGATTATCCTAAATTAACTTATTTAGTAAATAGGTTTCGATGAGTAGGTAATTTAGCTACCTACTTAGTTATGTTTAGGTAGTTCAATAAACATTTTACCTACCTACTTACATAGGTACTTAAATTTAATCAAGTAGGTAGGTAGGTACCTAGGTCTACTAAAATATAAAGTTTATATCTACGTGTCAAAATTTTATTAGATGCAAAATGAACAATATAGATTAATGTTATTTATCAACAATATTTAATTTTTAAATAGTTAAATCACTACCACATGTCAATGTCTCCTTAATCCACATGTCAAAATATCATCCATTCTTAAATTGAACAATTCATATAAATTTAATTTTTATTTAAATATTGAAATATTAAATCGATGACATCATGAAATGTCATTGGATGAAGTTTATCCACCCTATTGCTCAAGTTGAAAATGATTTTCAACTATAATCATTGATAACATTCACAACTAAAATGGTTTGAAATGGCAATTGATGTGGTGTTGACACATGGTTGACATTTTCAATTGGAATATCAGTTTTAGTTTATACTTGTTGATTGCCATGGTTTTCAGTTGCAAATAATATTTTCCAACTCAGTTTGTTGTTTTCAATTAGAAATTATAGTTGAAAAGGAGTTGGAAATGTAATTGGAAAAATGGGGTTTTTTATTAGTGCAACCAAAATTTATCTCACAACACTTCATTTGTAAACATGGGCAACAAACACAAACCCCGTCACCATTCTCCTTACACACAATCCATGTTCAAATGTTCCCTTAATTATTGGAGAACAAGCATGGTATAAATTAACAACCCTACATGCACAATTGGGCTTGCCATTTCCTCCCATACTATTTTTTTGCATCTTAATGCACCTCCATTTTGTCTTGATGTCCATGGGGATTCCTTTGATATCCATTGTGATTTCAGAGTATCTTGTTTCCTTGACATGTTTGAAATGATCAATTTTTCCAAATTTATTCAAGTTTTGGAGGGAAAATTTGTTGCTTTCATGGTTCACTGGGATTTTAATAAGCATCCCATTTACTATTTTTTAAATATTTTAATGCACCTCTATTCTTTCTTATTGTCCATGAGGATTCCCTTGATATCCTATGTTTCCAAATTTTTAAATGTCTTGTTACCCTAATTACATCTCCGAGATAAACATTTTTTCTATAATCATTTAAGTTTTGGGGGGAGGAAGTGTTGTTTTTGTGGTTCATTGGGATTTTGGTAAACATCCCATTTACTATTTTTTTAACATTTTAATGTAGCTCCATTTTTTCTTGATATCCATGGGGATTCCTTTGATATCCATTGTGTTTTCATATTTCAAAGTATCTTATTTCCCTAACATGTATGAAATATATATATATACATTCAATTACGAAATTATGAGATAAATCACCAAAACTAAATACCCTATTGGGCTACTACAACTTCATGTAAAGGGTTAAGGTTTTCAATATCCTCTTATCTTTCTTTATTTTTTACATTTGTTTTATGTTTTTCAACCAAGGCTTACCAAGCTCAAACCTCCTCCTTTATTGCTTAAAATTTTTTGTTATCTACTTGTAGGTTTCAAATTTGGTTTCTTTTACCCATTTGATTGTGGCCTTGGCTTTTAGTTTCCAATCTAAACCCTTTTCAAAATGGCACATCGCAATTCCCACATTCTTACAAGTTCATATATTTTTATTCTAGTAGAAACCTTGCTAATGTTGGTAGGCCTCTTTTGGCACTTGATTATAATGTAACATCATTATCTCAAGGTCTTGTTACATCTTATCCTCCCTTGTTTTCATCAAACAACATTGTTGATCATTCAACGTCATTAAGTCAAGATGTTGTTATGAATGATTATGATCCCTTTCTCACCCATGAATATGATCTACCCACTATCCAACCCAAGTTAAAGGTCAAGAAACGAAGCTATGATGCCACAAGAAAATTTCAGGACTTTTGGGTTGAAAAGTTTCCATGGACATAATTTTGTCTAGGGTCAAATGGTAGTTTACATACAGTCAAATGCAAAAGTTACAGTGAGGTGGATAGGAAAGATAAGTTATTGGTTGTTAAATGGGAATCATTTTGTAAGCATGTAGGTCATAAGAAGGTTGATAAGAACATCGGGATTGGTGTGAAAAAAAGGGATTGGTATTATTCCAAGGATTCTAGGCATGCAAATAACCAAAAATTATTGGTTTTTCATGTTGTGAATCTATTGCTACCCAAGTTGCAAATGCAATGGCACAATTTGCCACCATCTTGCATTTGTTGCAACAAGGGTGTCCAATGTTGGAATATGAAGCATTGATGTTTTTGTATGACTTTGTGGTAGTCCCCAAAAATAACAAGAAACATTGGAGTGACAACTTTAAATGGACAATGGTTGAGTTCATGCATCAAGAGGTGATGTGGGCAACCAGAGTTGCTATAGGGGTTGTTCAGTATGTTGTAATGAGTCGTAATGAAGTTTTTACATTTAATAACTAGTTTTGGTTGTCTATCCATTGTTATGTGGTGGAAAATTGGGTAAGAATCTCGATTTTTGTTTCTTTGGACTAAGTAGTAGAAGGATCAAGGTATAAGTAATAACCTAACTAAGATGATTATGGAGGCAGTGGTGATAGGTAGTAGGTTGGCAAGGGACCATATTGCCAACAAAAGCATCTCTTTTGGGGCAAATAATGTCAATGTTTTCCAAAACATCAAAAATTGGTGTCATGAAGCAAATCCATGACCAATATGTTATTCATTTGATTAGGGTCCATTACATTTCCCCAATCCATTGAACATTCCACTTAAGTTCCATTCAAATTGGGCCAACTCCATTAAAATGGACTATTGGAGATTTTCGGTCGAAGTGCTAGTGGAGTAGAACACTTGAGAAAGACCCTACTAAGATTCCACCATGCACCAACTCATTCCATTGAACTCCACTCTTGTCCACTTGGGACACCAAATATTCATTATTTATACTAAAATTGATCTTATAAAATTATGTGTGGTGGAATCCAATGGAGTTTGGTGGAATAGGACTTGTCCCATTCCACCATATATTGATTATAGTGAAACTTAGTGGATTGGATTAGTGGAATTATTGGCCTAATGGAATTGTTGGTCTAGTGGATTGATTTAGTGGAATTTTTGGCATAGTGGTATTGTTGGTTTATGGATTAGTTTGGTGGAACTATTGGCCCCTTATATTATAATTGTTGGTCTAATGGAACTTTTGGTTTAATGCATTGGTCCACTATGTTGAACTTTAATAGTTCATGAAGGTTTAATGATGCATTAGTCATGTCCAATGTCCCCAAAGATTAAATGTGCTCCATGAGTGGTTACACTTTAAGGTGGAATCATATGCAAGTTTATACACATGGTGTAAGCATGACTATGTGTAATATAATGCTATTCCAATGTGTTTCAATGTGGGTGGTTTAAGATGGGTTTCAACTTGAAGATTGGAAAAAAATATGTTCATTTTGCCACATATCCTAATTGCCACATTTTGCATGTACATGAACCAAATTACTTCTAACAAATATAATGAATTTCATTCATCATCAATGATTTGTTCATGAATGTATTTGCCTTGACTTTCAACTTCATTTGTGTTGGAACACATGCATTCAACACATGCCTCCATAACAACAACAATGTGGGTTGCATACATTTGTACTTTGTGAAAAATCATATCTAAAAATCACATCAAAATTGAAACATGGCCAAAACCAAACCTAAAAAAAATGGAAACAATGTTGTATTTGTTCATTTTAATATATTTTTTTGAATCAAAAACAATCATTTCATGCCATATTTTCTTACTGCCATGTTTTACATATATGTCAAACAAGTTACATCTAATAAAAACCTTGGCAAATCCCATCCATTTTTAAGTTTTAGAAATTTTTTCACAAGCATACATGCCTTTTGAGCGACTTTCAACTATAATATTTGTGCTAACCATGCATTCAACACTAGATGGCAACAAGCAAGTTGGATTGCATACATTTGCATGTGGTTGAAATCATACATGGAAATTACATCACACCCATGGTAGTAAGAAAATTGGGTTGCATCCATTTGTATGTGCTACAAATGAGACTTGGAAACCACATCAACACTCCACATGCAACAAGAAAGTTGGGTTGCATCCATTCGTATGTGGTGCAAATCAAACTTGAAAATTGTATCAACACCCCATGGCATCAAGAATGTGGGTTACATCCATCTGTATGTGGTACAAATCATATTTGAAAATTTTATCAACACCCCATGGCAATAAGAATGTGGGTTGCATCCAATTGTATGTGGTGCAAATTAGACTTGAAAATTGTATCAGCACCTTATGGCAACAAAAAAATAGGGTTGCATCCAATTGTATGTGGTGTAAATTAGACTTGAAAATTGTATTAGCACCTTATGGCAACAAGAAAATAGGGTTGCATCCATTTGTATGTGGTGCAAATTAAACCTAAAAATTACATTAGAGCTCAAATGATCAACAAACTTTGACAACTTTTGGAAAAAAATTCTAAATTTGAATAAAGTAAAACATTTGACATGTATTGACCAAAGTTCAAAAGGTTAAAGTTATGATGAGAAAAGCTTCAAGAAAACACTAAGGAGAATGGAAAAGAGAGTTTCAATGGAACACCAAAGCCCATGACTATGGGGTGTTGCCAAAAGGAAGCACAAAGTCGATAAGAAGTTTTGGAAAGAAAATTTGAGTTTAAACTTTGTATTGTACATATATCATTTTAGGTATATTAGTCTATTATTTCACCTATATATATGAAATACACATAATATACTTCAAATTAAATTATACTTACATACCTAATTTTTTTAATATATAAAAGGTATAAGTATAGGCACCAATATGTAATGTGTATATATATTATGCCTATGTTATTTTAAATATAGGTAGGTTCACAATAAAAGGAGTCACTAGTGGCAAGGCTAGGGTCCTTTCCAAGGAGTCACTATTAACACATGGATTTTTTATATTGGTTAAGGCTAAATAGGCCAGTTTGGATGATAACAAGTCAATTTCAAATTAAGTTTAGTTCCTTCTCGTGCCCGACCTATCTTATTATAGTTATACACACGTGCCCAACTTATCTAACTCTAGTTATGCACTTGTTAGTTACACTTTAATGTGGTTTTGTGGTTTTTCATCTTTTAGTTGACGCACCCCAAGTATTTGCAGTCAAGTTTGAATAAGCTTACCATTGTTTATGTGGTGCCATAACTCTTCCCTATGCCCTAAGGTATAATCTTCTATCCATAGATCATGTAAACTCTTTGCATTTCCTTCGTCAATGTGAATATTCAATGATTCAAATCAACTTCAAAAAAATAAAAAGCTCATGTGTACATTAGAACATTTGAAGATCACATTATAGCTTAAGTGAAGTTTCAACTTCTAGAGGTCAATTACCTTTCATATTAAAGGACAACCTTGTTCTCCATTAAATTTGTAACATTTTTGGTTAAAAGTACATGCTTTCCAAATTACATTTTTTGAAATTTTGTGGTGGGTAGTTCAATAATGAAGCTCAATATTTTTGAAGCTTCAATCTAAGGCACAAAATGTTGAAAGAAAGATTTCTTCATAAACTTGCAAATGTTGTGCATGAAATGTTCACAACCATTTTTTCAACACAAGAATAACACATCATTGGTTCGGAGAAGGTGATCATGAGTGTGTTGTGAGTGCAATCACAGTTGGGGTACTATAACAGGAACCATGACACCCATTTGTCATGTGTTTTGAATCTTAAATTAAGGACTTACCAAAATGAATGTTCTAAGATGTTAAACAATGAAAGGGGGATGTGTATGTTTAGGCTTTCAACCAATAAGTGTTATAATGATCGATTCAAATCAATTGAACAAAAATTGAATGTCATGTTCAAATATAAACCAAAAAGGAATGTAGGACTACTTAAACATTACGGAATGGCATACTTTCATTTGGAGTGCCAAAACCCTAAAAAAGCCAAAAAATAATGTCTTTTTCTTTGCACCCACGTCTCCTATATTTCTTTCCAAACCTTTGGATGTAAATTTTTAATTAACAAAATTAATTTGGTTGTCTTTATTAACACATACGTTTTATGAAAAAATCCAATATTCTAGCATCAATTCCACAAATTTTAGTGATTTACCATACTAAAAAATATGCCATCATATAGAACACGCTTTATTCTATTTGTGGTTAAAATATGGAGTAATTTGAACAAATATTGCTAATCTTGTTGAGTCATTTTCAATAAAAGTCAAAATGGGACATGTTCTTGAGCCATTTTTTAGGACACTTAAGGACATGTTTTAATCATCTAAATCATAAATAATCACCACCATTTCAATCAAAAATTATGTGAGTTCCTAATGAAAAAAGAAAATCTACCAAATAAATTATTTCTTAAATGTAATGGTCATTTAAAATAATGTCCTAAGAATGATTTTGAGGTGAGACATTCCTTTTGTGTACCCCAACCATGATTGCACCCTTGTGTCAAATCGCACTTCACTCTTCACTAAAAAGATATACAATCTTCAATAATAGTTCCACTAATGGACAAAGAGAGGTCCAACTTCATTGTCAAGAAGGATCACAACAACTACAAAAATCAATAAGTTCCATAACCCATCATTTTTCCCACCTACAAGACTATGCATCACACATGCTTATGTTTGTTTGAATGTTTTTCATATGCATTGTACAATTTTGCATCATATTGTAATATGTGTTCAAAGGCCTAGCTAGGAGTGAAGCTTGAAATGACTTATGTACATTTTGAGGGTTTAAATTGGCAAAATCATGTGAGTGGTTTGTGGAAATTTATCAATTGAACAAACTATGGGGTTTGCCATAACCAAGGGTGTATTGAAATATTTTTGAAAAAACACTCTAAACTATGTGCAATTTCAAAACAAAGTTGTGCCACCAAAATATATTTATCATGAGTTAATCTTTTTGTGTGCATATTATTAATCTGTTAGGTCTAAAATGGAATGATGGTTGATCCATCTTC
>Ga0116228_10004963_pt1 | contig 11828 bp, 7 predicted proteins | sample S1TSphfallax_2_FD_89694 | JGI IMG/M metagenome (GOLD analysis project Ga0116228, IMG submission 89694) | Host-associated microbial communities from peat moss isolated from Minnesota, USA - S1T2_Fc - Sphagnum fallax MG | ecosystem: Host-associated > Plants > Peat moss > Unclassified | place: USA...
ATAGGACACACTTGAAGGGTTCAAAATATGTTCAAATTGAGTGATATTATGGGAAAAATCTTGATGAGAATTATAAAGATTTTACATTATTATTGGGACCGAGGAGCTTACCACCAAGACCATTTGAGAAGCATGGGTGTGTCACTTTTCCTAACGGAAGTGTGCCCATTATGATAAGAATGCAAGTTACTTTAATATTATGTTCAACAATGATGAAAATTTATATAATTATGGAAGTTTAGTAACTAGGAAACATTTCCAATAATAGTAAAAAAATTTAATAAATGTTAATGGATAATTTGATAATGTAATTTACTATCGTTTGTTCCATTGGATCCATCGAACTTATAAATTTGTAACCTTCTTAAAGAGTGTTCGTTTTGATCAACTAGATGATTTTTTGTTAATGGAATTATGTCTCAACAACTAAATATGGAGACAATTGGAAAAGTTAATGGGGAAAAATGTTTCATTCATTGAATATGAATTTTTCTTTTCCAAATTTCTTGATAAGAAGGTGACATTTTTATGTATATAAATGGATTATCTCCAAGTTGTACCAATGTGAGATTTGCAAAACAAATCAAGGAGTTGATTGTGCATTTACATTTGTTTCAAAATAATACATTAAAAGATAAATGTGTTTTTGCCATTGTCATATACAATGAACATTCATTTTCATTTGTAATTGATTTTTTACGTAATTGTCTTAGACAAGTTATATTTTTACAAAAGTAAGTGGGCAAACTTATCCTTGGATGGTACCAGTAAGAACATCACACCCCAAATTTTTGAGACCCATCAAACTTCATGACAACATAAAATTCACATGAGAAAAGCTTTTCATTTCTACCCAAGTCATGTAGAATTCAAAACTCTAATTAAATTTACAAAAAAATGTGTTTTGATATGGAAAATGAATGTATAAGGAAACAATTTCAGGAATGTAACATAAGGGATTTTTTAAATCAAAAACACAAAAGGAATTTTTTTTTTGAAAAAGATTCTTGGATGTTAATTTTTAAAAATACTTCAAATGCCAACTTACTTGATGTCTTTTATTGATAATTGATTGAATCAAATTTTATTTAATTATGAATTTTTTGAAATCAAGATCATGAAGTCCCAAAGGGCCATTGATGTTAAGAACATAAATGATAACTATTTTCACATCTTGTTATTTTAATGACTAGTTTTCATCACTCCCTTGTGCACATACTAAATAAACAAGAAAAAATATTTAATGTGTAAATGTAAGTACATTTAAAAGAAGTTTTTAGGAATTGGGTCAAAAATGGGTTAAGGATGGTTTAGGAATCAAAATGTAAATGCATATTATAGGTTTTTGGGTGGTCATTATTTTTCATGAGTGTGTGCATAGATGGGGAAAACATAGGCCGCTTAGTCCAATCAAATAAACCAATGTATAAGTAGATGGAAGTTTTTTTTTTTAATTGGGTCCAATTTTCCTATGATTTTGGCAAGGTGGTTCCTAGAAGTACCACCCAAGGATACTTTCACCCAAGTTGCATATGCAACTAAAATTTCAAAAATATTCTAATGACACATGTCCATGTTTAGGTTAGTTATTTAATGACAATATGCAACATTTGAAGCCCATTTTGGTATTTGATAGTTTATAATTAGTGCATTAGAACTAAATATATATTTAAAAATTGGCATTTGGGATCAACAAATAATAGAAATTTGACTTTAAAAGATAGATGCAAAATAAAATCATGTAAAACAATTTAAAATTACTTACCTACAAGTAGATGCACCTTCACACCTACTAACCTACCTAAGCTTATCTACCTATTCACATACATAAATGTCATGTGTTAACATCTTATAAACATTAATTTAGATGGTGTGTGTGTGTGTATTAAGAACTTGAAAGGTTGGACAAACAATATGGGATAAAATTTTAATTGCATAATTTTGTCCAATGTTTTTATTCCATTTTATCCCATATTATTTGTCCAACCTTTCAAGGTTGTAAAGTATATAAATAGTGCATTATAACTTTAAAATATTTTAACGTAAATGGTATTTGGGATGAACTAATAAAATAAATTTTGACCTTAAAGGCTAAACCCAAAATAAAATATTATTTTGATACCCTCCCAATCTACCTATGTCAACACCATGTGCGTTTCCTAATTACATTAATTAACTAATCATGGAAATAAATAAATAAATAATATTACTTACTATTATTATATTATATATATTTGTAATTATTGTAGCTATAATTAATATCCTAGGCTAAGGGTATTTAGGTAATTGTATTAGGTATATTACTTTAGATATCTACTATTTAAACCATTATTTTTATGACACATGCATTTCCATTTTATACACTGGATTAGTTGCATTTTAGTTGCACACACAACCATTTAAAACAAAAATTACATGGTGCCAATTTTGTAATTGCAAGTGTGATTGATCTAGTTGTAAATGGCAATTATTTACACATAGTTGCAAAATGATTGGTTGCATCTGATAATAACTACCAAAAGTTTTATTCTAGTGATGAAAGATTTTAAAGAATTAGTACTAAAATATTTTTTGAAATCCTTCATATGGTCATCTGTAAATTATTGTAAAGATGATTCATAATTTTGTCTTATGGTGTCATATGGTCATCTTTAAACAATTTTGGATGAAATCCAACAATTTCAAAGTGGTTTCAACGATTTTAAAGATTTCATGAACAAGGTCAATAATAGGTTTCTTGCAACATCAATAAGGGAGCGAATGAAAAGACATGTCATTTATTCAAGAGAAAAGAAAAAAAAGGAAAAAGGAAAGCAAGGCTTGGGAGTTTGTTCTTAAAAACATGAAATTCTTGCCATGTGTGTGAGGGGTTTGATAACTTCAAAACATTGAAGGCCATGTCTTTGTAATTGTATATGTCCTTGGTATGAGAAGCCTTTTGGAATCAAAAAAAGAAATTTCAAATCAAATATGTTACATCTAATCATAAGAAATCTCTATTTAAAAATAAAAGAAGAAGAGTTTCATGAATCTTTAACATGTGAACATGTAAAGCTATAAACTAATGAATTTAGGATAATCAACAAAGGTGGGAATGTACTACTATTTGTTACAATTCAATTGATGGAGAACATAGGTCCTTGCCATCACTATGGACATGTTCAAATTTGCTCGACATTGCTCTTTACTCATTTACTTTTGTTGCAATTGGCAAAAAACTATTTTTGTTTTTGTTTCTTTCTATGTGTTGAGTTGTGTTTGTTTCCAACCATGCCACTATGTCACCTGTTATGAGACAATCTTTTGGTTTTTGGAAAGATTGTTGAATAATTGGTGAAAAAAACATTGGAAATTTTTTGTTCAACTTTTTCATGAGCTTGCATCAAGTTTTATTATGTAAAGTTTTATTACATGAACAAAGATTTCCACAACATTCTTGACAACCTTGTGTATATACTCAAACTCAAACATGTTTAACTTCCAATGTTATGGTTGTGTTCTTTCTTGTTATGTTAAACTTTTAATTTGTTGGAATTTAAAGAATTGTTCGTTTCATAAAATTGTTGTGAAGTTTTTTCTACAATGTAATGGACTTCTTTTCATTCAAATGCAATCAATCTTCTAAAACCACATACCCTAATAGTAGTATATCTTTTGTAAGGAAGTGAATGAAGAAAAAATAAAGTTCAAAACAAGTTGTCATAGCTAAAACAATGACAACAAATGAAAGTTGAAAAGAACAATGAGAAATTGGGCTTAACATTTTTCAAGAAGTAGGTGCAAAACTTCAAATCTTTTGCCAAAAGAATAACCATGCAACAACCCAATTCATAACACACAAAAAAGAACTATGCCTAAGTTAAAGTATATTACTGCTCAAATTTATGTCAAACATAATACATTGTGGGTTAAAATTATGCTTTTAACTCAAATTGTGATGTGAAATAAGGAAGCTCATTGACATTCATGTAAAGGAAGTTATACCTTGTAAGTTGATTGTTATGTCTACCAACAAATCTTGAACTAAGTCTTCCCCGTGTTTTTAAAAATGTGATAGAAACCCAAGATATGGATGTTTTTATGATGGCTTGCCCAAAATTTTGGGTGGATTATTGTATTTTGCATGTATTTAATTAATTTCAAACTTTCAAATTATCCAAAAATAACAATAAACAGATTTTAATTTTCTATGCCCACCATTAGGAGATGATGAAGTTAGTGGGTAATCAACTTGTTCATCCCCACTTTTTGTGATGAAAGTGATGACCTACTCTATTCAAGAACAACTTTCCTTAGGTTTTGATTGTGTTTATTGTCATGTGAACATTGCAAGTATTGTTGTGGAATTTTTTATACAATATCATAGATATGTTCTACTTCTTATATCTTATAGGTTTAATTGATTCTCATTAATTGGATTTCTTAAATTTTTTGCAACATGAAATGTTTGCAAATTTTCATGGTAGAATTCTCAAGGCATTGAAAATAACAAAAGATAACCATCGTATGAGTTATTATGTGATTGAAGAGACAATGAAGATTGCAATAGTGAAGATTGAAATCATATAATTTGCTATCATGGAGCACCATGCACAAATGTAAGCATGGTAAAATGTCTAATCACCACTCCTTGTCATAGAAATATAAATAGCCATAAATAAACTTGAATGTATTATTATTCAATGACTAACATGAAGATAATCTCTAACTTTATTATAAAGATGTTGAAGAACCACATGTAATATGCATTTAAATGCAAACTAAAGTTTTTCAAATTTAGTAATCAACTTTTTATAGATTCAAAGGAAAAGGTCATGTTTTCATAATGTTATATTAAATGACTTTCAATTTTTTTGCATTTGTAAAATATTAGTCCATTTTTAGATTGTATTTTTTAAACTATTTTTTTTTGGTTGACTTTACTATGCTTTCACCCATTTGGGTCAAAATTCATTTGAGTGTTGAAATGTTTCCTCAACACAACAACAACATGCAATGAAGTAGTCATGACCTTTGGTTTGAATCTAAATTTGTTGCCTTGAAAACTCTTGGCACTAGGATGTTTCTCGGTGATTAATTATCTTATTCCTAGTCTAAAACATGGTCAAAATTTATGTTGCACATTAGGTAGAGGCCTAAAGTTTTTCAACACCACCACATTTGTCAATCATGCTTGAACAAGGAAGGTGCAATTGTTGAAAAGAAGAAGAAATTTAGAGTAGAGATTTCTCCAACACACAGAAAAGGGGTGAATGAAATTTGTAAGGAGTTTATTGACAATGCATACCCAAATTAACTTGGGGCACACATGCTTTTTGATACTACTACTGGTTACCACTAAATGTCCAAAACATTGTTACCTTAGGAAAAGTTATCATGTTTGCATAAAAGTTGTTCCATATCATCTTCAAGCAAGGCATTATGGCTCATTTAACTAATGGATGGGTGTAGGTTCCAACATTTCGACACCTAGGCTTGTGGCCTCATCTATGTTTGGCCTTGAGTTCTTAATTTGTTCTTTTGATGACTTTGGATTTGAAGATTACTTGCATGGTATGGCTACTTTTTTTGGTCCATCTTAATGTTCTAAAATGGTCTTCAATTTTTCTTCTCCTTCTTGTACATTTTTTACAAATTTGTCTTTTTACAAACTTTGTTGATTTAATTGTTCTATAGAATTTATTTGCCAATAAGAGTTTTCAAAGGTGCGATCATAGTCAAATGAACCATAATCCATGTCACACGACCACCAAAATCGCTAAATCATGTGGTGTCACTTTAATGGCATGTTAATCATGGGAAGTTATGTTAAATGATTAATATGAGTGTTGAGGAATTGAGATTAAAAAATCATTAAATTTAATTTTGGGTTGATTTTAATAAAAGACTTTTGAATTTGAATAATAATTACTTTAGTGGAAGTAGCCAATTTTACAAAGGGCTACACTAAGGACTTTTTTAATAAAGAAGTTTCAATATAATCTTTTTGCAATGATAATAACCTATTATTGACATTCAAAAAACACTCACAATTTAAAGTTATTTGGAATATGGGTTTGAAAGTATGTTGAAAATTTAAGGATTTCAAAAATATTTTACCACATGTAAGAGGGGTGTAATGTACATGACATACAAAACAAAATTGTAGCACTACATAGTGAATTAAAGAATAATTTCAAAAAATGACAATATTAAAAGTGAACTTATAAACATATTGTAACATTTTACAAATGTGATGCAAATTTGAGGTGTGAAAGATGTTTTTTATTTTTTCCATTACTTTTTAACATATTCAAGTTTGCAACCATGTAAGGTTAAAGTTAAAAATAAACTTGTAGATGTCAAGGGGATACTAGGTGCAAATTCTTTCAAGTGTACCAAAATCTTGTCACAACGTCACCCTTTTCTATTTTTTTTACCTAGTCCTTTTTTACCATGTAAAGACACATTTATGGATGATTAAGATGGAATTTATATTTTGTAATAGTTTTAAATATAATCCTTTTGAAAATTTTGACAACTTTTAATTCAATATTTTTTATGGGGATCAAAATATAAGGTAAAAAAGGACTACAATAAGGTCTAGGCCCTTTTCATCTTGTGGGGTACACCTTAAAGAATTTTCACCCTATTGTGGATTGTGAGTTAGCCCTTTTGATTATCAATAAAAGGTGTCCATGTACACGAAGTGATTTCACTATATTTTGAGTGAATTCATTGGTCATTGTGAACGAGACCTAGTGGGGACACAATGAATTCACTAGTGAATGGGGACTAGTGAATTACACCCACATTTTGTAGCAGTATAAGCATTTCTTGCCAAAAAATTTATGATGTTTGTTGAAATGCACTAGTGCACAAATGGAGATTGAACCATTATATTATTTTTAGACACTTTTTACAAATCAAAGAAAGTCAAAGATAGTTTCAATTTGAGATTCATCGAGCTATAGAGGTTTGCCTTAAGGCCTATTCAAGGTTGGGGTTCCAAAAAAAAGAAAAAAAACTCCATGACTTTTGTAAAACTATTTTTTGCAAATAACATTCATTTGAAACAAATTTAAATGAGAAAAATTGAATAATCCAATTTAAAATAATTCATGTTATGGTGGTGATTTTTCATATGCATACATTATTGTGTATTAATATTTTTGTTTGTAGCTAAAAATGCAATAAATTCCAAAAAATCCCAAAATGAATTTCAATGGTTGACCAAATATGTTTTTTGGTCCTACACATGAGACTTGCACCTAAAGCTAGACACTTGACCATTGAACCTTTTTGTTTTGCAAAATGGTTCAAAAAATGAGTCCTTTGCTTTGTAGCCTTTTCTTTCAAAATTTTAATACTTTGACATTTTTGTATGATTTTTTTTTTCATCAAGTTCACCCAATGAACATGTACTTTCATAGAAGGGGACATGTTTTTGATGTAATTTCTTTTTGAAATCAATTGTATGATTTTTATTTGATTACTTTATAAAAAAAATGCAGTTTAAACACTTGATATAATTAGTTTAAAGGACTCAAAATGACATTTACATAGTATCCAATTTATTTTAAAATATTTTTATTAATTTTATAAGACATCATTTTATTTATTGGCTTACAATGATCCACTACAATTATAATAATGTAAGATAAACAAAAATCCAAAGTTGTCATTTGCAATTTAAAAAAAATAGGTCATTCTTTTCTAGTAGCCAAATCATGAATACACACTTTAAACTTTCCAAAGATTTAATTCCTCATGCTTTTGTTTGATGTGATTATGTTGTATTGGTTGAATGATGATGTAAAATCAATATACAAAATTATGATTGCCAATAGGTTTATAAATTACTAATTCATAATGTTTATTTTCATCAATAGAGATAAACTTCTTTTAGTCAAATTATGGCGATAGTTGAAATAATGACCTTTGTTGTTGAACACTACATGAAAACAATCAATGGGGGTGGTTCACCAATTGTGATTTTAAATACAATAGGGGTGGGAATAATAATAATAATAATATGCATTAGTTAGTTGCTACAAGTTGCCAAATGACAAAAAAATGTCCTCTATTGTTTATAATAAGCACATTGAAGTTTTGCGCATTGTTGCTCTAGACTCTTCTTTGACATGTAACTATTCACTATTCCAAATGGTTTCCCAAGTGTCATTCAATGGGTGCATACAAGTTTAAAATATCAATATGGTTGAATTTGAAGGTAAAAAGAACCCAAAAACTAAGAAACAAAAGACCACCATAAATAAATTTCTAAATACTCACGATGCAAGATGCAACATGATGATAACAATGATGTTACAAATGCCTTCAATTTCTAGTGTGATATATCTAGGTACAATTTGTCATTAAAAAATTGCAATTTTAAATATTTTAATTAAAAAAACAACTTGAATTTAGTTTGTAGTCACTTGTTCCATAACAAAATTTTATCCATTTAGGACAATAAGAAGAAGTTGGTGGAATTTTTTACAAACAAGGAGATTCTTCAAGGAAACCATTTTTGTCTTGGTGAACATTTACTTCATTGAACTAGATTGAAAGGTAGTTCAAATGATGGAGAAGTTTGAATATGAAGGGTCAAAAAAGGTTATGTACATAGAAAAAATAGGGGTAAAGACTAGAGAGATGTTAGTATGTACACCCAAGAACTTTTGTTTTCAAACCAACCATGGGGTTGTAATAGACAACAAGGGTTGTAGCAAGGGGACATGCTAAGAGTTTGTCTAAAAATTTATTCGTGGATTTTGCAAATACTTGATAGTTTGCAAAGTGATTGTGTTTTTCAAGACTTCCATGTAGACCTATTTATTATCAGGTGTGTTGTGACATGATTCATGAAGCTTTGAAGAGGACAAAAATTTAAAAGGACCATCAAGTATTATTGATATGAATTAAATACAAAGAGTGTAATTTCTCAAGTTGTATTCATAACACCCACAAGAAAATGGAAATTTTTTTTCAATGTAGCTAAATAGAGTGAGGTGCATGTTTTGATCAATTTATCGAATGGGTGAAAACATGGTAAAAGGAGACATGGGTGCCAAGGTAAGAGTCCTTTTTCCAAGGACTGCACATGACAAATGTCAATTTTGTGTTGGTTTATAATTTGAAAATTTATAATTTGAATACTCAATTTAATAGTACATGTTAGATATAAATGCATTTTGATTGTAAATTGATTTTATATAATATATATTATGCATTCGACCCTTCTATCACAAAAATATGAATATTTTTTGTTGTAAAGGTCACATTTTTAAAATCCATAATTTTCAAAGTCAAAAACACATTTGAACCATTCAATTGGTTTTAAGGAATGTCCATTCACTAATTGGGTGGTTCTTTTGACTATGTTTTTATTTGAATGCACAATTTGTTCCTTTGTGCTCCTCTTTACGGTTGCCATTGGGTTTATTCATTGTTTCGCTTTGTGTTTCGGTCAATGTTGTTATTGATTGATAGACTTGTGTGATTTACAACCTCCTTAACATGTATTTTTTCTTGTGTGGAAGATTGAATAAGTTTGGGTGATCATGATTAGTATTAGTTCAATAATTTGATTTGAATTGATTTCAAGCTATGTACATTATCATTCAATATTTTCATTAAAATGGAACTTAATTTTTAAAAACCAAATCATATTTTAATCAATTGATTGTCATTCATAATGTGCATCACATGGAGCCCAAGTACATATATACTAAATTTCCATACAAAAATCAATGTTATACATAAAGGGCATTATTAAAAACAATATTATTCTTTTGTTAAAACATTTACTTGGGACATATTTGAAACAATAGTTCACATTGAGAAAAAAGAAAGGTTCACAACTACCTAGATTTTAAAAAACCATTAGAACAATCCAATTTTTTTATATATCCCCCCCCCCAAATGGATTTTATTATAAGTTTTTCATTTTATTTTTTATAATTCAATTTTGGGTCATCCATAATTTCATATTTCTAGTTGAAAGGAATTTAATTTTAAAGTTCGTATACTTTTTCTTATACATATTCTATTATATTAATGTTTAACATTCTAAGACAAACTCGATTTCCAAAGCTTTAAGGGATATAAAATTTGAAAAAAAACTTTTCAAAACTATTCAGAAAACCCAATTGTGAAACAAACACATTTAAAAAAAATTAAATTGATTTTGACAAGCAAAATCACTCTAAGTTTGATAACTTTTGTTTCATCGAATTGATGTGAAATCACACATGTGTACAATATTGTCTTATCAAGGGCTTTCTGATGGTATCAAAGGCACATAAATAACCCCATGTTTTGAGAAGACAAAACATGATTACAAAATAAAACAAAAACACACTTGTCTTAATATACAAATGGTTTTTTTTTGTTTGTAACATATAGAAAATTTCCCTCTTTTATAATGATTGAAGATCATGGTTTTACATATGAATTTATATTAAATCATGGTCTAAAATATGTTTCTTACTTTAAAAAATGTTTAAGCCTTAAATACATGGCACCTTTTGGAAGTTAACTCACAATGTAATAAGTCAAAAAATGAAACTTTTGAAAATGTTGTTACCAACACATTGAACATGAAAATCAACTAATTGCAAGTGGATTAGATGCCCACCTACAACCCAAATATAACTACAACCCCTACTAATTAATATTGTCATTTTATTGATTGGCTTTTTATTATTTTGAATGGGAAACCCCCTTTTCTTCCTTGTTTTAGAAGTAGTTGCATGTTATATTTTCATGTAACGCCCACTAAATTAACACAGACTTCCTAGTGTGCATGCCATTTGGAGCTTATGACCACACTCCAAGTGACCCAAACAAAATTTTCAAAACACATTTTTCCTTGTGGCATTAATTAAAAATTTTGAAAACCATTTTGGCTTATCAAACATTTAGGAATTAAATAATGACCAACATTCCATGTGCATTTCATCTTTCAAGGTGATGGACAAAACAAACATATAATTAACCAGATAATTGAACATATATATATTTTTATGTATGGTCAAATTATCAATAAAAATGACTGGGTAATGCTTTTGTTTCAAATTTTGTCTACATCAATAGTCTTCATTTATATACATGATAGACCTTTTTTTTTTTCCCAACTTTAGTGGTCAACATACAACATTTCATTTGCTTAATGCGCAAAAGGTAGAATATTTAATGTTGGAAATCTTACAACACATGTACCCAAACTTAAATTTAAATTGACATTGTGTATTCAAGAACCTTAATATCAATGTAAAACAATTGTGTTCAAATATTGCAAAGAATAAGGTCTTTTTTTCAAATGAAAGACATTTTAAATTATATATATACATGTGTGTGTGTGTGTGTGTGAGAGAGAGAAATATTCAACTTTGTGATATTAAATTAGATTATCATGGATTTTGAAAACATAATTTCATCAAACATATCAATGTTGTTTTTTAAATTTATAACTACCAACATTTATGAAAACACATCACGTTTTTTCTTGTTCTTTTGAAGCACAAAAGGAGACACAACCTAACAAGCCATTAGCACCCCCAAGTTAAGCCAATTGGTAGAGGGTCAACAAAAGTTTCACCTATACACCACTACGTTTGAACCCAAATGGTTTGAAGGCCTGCATTTGACCAAACCTTGGCTCATATTCTCCCTCTTGTCTCTCTCCCTTGTTATTGCAAACTCCTTTTCAATGATGACCCACTCTTGCACAAACAATACTTGACAATGGACAAGGTATTTCTCTAGGCAAAGGGCTACTACAATCAACAAAACTTCATTTCCACTTTCCTTGTCTTTCTTTTTCCATGGCTATGAAATATGTA